>Ga0099364_10008621_pt1 | contig 14320 bp, 20 predicted proteins | sample TergutTh196P3_FD_73070 | JGI IMG/M metagenome (GOLD analysis project Ga0099364, IMG submission 73070) | Microcerotermes parvus P3 segment gut microbial communities from Pointe-Noire, Republic of the Congo - Th196 P3 | ecosystem: Host-associated > Arthropoda: Insects > Digestive system > Gut ... | reverse complement strand
AAATGGCGGCGGAGCTTTTCGCGGGGAAAAATTCCGACAAGGCCCACGCCCGGCGTATGAGGCGAAACGATGTATTGTCTTTAGATGCTGGGGATGGAATAGAAGCGTCTGCCCAAGTCTATTCCACCGACAACCCGGAGGCTATTTTTGACAAGATGGATCGGCATTGCCGGTTGTGCTGTGCGCTTAACTCCCTGCCGGAAAAGCAGGGTCGCAGGGTAGATGCTCATTTTCTATGTGGTATGAACCGGAAGGAAATAGCCGCCGCCGAGGGTGTGACCGAAAGCTCTGTAAACGAAAGTATTGACCGGGGATTACGGGCAATGAAAATTTTTTTATTAAATTTTGAAAACTGCCCTGTCAAATGCCCTCAAAGTGAAGCAGGTATATGAGAGATAGTTTTCTTCTCTAAAATGCCGGGCGAAAGCGGCGGCGCGTGAGCGCCGCCCTCGTCCCCGGCAGTAAAAAAACAGCGGCGGCATATCCCGCCGTCGTCGACAAGGAGGCTTTTGAAAAATGGACGTTATGGTTTGTGAGCCGCTATCACAGGCGGCTTGCATGGGCTACATGATTATGGCGCTTGAAAATCTCGATTACAGGGACGAGAAAATCTGGCAGGTCATTGCCGAAATGAAAGAGCTTTTCGATTGGGTTTCTACCCCGGAAGCCGAGGAGCATTACCGCGAATGCCCTTATTAAACCGCCCGCTTCTGGCCAAGTTGGCCAGAGGTGATGAAACGGCAAAGGCTGACTTGCTCGTTTGAAAGGAGCAAAATCGTTATGAATGATAAGCAAAACCAAAAAATCACTTATCAGCTTGATAAAATCACCATCATTGTTACCCCGGTTTATCAAATGGCAAAAGGCGAATCACTCGCGGCGCTTTTGTTACGGCTTATGAAAGCTGATGTGGAGCGGGTTTAGCAACTATTGACATCCTTTACTTATTTTGTCGGGCGAGGTACAATATAGATGTAGATATACTCGCTTGACTGTCGGAAAGGAGGCCGCTTTGAGGCAGTCAACAATAATGAAGAACCAAAGGGAACAAACCGCCGCGCTGCTTGTACGCATATCCCGCGATGACGGCGAGGAGGGCGAAAGCAACAGCATCCAGACCCAAAAGAAGCTCTTAACGAAGGCCGCAAAGGATATGGGATATTCCAATCTGCTTGTATTTTCGGACGACGGCATTTCCGGCACAACCATGAACCGCCCCGGCTTTCAAGCCATGATTAAGGAAATAGAGCGGGGCGGCATCGGGGCCGTGTTTATCAAGGATTTATCCCGTTTGGGCCGCAATTACCGCGAGGTCGGGTACTACACCGAGGAATTTTTCCCTAATCACGATGTACGGCTGGTGTCGGTGGCTGACGGCATGGATAGCGCGGAGGGCGAGGACGAGCTTGCGCCGTTCCGCAACATCATGAATGAGTGGTACGCGAAGGACATCTCAAAAAAGCGGCGCATCAGCAACAAGGTCAAGGGCAATTCCGGGGAGCCGCTATCCCTGCCGCCTTACGGGTACATGAAAGACCCGGACAACCCCAAGCGCTGGATTGTGGACGAGGAAGCCGCCGCAAACGTGCGCCGGATATTCCGAATGACGCTTGACGGTTGCGGCATCGGGGAAATCGCCGCCGCGCTGGACAATGACGGGATTTTAACGCCGCTTAATTACTGGCGCGATAAAGGGTTAAACCGTGGCGGCAGAAGAAATACCGAAACCCGCCCTACTGCTTGGGGACACGCGATTATTTACAAAATCCTATCCTTACAGGAATATTGCGGCGATGTGATCAACTTCAAAACCTTTTCAAAGTCATACCGCAATAAAAAGCGTATAGAAACTGACGAAAAGGACAGGGCCGTCTTTTGGGGCGTACACGAGGCCGTAATCGACCGGGCTGTTTGGGAAAAGGTACAGGGGATGCGCGGTTCCCGAAAAAAGCAAACGACCAAAACCCCGGAGCGCAGTATCTTCACCGGCTTGCTCAAATGCGCTACCTGTGGGAAAAACCTCAATTTCCACTTCAATTAAACCCGCTAAAATTACAAAAAAGGAAATAATATCGTGTTAGATGTACGCGGTGCATACAACTGATGTATTTACTACATACATCTAAATCCGCTGCATGATTTTCAGTCATTGCATTCAAGAATTTATGCTTGATAAAATGCTTCACGACCCGATAGCCAAGCAAGCGGCAGATGAAGCTTTTGAAAAATGTTTCCCGGAGATAGCCGAGAAGATGTTTCACATAGTAGAGAATGCCGAGGGCGAAACTATATTTTTCGACCGTGACGGCATAGAGATTGCCCCGCAGGAGTTGTTATAATGAGTGGTTACATACTTGCGGTAGACCCCGGCAACGTCCAGAGCGCCTATGTCCTCATGGATGCCGACACACGCAGGCCCATATCCGCGCAGATTCTCCCCAATGTCGAAATGATTGATTTCATAACGGGCCACTCGTATAAGGCTGAAACTGATTTTGTCATAGAAATGGTTGCGTCATACGGTATGGCAGTTGGCGAAACAGTCTTTGAAACGGTATTCTGGATAGGACAATTCTATGCGGCGGCAGGGCAATATAAATCCCGCTATCGTATCAAGCGCATGGACGCGAAGATGAACCTTTGCCACAACAGCAGGGCGAAAGACGCAAATATCCGGCAGGCCCTAATTGACAGGTTCGGGGTTGTAGGCACGAAGAAGAATCCCGGCTGGTTCTATGGGTTCAAGTCTGATATGTGGGCGGCGTATGCTGTGGGTGTGACGTATCATGATACAAAAGCGAGGTGAGAACGAACAGCGATTGAGCGAATACTTTTTCGTTATTTTTCGATTGAAGCGAAAAGGAGGTGATAATTTGAAGAACAGCAAACGCGAGCTGCTACTATCTGCCTTGCTTACGAATCCGACTGTGAAAGAGGCGGCGGCTTCCGTTGGAGTGCCGGAGGCTACTTGCTACCGTTGGCTTCGTGACCCTGCTTTTTCGGGCGAATACAAGCAGCGTAAGCGACAGACCGTCACGGAAGCATCTGACTATCTACGATCGCGAATAAGTGCCGCCACACAGATTATTGATGGAATCATGGCCGACGCCGCCATAGCGCCACAGGTGCGGTTAAATGCCGCTAAAGCAATTATTGACGTAGGGTACAAGGTCATTGAGCAGGGCGAAATCCTTGAGCGTATCACGGCGTTGGAAGCTTTGGCAAACGACAATGAAAGATAATGACAGTTGGACTTGGAGGCAAGCAAATGAATAGCATATTAAAACGATTGTCCGATATTGAAGAAAGGTTTAAACCCTTACCATGCCTTGATGCGGTTTTGACTTTCTCCAATGGTGAAAAAAGAAGATTGTCACTTGCAGAAGTAATCAATGCCGTACAGGTAAGCGATTCGCTTGTTACAGGCATTGAATGGGTGGAAGATAACAGCGAGTTTTTGGTGCTGAAATCAGCCCTAGAAAATACGCTGAACCCTGCACCGACAAGAAATATTTATGATTTTACTGAAGAATAGGAGTGATACAAATGCTGAATTTTATTAAAAGTCGTCTCGTTAAGCTTGAAACCGCGAATGGCGCGGGTTTGCCGCCGGTAATTGGTATCGACAGCAGTATAGGCTCTCCGCGACTGTGGAATAAAGGAACCACACGAGAAGAAGCCGAAGCCATAAACGCAAGCGCCGAGGAATTAATCCGATTATTAGGCGGCCCAGTACCAGTAGGACGGGATATTAAGGATTCTACCGGAGAAAGCGAGGCAAGCCGTTAAGCGGCTAGGAGCGCCTACAGCGCACTTTGTCTATCCACCGGAAAACTTCACGCAAATACACCAAGACGCCACACAGCGCAATTCTAGCGAGTTGTGGGCGATTCCGGCATAATAGCGGGCTACTCGTGTGAGCGGCCCGCTATTTGCTATTTTGCTTCATCTGATTTTTTGGGCTTTAATGATTTTCGTTTTTTGCCTTCCGTCAAATGCTTGTAATTATCCTTAGTGGAAACACGCCGGCCAGTCTGAGCCTCAAGGTTTTTTCGAGCGTCACCGGCGATTCTGCCGCCGCGCTTGGCTGCGTCTTTATTTTGGTAAAAACCTTGAGCATCATCATTCCGGGCGATTTCCGTTGTAGCAGCTTCACTTAACTGTGAAAATATCAACTCAAGGTCGGTCATGTGGTCACGGAGGTTATCGTCACTCTTATTACTAAGCCCCTTAAACCGCTTGTATTGTGATGGAGTCATGCCAAACGCCGCCTTGCTGATTTCGGCGGTGAGTATGGCGTAATCTGTTGATTCATTGACGCCACGATTTTTCCATTCATCCGTGAGGGATTCGCGCGTGGCGATACCGCGCATACGCAGGGCAATCCATTCTTCACTATATCCTTTTGCAAGGTATGTATCGTGCATACGCTTGGCGGCAAGCTCCGGGTTCTCAATTTCTTGCATCCGCTCATATCCTATTCTGGCAAGCCATGCCTTGAAGGGTTCCGCTTTTTTACTTGGAATAGATTGGATAATGCGTAAAAGCTGTTCAGCATCGGCGCAGTCGGTCAAGCGCATTTTTCCGTCTTGCGCCTTCATTTTCAACTGTCTACAATTTGTGGACAGTTGACTCCCTTCATCGGCAAGTCGCGTTTTTGTTGTGTTCCAATACTTGGTGGCGCTTCGATAGTCGGGCTGTTCTGTCAAAATGCTTATAACATCGACAACCGAAAAATACCATTTTTCAGCTTTTTCATCCCAATATCGGCGTGCATGTTTTTCCTCAAATAAAACAATGCCTTTTGGTTCTTCCAATACTTTCACCACCTATGACATAATCATACCCGCCGCCCGCGAGATTGGCAAGGGTTATTTGCCGCCAGATTTGTCGCGGTCCATCGTTTCATCTATGGCACGATTGTCAAAATTTTTCAGTTTATCCAATTCGGCGTTGTACACAGTCCTATCAAAATGCAATTCTCCCATTGAGCTGTGTGCATCGACATTTCCTACAGTGTGAAAATCGCTCCATATTACTTCGTTGTCAGCTTCAGTCACCTTGCAAAACAATCCTCCGCATTCATCAACAGTACATGCGCAGGTAAATATTGCGACATCGCCCTGTTGTAAATAGGTTGTTGATTGCGGATTGTTCAGTTGATGATGAAGCCAACTCGCAAATTGGTAATTGTATGTGTCGTTATGGAATTTTTCAAGTGTCTTGCGGAAGTCCTCGCCGTTAATTATAATTTTTGCAGCAACATAGCTACCGTTATAATAACTTTCACTTGTTTTTACAAAACTGATCGTATCCATGATTATTTGCCGTCCTTATCTCGTTCCATCGTTTCAGAAATCGCACGAGCAATAAACCCGTTTATGCTACCTTTTGGGGTATATCCGGGCTTGCCTATTTCGCCTGTCTCCGGTTGATACTGTTCAGCGTGGGCTTTTATTTCGGTCTTTTGGCCTTTTGGTACTTTTAATTCAAGCCTATCATAAGCGGCGGCATTGTACTTAGCATTTGCTTTTTTTCGCGCCTCTGACATGGGGCGCTTTGTATCTTCTGACATGGCACTATCTCCCTTCCAGTTGACCTGTGCGCGGTATCGTTACGCCCACTTCTCTACAATATCATTATAGTACAATTGTACCATTACGTCAATGTATAAATTGCACAATGTCGTATGCGTATCTTTGGGTGTATTGTCAATAGGCTATACCATTACGATAGTGTATAATATAATCAAGAGGTAAGGGAAGCGCCACTCCCCAAGTAGCCGCAAAGCCGCGAACCGGACTAATGCGAGCCCTTACCCTAAATGATTATAGGGGGTACATACAATGTCAACATTAGAACTTACTACCACCGCCCGCGAGTACCGCGAAATCCAAGCCATGATAAAGGAATTGGAAGCCGAGGCCGACGCGCTCAAGCAGACCATGATTTCCGAGATGGACAGCCGCAAACTTGAAGAACTGGCCGCCGGGGAATACACCATCCGCTGGAGCCTGTACGAGAGCAGCCGCCTTGACAGCAAGAAGCTCAAAGCCGAGCATAGCGACTTGTACGCCGCCTGCACCAAGCGCGCCGTTGCCACAAGGTTTCGTGTGGCATAAGAAAAGCCCCATATATCAGCCACCATCGAAAGTATCTGATATAGGAGCCACCACAGGCCAAAGCCCACTATTAACATCATATCATGGTAGCGGGCGGCCGGCCAAATAAAAATGATAGGAGCGATACCATGACAGCAAAAAGCAAGTTTCTTGATACCCTTGAAAAGATTGTCCGTGAGGCCGACATACTGCAAGGCACGATTGAATTTGTAAGGCTTCACGCCGACAACGCCCCCGGCGATACCCTGTGCGACACCATGTACACCGTACAGCAGGCCGCGCAAAATCTGGCGGTTGACTTGATTGACTTTGAAAGCTACGCCACAAGGGCAATGAACGCCATCGAGCCGCACGGCGACAGCATAGCGCCGGAATTTTATTCGGCTGAGGTTTCCGAATACTGCATAAGGCGTATGAGCTTGGTTTCGCTGCCGCTATGAAAGGCGGTGAATCTTAATGATTATATCGAAATTTGCGAAGTCACGTGAAGAACTCTATGACGCACCGTTGAATGTTCGTCTTGCCCTTGAAAACTACGTTGAATATCACAACCATGCCTGCATACTACGAACTGACATCGTAGAGCGCTTTGATTATCCGTCATTGTGGGCGGCGATTGATAGATTGATGGAGCATGTAAAGCATTGCGAAGTGGCATTTGCTACAATGGAAAACGCAGGGTTTACAAGTGACGATGCTATCCAGTATGCAGAATATGAAAAATACAGCGCAAAGGCTAAAAAGAAGGGAGCGGCAGACAATGAGTAGAAAACCCAGGAACCCCAACCGCGCCGGGTTCCTTAACCGAGTGGAAGACATACGGCACATGGAAACAGACGTTGACAAGCTGCTTGCCGACGCAAGGCTCCAGCGCATAGAGAGCGGCAAGCGTCCTATATCTCCATTTTTGCGGACATGGGGAAAGCTGATATACTACATACAGGAGCGGGCGGCTGTAATGGCCGCTCGTTTTTTTACCCCCATCATTACCCCCATCATCGCGGGATATTGCATTTCATAGCGGGATAAAACAGGACAGCGCCCTATATAGAAGAAACCCCGCAAAACCGTTATCATACGGATTTACAGGGCTTCTTTTCTGGTCTGAGTGACTGGACTTGAACCAGCGGCCTCTACCACCCCAACGGAGTTTTCTAGTGGTTATATGAGGTCAAACGAGGTCATGTGAGGTCATTTTATCTCCCATAAAATCGCATAACAAAAAGATTTTTTGCGTTTTTCGCTTTAGCAATCAGCCAAATCCATATTTTAACAAAAACATTCCAAAAAACTTTCTGGCGCAACTGTGGCGCAGATGACAAGTTGCTACAACAATTGCAGGATGAATCTACTCAATTAATATTTTAATTACGCCACCAACGTCAAAAAGGCTAAAAACCGTATCTCTTTGAAAGGCGCATTCAATTTTTGACAATGCCTTATCTGTTGCCTTTTTCACCGAGCTTGCTGTTAATTTCCTCTACCAATTTATGTACGGTTGTACAAGGTGACATTTTAGATGGTATCGTATTTCCAACCCTGATATTTTCTTGGTATTTTTGATCTGCTAACATGATCGCTTGAGCTTCATTTCCATAATGACATAAGGCGGCATATACTTGCTTGTCGGATTTCTTATATTTATGTCCTACGATCTTTTCAAAAAAGCCTTCAAACGCATCACAACACTGTGTTGAATTTAAGCAAGTCGGCATTGTGCCGAAATATGCATGGAACCATATTTCAATACAAGGATTTGACCATCCAACTTGGATTCCAGCTCTTTCAGCTTCGTTGATAATAGAATCAAAATTAGGCAACTGATCTCTATCAAAAATTATCCATGGGATTCGGTACTGAGGTTCCAATGATAATGCTTCTTTACATTGGGATATTAGGTCAACCGTTGAAGAACGGTTGACCTTAATTACTAACTTATTCTTTAGATGAGATGGAATTGCGTCGCGAATACCATGAAAGTAATTTTGCTCAGTTTCTTTTGTATCAGTAAAAATGAAATAATAACCTAATTCTGGTGTGCGAAGCTTTTGAGTATTGGATCGTGGTTTGCGCTTTCCTATCCTATCACTTTTAGCCATGCCGTCCCTCCCTAAGAATTTTGAAGCTCTTCAAAGAAGGGATAGCTCCATATTTGCCAAGCAGATAGTTTTTTTCATAGCTTTCGTCCTTGCGAATTTTCGCACCGTCCTGATCAACAAAGTCTGCTAAAGAATATAACGTAGATACGCCAGCACTGTCTTTTTCAGAAAACCATATCTCATCCCTGCGTAAAAGATCATTCGATAACTGCCAAGTATCGTGTGTGGTAAATATAAGCTGTGCATGGTTAGGATTTAACTCTGGATTGACAAACGTCTGAATTAAGCTGCGAACAAGAAGCGGGTGTAAGCGCGCATTTAGTTCATCAACAAACAAAATACTACCACGCTCCAAAACGGCTTGCAAATGAGGAAATAACGCAAACATCTTTAGGGTGCCAGCAGATTCGCTAGAAAGAGATATTGCCGCCGTCTCATCTGTTCCGATGACTTTATGCCATGTATCGATTCGATAGCTTTCTTCATCTTTTTCATTACTTACTTTGATTTTTTCGATGTTGAACCCTTTTATCGAGTCATCAAACGATGAAAAGTATTCTAACACTTTGCTTTGAACAGATTCATTATCAACAAAGTTTGAAGGCAACATACGAGAAAGAAAGAGGTCCTGAAAAGGATTGCCAAAATCTGTAAACATATTCCTTCCAAACCAGTCGCGAATCATTTTTAACTTTGCAATTTTCAGTTTAGCACCTAAGGATACGATCAAAACCTCTTTCTCTAGCGCAATTTCAATATTTTCACGCATCTTGGGCGAGAGGCCGTCCAAGTCTAATTCTTTATCCATCTCTGAACGATAGAAAATGCGACGATATTGGCGTGCTGATTTTGATTTGCTGTTTAGCCATTCTTCTGTAATACCTTGACCATTTAAACAAAATCCATAATGATATATTTTGCATGAACTATCGTCAGGGTCACAGAAATAGACCTCAAACATTGAATCTTGATCTTTACTGGCAATATCAAACAAAAATGGGGTTGGTTTCATCTGCTCAAACTCAGATGGCTTCTTAGTATCGCTGTCTCCACCAAATTTAAACGAATCCATTATATAATTAGTCATATAATCGAATGCTTGATATACATTTGACTTTCCGCTTGCATTAGCCCCATATATGGCTGCAACGGGCAGTAATTTATCAAATCTATAATTGATAATATGATTTGAATGCTCTGTGATTTTTGTTGCTGACATGTCAAGCGTTACATCATCGCGAAAAGACTTGAAGTTTCTGAAATTGAATTGTAAAAGCATAATCATCACTCTCCTAATATATATTATGCACAAAACAGCAAGAATGTCAACATCCAAATGAGAATTTTTCTCAATTGGGTGTTGACATGTAATGGCTTATTCGCTAAAATACAGATGGAATAATTAAGAAAGTGGAGAAAACGATGTATTCTGAAAGCCTAAAAATCGGGATTGCCCTCTCGGGCGGCGGGATTCGTGCAACAGTTTTTCACCTAGGATTCTTGAAATGGATGGTAGAGCGTGACCTCATAGAAAGAATTGCCTACATATCCTCCGTATCTGGTGCTAGTCTATGCATTGGTTTGATCTACTCCAGAAACGGTCTAAAGTGGCCTAGCAGTCAACGATTTTTGAGTAGTGTCCTTCCCCGCATAGAGGAAGTCATTATGGGGAGCGATATCCAAACCTCTGCGTTAATCAGGGTGTTCCCATTCTGGCTTACGCGCAAGGTCAATCTTCTCGCAAAGATAATCAAGGATCAATGGGATATTCAAGGCACGATGTCCGACCTTAAAGGAACTCCTGTATGGTGCGTGAATTGCACCACGTATGAAACAGGTAAACGATTTCGAATTACGCAAGAGCAGATAGGTGATTATGCTACCGGATATGCAGAACAGCACGGATTCCCGATAGCAGACGCCATGGCTGCCTCAGCCGGATTCCCTTTTCTTGTTGGTCCATATAAATTAGACCGGAGAAAATACAGCTGGAATTCTTCTGAATATGAACTAAGAAGTAACCACATGCCCCATGGCAGGTATTATCACCTATGGGATGGGGGAGTGTACGATAATTTGGGGCTAGAAGCCCTATACAAAATAGCTAGCAATTCATATGGCGGTTATCTGGCTGAGGGTATCAATTATATCATGGTCAGTAATGCGGGCACCCCAAGCGGTTATAAAAAGCGAATCGGCACCAGTAATCCTAAACGCCTTCTAGAAATTTCCATGGATCAGGTTGCATCGCTGCGCAGCCGCAGCATAGTCAGCCACATAAAATGTGAAAGGAATGGGTTGTTCCTTAATATCGGCAATAGTGCCGATTATATATTAAAAGAAGCCGAGCTTAAGTTAGATGAAAAAAACCGGATTATCAAGGAATCTCTCCCCGTTCAATATGCAAATTATGTGAGGGATTATAACACTACTCTCCGCAGGCCAACTGTAAGTGATTACTACCTTATTCTAAGGCATGGTTACGAGGTAGCTAAATGTACTTATCTCACCTATGGACGATTATCCGCCACGACACTATAACTGATAAAGGGGAAAATATAATGAGTCAGAAAATTACATTTTATCCGCTTGGAAATGCAGAATCTTGTTTGTTAGAATTAGCAAATAAAAAAACCATGTTATTCGATTATGCCAATACATATACCGGAGATGAAGGCGACCTTCGGATAGATTTGGCGGAAGAGTTACAAAAATATGAAGAATTTGATGTAGTGCTACTTACACATGCCCACGAAGATCATGTGCAAGGCGCAAAAGAGTTTTTCCACTTGGATTATGCAAAATCGTATCAAGGTGACAATCGTGTAAAGATAAATGAGCTATGGATCTCATCTGCTTTTATTTTAGATACTGAATTAAGCAGCGAAGATGCTCGAGTTATTCGTCAGGAGGCTCGTCACCGGCTTAAAAATAAATATGGAATCAAAGTCTTTTCTGAACCTAACAAGTTAGATGGCTGGCTGAAACAACAAGGGATGTCAACAGAAGAAGTCGCCCCATTTATAGTCCACGCGGGCCAGTTAATTATTAATCATGATCTTGGCGATGAGATACAATTTTTTGTTCATGCTCCATTTTCCTGCGACTCCGAAGATGTAGACGATAAAAACGATCCGTCTATCGTTATGCAAGTACGCCTTTTCAATGACTCCCTAGAGACAAATATCCTTATAACCGGCGATACACCACACGAGGTTCTTGAAAAAATTGTGGATATGTCGAAACTCCATGATAATCAGGAATACCTGAAATGGGATATATATGACATTCCACATCATTGCAGTTATACAGGCTTGGCAGAGGAAAAAGGGACATATATGACCACGCCTACAGCACAGGTAAAGTGGCTTTTGTCACAGGGGGAAAGCAGCGGGAAGATGATTGCCTCCTGTAAAGTCATATCTGAACACGCAGATGACAGCCAGCCGCCTCATATAGAAGCAATGAGGGCTTACAAAACCTATGGGGGAAGCGATAAAGACTTTTGGGCGACAATGGAGTATCCCGCCAAAGATAAGCCAAAGCCGTTAGTCTATGAGATTGACCGTCTGGGAATTCGAGAGATAAGAACTTCTTCTGGGACGACGCACCTAAAATCTGCTGCTCCGCGCGCAGGTATGTAATATGTTTGAACCCAAATACAATTTGACAAAGGAAGTGCTGGGACTTATCGAAAATAAGTCCCAGTATCGTGCGTCTTTACGTTCTTATCAGGCCATCGAAACCCCACAAGGATATTATGATTCATTAGTGCTTGATTTTGAAATCGTCGGGATATCCCAGTTTCCAATATATCCTATTCAACCTTGTGAACCTATTGAAATCAGAATATATGAAAATGACTTGCCGAATGTTATTGTCCTTCGCCCCAATTTCCCAGCCGTGCCACATTTAGATATTTATGATAGCGACCAAACAAAGCATTTGTGTTATTCCGATGTATCTTACAACGAAATGCGGCATAAATTGAATGGGTTCTTTCTATTGGAGTGCATTAATAACTGGTTTGTTATGACAGCTAGAAATGAACTGCATCAACCGGACCAGTCTCTTGAACCATTTTTCCCATACGTTAAAAATAATATCATTATTGGGATTGACTACATTTGGAAGCTGTTTTGCCGGTTTCGTCTAGTTCAAGACAATAACAACTCTACATTGATACAAGTGTATGATAACGAAGAAAAGCTAGAAGCGGACTATTATGCCGTCCATACTATTCAAATCAAATCAGACACGACGAATATCATGCACAGTCTTCCCAGTACACTTCATGAATTGGTAAACTTGTTTCCGGAGCAAGATATTCAAGGAAGTATCAGGAATTGGCTTTCTCAATTATTGAGCATAAAACGGGATGCTGAGAAATACCAGCGTCTTTTCAAACAAGAGTCTACACGGCTGATGAATTGCAGGAGTATCATTTATTTGTATGTCCCATTATCACGCGACGAAAATAAATCTCCTGAGAGTTATGAGCTAAAAGCTTTTGTTATTCAGAAGAATTTGTCTGAATTTATGAATGACTTTGGCTTACGTGTAGATAAAAGCAAAGCAGTCTATTCTAAAGAGCGTGACAACTGCGGGAAGAACATAGTCCTATCTCCGCATAATATTCATCTTGACTTTACTAGAATAATAGCTCAGACAATGAATAGTTTATCTAAAGAGGAAAGTGGAGTTAATATTGTTCAGATAGGAACCGGCGCGCTGGGGTCCCAGATATATCATAACTGTTTGCGAGCGGGATATGGTAATTGGGCAATCATTGACAATGATTGTGTGCTCCCCCATAATTTAGCGCGACATATACTTGGCAGAGATGCAATTGGCAAAAGCAAGGTGGATTCAATTAAGCAGTATGCACAATTGATTGTTCCGGATGCAAACATTCGGACTATTCATACAGATGTAACGGTTGAAGACAATATTGAATTCTACGAAGCCCTTTGTAACGCTGATATTATCATTGATGTCTCTGCATCATCGGGAGTCGAACGATTCATTGCTTTAGATATTTCATCGGATGTCCGTAGAGTATCCTTTTTTATGAATCCAATAGGAGATTCTACAATTATGTTGCTAGAGGACACCCGAAGAAAAATATCGCTGGATTTACTTGAGATGCAGTATTATCAAACACTTATAAGTGAAGATAAATATGCTGCCCATTTCAAGATTCCCGGAAAAATATCTTACTCAGGTACATGTCGTAGCATCAGTAGCAGGATTTCACAAGATGACGTTGCCATGAGTGCCGCTTTATGTAGTAGGGCACTAAAAGTCCAAACAAAGAAAGAAGATTCGCAAATTATTATATGGACCCGTAACGAAGATAGCGTAATTGCTGATAAGATGCAGGGGAATTCATGGTTATCTTCGCAAGTAAAGCAATGGCGTGTTTATTTATATCAACCATTACTTAACCATATGAACAATCGCAGAGCAACAAAGCTGCCTAATGAAACAGGTGGTGTACTAATTGGTTCTTATGATTGTTTTCGGAAAATTCTTTACATCGTAGATATGGTTGCCCCCCCGATTGACAGCATTGAGTCACATGATTCGTTTATCAGAGGTTGTAAGGATCTTCCAGAAAAAGTTCAAGAGATATTTAATCGTTCCGCAGAAAATCTTTATTATATTGGAGAATGGCATTCGCATCCTAACTCCAATATTGCCATAAGCAATGACGATAAAATATTATTACAAGCTATCGTGGAGTATAACCAGGCGCGGTGCTTGCCTGGCTGTATGATTATTTTAGGTAACGATAAACACTCAATTTATTTGGAGATGGCAAAATAAATTGACATAGTCTTTTACCTCCACAAAACTTACCAATAGAATTCATATGTCTGCTTACATAGTTCTTGGCAGTCAGAACATTCGAGAACTATATAGGCGGTTTCATGAATTAATGCGTTTTTGAAGCAGTTTCCTCTATAATGGATGTAAGCGTAAAACAAGACGTCACATGCAAAAGCAGTATAAAAGTGTGAGAAAATATCCTAAAGGACTCGAAAAACTAACGGTAAGAAAATCGAGACAATACTCAGAGGGAGAAAAGGGATATGG
>Ga0099364_10008620_pt1 | contig 14320 bp, 18 predicted proteins | sample TergutTh196P3_FD_73070 | JGI IMG/M metagenome (GOLD analysis project Ga0099364, IMG submission 73070) | Microcerotermes parvus P3 segment gut microbial communities from Pointe-Noire, Republic of the Congo - Th196 P3 | ecosystem: Host-associated > Arthropoda: Insects > Digestive system > Gut ... | reverse complement strand
TCTCACCACATTTGGGGCGGGGGCCATTGCTACGCAATGTCCTATTACCCGCCCCAAACGTCGCATACAACCGGAACATTGCACTAAAGTACAGTTGCGGTTTACCTTTCACTTCCGTAAATACTTATCCCATAAAGAATTAGCGTTGCTGGTTCAGTACACCTAAATCGCTGGAAAATCGGTGTTATCAGGTATGACATCAATTTTCCAAAAAATGGGGTTTTTGCTATGAGAAACGATTTTACTTTGTTCAATCGGGTGGTTCCTTCGGGAAAAAGGGTAGTGTATTACTATGCCTATGATGATGAGGGTACAAGACAGGGACCGTGGACTACTGGACAGGAGAACAAGACAGCGGCAAGGAATTTCTGTAACAAGCTTAACCGGGAAGGGAGGCTATTACCGGGGCCAAAGGAGATACCGACTTTTGCGGAGTTTGCCGCTGACTTTTGGGATTGGGAGAATAGCCAATACCTAAAAGACAGGAAGAAACGCCGGAAGCTTACACAAGCCTATGCGGATAAATGCAAAAAGGTGGTGGATTTTACGCTAATCCCATACTTTGGGAAAATGAGGCTGGATAAGATTACAGGGGAAGTCATTGATAAATGGCTTGATTACATGATCCAAGAGAAATACCGTAATACTACTACAAACGGCTATTTCGGAACTTTACAAACTATGATGAAATGGGCAGCCAAGAAAAGGATAATCGGGCGTGATCCGTTCCTTGATGTTGAAAAGCTGTTAAAAGACCAGAGGGACAAGGAGATTATTACACCTGACGAATTCAAGGCGTTGTTTGTTGACAACTGGAAAACGGTATGGAATAAGGATTTGCTGCGGTGTACGGCGAATAAGATAGCGGCTTTAACCGGAATGAGGTGTTGTGAAGTGTTGGGGCTACGTGGTGAATATGTGTATGATGACCATATATTCCTGTGCGGGCAATATGACGAATACGGTTATAGGGAAACCAAAACCAAGATAAAACACCATATTCCGCTCACCGCCGAACTGGTAACGGACTTACGAAAACTTATGAAACTGAACGGAAACGGTTATTTGTTTTCCCTGGACGGAGGGGCAACGCCTGTAACCAGACGGCATATATACAACGGTCTTAATAAGGCTTTTAACAATATCGGGATTACCGATGAAGAAATAAAAGAGCGGGGCCTTAATATTCATGCGTGGCGGCATTTCTGCAATACAGAACTTCAAAAGGCTGGGTTAACCATTCAGAAGGTACAAGCGGTTACAGGCCATAAGTCCGAGCGCATGACAGAACACTATACTCATTTTGACCCGCTTGACTTTGGAGAAGTCCCCAAGATACAGGCTGCATTGCTGAAAAAGAAGTCCAGGAGACAGGAAAACGGAAAACCAGAAACTGCAACTACTGAACGGCCTACCCTGACGCTGGTAAAAATCCCGGAACAAGATAAAGCCGACCGGAACAAACAGGCTTCTTAGGCCAAACCCATTTTTACAATTAAGCCCCTGCATTAACGCAGGGGTTTTTTTGTGCCCGAATATATTTTTCTTTTTTAACGAAAATTGCACTAAAGTACAGTACCAGAGCGGCGGCGGAATGATGATATTTGAATGTATAAAGGCTGTGAAAATGGCTGGCTTCATTGCTTGCTGTTTCGGCCTGAAAAACCTTTTAACGGGGGCGGAAGTGGAAACCTATTTGACCATTGAGGGAGCGGCTAAGTATTTGGGCATTGCGGAGAAAACCATCCGTAAATGGGTGCTGAACCATGAAATACCGTATCACAAAATTATGAAGGTGATCCGCTTCCGTGTTTCTGAAATCGAGGAATGGATTAACTCTGGCGGTAAAGTCTGCCCTATCACCGATGAAGCCCAGGAAGGCGGTTTATTTGAACAGACTGAAACCGGGGAGGCTGTATGACGGACTTTGACAAGGCCATTGAGGAAGCCAAGGCTGCTGTACTGCCTTTTGAGAGTTGGGAGCGGCTGCCGGGGGAAAGCGGGGCGGCGTATACGGCTTTTTGCGCTTTTCGTGATTACGGCACTGAACGGAATATACGCAAGGCGGTTGAAAGTTTTGAGAAGGATGAGGCCAAGCGTGAAAAGCGATATCGGGTGTGGCGTAACTGGTGTACACAATACCGCTGGCGGGACAGGGCGGCGGATTATGACCGCTACACGGAAAAGCTGAAACAGGCGGAGATGAGGAAAACCATCGAGGCGCAGGGGGAAAAGCATCGGGCCATTACCGGAAAAATGCTTGATGTGGTTGGCAAGAAACTTGACACCATGAAGGCGGAGGATTTGACGCAGGGGAATGTTACCGAATGGGTACAGACGGCAATTAGGGCGGAGAGAGAAGCCGCCGGATTGGTTACTTCCACTGGAAAGGCGGAACCGAAACAAGGCGAACTGTCTTTTGTACCGGACTTTGAGGGGCTATAGGATTATGGGAACTTCGGTAATGTTCAAGCCTACGTCAATTCAGAAAAAGGCTCTTGCCTTGCTGAAAAGCGGGGCAAAGCATATTTTGTTGTTCGGCGGGAGCCGCAGCGGAAAAACGACCGTTTTAGTTATGGCGATTATATATCGCGCGGTACGGTTCCCCGGTTCCCGCCATTTAATTTGCCGTTACCGTGCGAAAGACGCGCGTTCTTCTGTTTTGCGGGAAACTCTTTTCCCCTGGCTTGATAACACCGTAGGGAAAAGCGGTTATACCTACCTTGCCCATGAAAGTATGATTACGCTTTTCAACGGTTCTGAAATTTGGATTGGCGGTCTGGGAGACAGGGAACAGGCGGACAAGATATTGGGGCATGAGTACAACACGATTTATTTCAATGAGATTAGCCAGCTTTCATATGCGGCTGTAACTACGGCTTACTCACGGCTTGCAATGCGGGTACAGGGCTGCCGGAACCTGTTTTTCTATGACTGCAATCCGGGGAGTCCCTTACATTGGGCTTATAAAATCTTTGTTTTGAAACGGACATTTCTAACTGGCGAACCACTGGAAAAAGCGGAGCTGTATCAATCAATGCTGCTTAATCCGGAAGATAACAGGGCTAACCTGCCTGATGACTATATTTCCGACATTCTTGACGTGCTTCCTGAAAAGCAAAAAGCAAGGTTCCGTGACGGTTTGTGGGTAAAGGCCGAGGGCGTTATCTATGACCGATTTGATGAAAGCATGATTGTTAAGTCTTCTGAATTACCTGAACGTTTTGACCGATACGCCGCCGGGCAGGATTTCGGATTAAACATTACTTTCGTAAAAATCGGTTGGTTGGATGATGTTGTATACGTCCTTAACGATTACGGGGCGTTCAACATGACGACTAAAAGCTTCAACGCCGAATTGGAAGCAAGGGGCTGGCTGGACTGCCCCGATGGGATGGGGCTTCCGGTCTATTGCGATCCGGCCGGCGGGGAACGCATACAGGAAATTACCGGGGGCGTGAAAGCAAACAACAGCGTGGACAGCGGAATTGATTACATCAACGCCAAAATTGAGAGGGGGCAATTCTATGTCTGTGAAAACTGTACCGGGGTGTTATCTGAAATATGGGATTACTGTCGGGACGAAGCCGGGCAGATTGTAAAGGTCAATGACCATTTTCTTGATGCCCTGCGTTATGCGGTATTCAGTGATGTGCAACAGGGGGTGATTTTTCAATGAGCCTCTTTAGGATATTTGCACCCAACTACCGGAGAAATAATAATCGCCAAGAGCGACAAAATAATAAAAATACTGTGAAAAATAATAATAGTTTTGAAAATACCTTGATTTTTGATGACAATTTTAGTAATATATATAGTGAACCCTTCAAAGACCCTTACCTTTGCAACGCATGGGTAAACATTGCGGTTAATATTTTAATTCGCAATCTTGCCCGTGCGGATTTCATTCTCGAAAGAGAAGGGGTTGAGTTAAAAAGCGGCCTTCTCCATTCACTTTTTCATAGACCGAATGGAAATTTAAGTAGATATGATCTGTGGAAGGAAACCGCCGCATGGTGGTTTATTGAGGGCGAAGCGTTTTGGTGGTACGGCCCGGATTATTCAGGCGGGCTGCCGAAACAACTGTATATTCTTAACCCCAGGAAACTCCAGCTTGAGGGAGAGGGGTTGGAAGTGCAGGGTAGCTTTGCAAATAAAACACGGCGCTGGTTTTACAATACCGGCTCCGAATTAGTACCAATATTTTCTGATGAATTAATCCACTTTAAGGACTGGAACCCGTGGAACCCTCTGCGGGGAGTCAATCCTCTTGTCTCTTTAGCCCTCGAACTTGAACAAGACTATTTCGCCAATAAAGCCAACTCCACCCTGTTAAAGAATAACGCTATTCCGCAAGGCTTGTTAAAAACCGAACAGACATTAAGGCCGGAGGAAGCTGACGCAATAGAAAGGCGGTGGGAAAGTAAATACGGGCAAGTCAGGGCGGGGCGCAAGATTGCGGTACTCGGCAAGGGAACCAGCTTCGAGGCTCTTTCATTCAATCCTGATGTGGTGAAACTTTTTGAACTGAAACGCTGGAACCTCTACACGATTTTGGCGAAGTATGGAATTCCCCCTCGTGTTGCCAATATCTCTGACAAGTCAACGGCTCTTTCCGGCAAGGATACTAAAGAGCAGCACTCGGCTTTTTGGCAGTATACCCTTATTCCCCTGTTACGCCAATTTGAGCAAATACTTGAAGCCCAATTATTCATGCGCTTCAACCTGAAAGAGACCGGGCGTTTTGACCTTTGGGATATACCGGAGCTACAGGAGAATGAGGACGCGCAAAGCCGTCGTGATATAGCGGAAATAAACGCCGGAATAAAAACAATCAATGACGTTTTGATAGAACGGGGCAAGGAGCCCAAACCCTGGGGTGATGTGTGGTATCGTCCCCGAAACATGATCGCAACCTCCGGTTGCGCCCCTACAAACAAGGGGGATGAATGACCGGAGGAACGCTGGTAGTAAGCAGGGATATTTATAATCACGCTCACTATAAAAAGCGTTTGGAACAATTAGGCTTTAGAAATGTAACTGTTACAGGAGCAGAGAAGGACGGCCTGAATATGATTATCAATGACCTTAACCCCCGGCTTGTGCTTATGGGAAGCAGGTTTTATGAATGTGCCACAGCCTACATGATGGCCCTTCTGATGAAGCGACACCCGGAACTGAATGTAGCGGCTGTTTCCCTTGAAAGGTATCCGGCTGACCTTGCCATAGGGATGATTGTTAACGGCGTTACTTCTTATGTGAATTTTTCTGAGGGAGCAGACCAGTTTTACGCCGGTCTGAATTTAATTAAAGAGGGGAGTAAATATATTTCCCCGGTAGTGGAGGAAAGAAGGATGATGAGGAGTGAATTGCCAAAACCATCACAGGAATTGACCGAAAGACAGATTGAAGTATTAAGGTTGTTATGCAATGGCTTTACAACTTTGGAAATTGCCGATGTGCTGCACCTTTCCAAAAGGACAGTTAAGTTTCATACATCGGAACTATACAGCAATCTTAAAATCCGCAATGAAAAAGAACTAATCAGGGCTGCCCTGTATTTGGGATTTATTAAAACCGATGAGCTTGATTTTTATGGGGGTAAGTATGAATTAAGCCCGAAACCGGATAAGAAAGCATTGAAACGGAGGGTTGCATGATCATCAGAACGAAAAGTGGTAAATCTCAGGAAGTGGATACAGGTATATTGCTTGATTTCCTGGGTGTGAAGAAAGAGGCGGCAGGGGCGCAGAAAGTAGCGGGTGATGTCGAATTGATTACATCTGTCCCTTTCTGCCTTGCCTCTGATGTGGAAGCAGGGCAAGGGCTGCCCTGGGTGTTATCAACATTTGACCTTGACCGTTTCGGAGAACGTATAGATCCGCAGGGATGGGACTTCAAGCGGTATATGGAAAATCCGGTGGTCGAGTGGGCGCACCGTTACGATATTCCCGCCATTGGGAAAATTGAAGGCTTGACCGTTGATAGCGAGGGGCTTCATGGGTTGGTGTACTTCAATGACAAGAGCTTTGACCATTTCGGCTGGTCTATCGGACAACGGGTGAAGGCGGGGGTCATCCGGGCGGGGTCGGTGGGGTTCCGTGTCATGGAGATTGAAATTCCGTCAAAAGAGGATAGCAGGGACGGAACATCGCTTATTTTCCGCAAACAGGAACTTTTGGAGTTTTCAATCTGCAATGTTCCGGCTAATCCGTGGGCTTTAATAAAGCCCAACGCATTGGCAAACAGGGGAACGAGGAGTAGGGAGCGGGGAATAGGGAATGAAAACGGCGATAATGCAGCCCGGTTTTGGGATTGCTTAATCAATAATGTATAGGAGCGTTTATGGGAAATGAACAGCTTGAAGCGGTTAAAAAACAGTTGGCCGCTATGAAGAAAATCGAGTTGACCGGGTTCACGAATACAGAATCGGCAACGGCGTATTTTCAGGAAAAGGAACTTATTCTTGAAGGAATTGTCAAAACTATTGAGACAATTACCGTTCAGGAGAGCTCGGCAGCTACCGCCGAAGTGGAAGCCTTGAAAATTACGGTTAAATCCCTGCGGGATGAAATCAAGGGCAAGGCGGCAATCCCCAGGGAACTGACAAGGCGGGAGTTGCTTTTCAATCTCGGCAAGGGGATTGCGGCGGCCTGGGCGGGTAATCACAAGGCGTTGGCTGATTTGTCGTTCAGTCCGAACCTGAAAGCCGATAACTGGACGAACCCTAAAGATGTGGCTTGGGGAGAAAAGGGCTGGACGGTTTCTAAGGCCGCATTGGGTGACCCGATGGGGAACATGGCAACGAATGAGCAGTATTTGATTAACCCCATCTATGAAACGGAGATAATGACCGAGGCAGCCAAAAAAAGCGTGATGATGAACCTTGTCCGCCATCGTCCGATGATGGGGCCTTCAATCTTCCTCCCTACAAGGGACAGGGGCGGCGTAGAGCTTCACTGGCTTACGGCTTACGGACAGCAGATTAAGGGGAGCAAGCCAAAGGGGGCGGAACGTGTCGAATTAAAGGCGTATACACTGGCCGGCTACATTCCGTGGTATGACGAATTTGAGGAGGATGTTTTTGTTGACCTCGGCGCCATGTTCATTGAAGAGTTTATCGAAGTATACGGGCAGGAGTTTGATCGTCAATGCCTCCTGGCTGATGATGATCCCTTTACCGGGGCTATGGCTGTGGATGGGTCTGTCAAGGTTACTATTCAGGGTGCAACTATCAACGATTTGACCTGGAAGGATTTTAGGGACGCTGTGTATAAAGTCCCCGCCGAAGAACGGAAGGATTGCTGCTGGTTCATTAATGAAACGGTGTTAAACCATATAGCCAATATCGAGGATACCACAGGCCGTCCGATTTGGCGGCGGCCTACAGAGGCAATGCCGGGGAAACTGGACTTGTACCCTTATCATGAAGTTTCAATCCTTCCGCAGATTGCGGACATAAAGACCGATGAGCCTTTTGCGGTGTTTATGAACCCCCGGAGGATCCAGCACGGAAACCGCAAGGGAATTGAAATCAAGAAGTTTGACGCAACGACAGAAAGTATGGAATACGGCGAACTGTTTTTGCGGTTCCGCAAGCGGGACGGGTTTCTGGTGGCAAGGCCGAAAGGGAACATTGTCATCCTGAAAACAAAAGCATAACAAAAGGTAAGAGGTAAGAGAGAAAGCGGGTTTTTCGCTTCTCTCTTTGTGATCTTTGAAAAATACATTGGCAAGCGGTAATCTGCTTGCCATTGTCAGGGATGGAAAAATCGATTTGCCGTCCGGCATAAACTCCGGACGGTATCTATTTTATAGGAACTGCTGGATTATTTTTTCTGTTAATCGGCCATTGTTGCAATCAGGGGGCAGGAGGTTGTCCTGGTATTCAATTTGTTTCTCGAATATCCGGGCATCCTTCCCTTTTAGAAACTTATGGGCTTTGTAATCATTTTTGTATAAAAAGTATTCGCCTGTTGAGGGTTCGTAGGAATAGCTGTAAAACTGGCCGCTGTAAACTGGCAACATCATAGCTTCCCCTTAAAAATAATCGCTGATTACGTCCGATATGCTCCGGCCTTTCTGTTTGGCCCGGTTGCAATCCCTGAAAAATTGGGTTTCGTCATCGCCGAATAAATAGACTTCATCATTGTTTTTTCTCAAAACGGTTCCAAGGTTTAGCCTTGTGTACTGATAGGGGAAAGCCCTGTATATTTCTGGCAGCGGGTCATTTTTATCTATGGTTATGTCCCCCTGCAATGATGAAGGCTTTTTGAAATAATCCGGGTATGCCGAATATAAAGCGGCTTCTATGCTCTGTTCTTCAAAATGATAGTCAATGTTTGTGTATTTGGATTTGGAAAATTCCAGGGCGCTGAAATAGCCCCATTCTGAATTCGGCAGATCGCCGCCAAGAATACCATAGCCGAACATGAGGCCGCCGTCCGGGTCATACTCGCATATATAAAAGTCAGATCCGCCATAAAAATAATGGAAGATTGCCGGGTGTTCCTTTAGCTTTTCTGTTTCGTGTAGTTTCGGGCATTTTTCCAGTTGTATTTGTAGCCGCTGTAATGCTTCGGCGTGTTCTTCCGGTGCTTCCATTGTCGCCAAGAATTGATACATGGGTATTATGGCTTCCAGTTCTTTGGAAATAGAAATTGCTGTTTTCATTGGATAACTCCTGAAAGGTAAAATTCCCCCGGCCTACGCCGGGGAGTGGTTAAACTAGACCGCTACTTTAAGCGGGTGCTTTTCTTTTTCTGGTTCTTCTTTTTCGATTTTCTGACTGCCTTTTCTTGCTCTGATTTCGTCCAGGGTTTCTTTGCCGTTGATGTTCTTTTTTGGTCTGCCTGAATAAATCCATGCTTTGTGTTTGCCGGAGAACCAGAAACCAAGCTCTTTTAGCTGTTCCCTGACTTCCTTTGATTTGAAGCAGTAGATCCAATACCCTATGATTTCTATTTCACAGTCGAGATTTATGATTTTCTGCAATATGTCCTGAAAGGGTGTTTCCGCTCCGGGGGCTGGTTTCCATTCCTTATCTTCATAATAGGAATTAAAGGAATGGGTCATAAAACTTTTTAGAAAGGCGGTAAACTGCGATATGATTTCTTTTGTGATAGTTTCGCCTTCCTGCCCGGCGTGGTCGGGGTGGTACTGCATAAGCAATTCCCGATAGCGTTTTTTTGCTTCTTCTACCGATTGGCAATGTGTAAAGTAGTTCATTGTGAGACCTCCGAAAATAAATCTAATTGTCCTTTATACGTCCCTTCGGGCCGTGCACTGATAGGAAGGATTAAAGGGCGGCTAGTCAGCCGCCCGGCAGTGTCCAATTCTGGAAAAAGGGCGGGGCTGTCTGGATATAGCCCCATTAAATAGCTGATATAGGCATGAGCTTCTTTTAGGGTGTGAAAAATGCGTGAATTGCTGGCGAACCTTACCAATGAGCCGGGGACGGGCCATAGGGTGCAAGCCGCCTTAGTGGAATTAAGGGACAGGCCGACCAAGGAAGGGCGGCCATTGGACCAGCTAAAATCCGCTATTACTTGATAATGTAAAGCCATGTTACATAACCGCTTCCAGTGTCGCGGCGGTTTGCTGGTTGTCTGTGCTTAAACTGCCGAAAGCGCAGCTAGCACATTTTGATTTGTCTTTACACGACAAACAGACTTTTGAGGGGTTGACGACATGGGGCATGAGTTTAACCATGATGTCCACTGTTGCGGGCATGGACAGGCCCAACGACCACGCTAGACGGCGGACAGAAATAGCCGCCAATGGGGTGAATTGCGGAGTATAATACCGCTTGCTGGTTAAAGGTTGCATTTGCAAACCTCCGATATTTCCCGCTGTGTTAGCGGGATGGATAGGACAGGAGCTACGCCTGACCTTGACCCCAGGGCCGCCACATTGTTTTTCCCCGGATGGAATGGAGGGGCCCCCAGGGGTTCACCTTTAGAGGCCCCTGGGGGGGTGCCATTCCATTCGGGGAAAAACCACCACCGAGAAAATGTGCCGCTATATGTCGATCCGGCGCATTTAATGATTTGGAAAAATTGCGTTAGCAATTTTTACCTTATTGGGGGGCGTTGCGGGGGGTGGAACCACCCGCAGAGGGGGTAGCGGAATCTGACTACTAAAAGTGAATTGCAGAAATTTAATAAATTATCAAAAATGCTTTTAGTAGTCAGATGGAGCGAGGGGGAGACTTCCCCCTCTTTACTTTGATACCTTGATTTTGGCTTTTAAGAATAATTTAAATAACTTAAAAAAGTACTTGACTTAGAGTTAACTCCAACCTGTAGACTTAGATAAAATGGTCTTTTGGAGTAAAACAATGACTATTACCGGAGTGGGCAAAAAATGTAATTTAACGCCTGATACGCTTCGTTATTATGAGCGGATTGGCCTGATACCACCGATAATGCGGACAAAGGGTGGTATCAGGGATTACAGCGAAGATGATTACCAATGGATTGACTTTATAAAGTGCATGCGGTCTGCGGGTATGTCTGTTGAGGTATTGATTAAATATGTTTCCCTTTTTCGGCAAGGGAAATGCACAAGGGAAACCAGGAAAAAAATCCTGAAAGAACAGCGGGGTATTCTAGCTGAACGAGTAGTGGAAATTCAGCAGACCCTTGAAAAACTGGATTTCAAGATTGCCAATTACGATGAACTTGTATATGAGGCAGAAAAAAAACTGTCTAAACAGAGGTATAACAATGGTTAAACAAAATTTAGGAGGAATGACGATGGAACCTATTTTCACCAGAGGGGCGAAAGCAGCGGAGAGCGTTTTCACCGGAACGGCGTATCTTAATACACTGGTACCCGATACAGACGGCATGTATGACTTACAGGTGTATGATGTCGTTTTTGAGGCAGGAGCGAGGAATAACTGGCACACGCATCCTGGCGGGCAGATTTTACTTGTTACCGCAGGGGAAGGCTGGTATAAAGAGCGGGGCAAAGCAGCGCAGTTACTGCAAAAGGGCGATGTAGTACAAATCCCGCCGGATGTTGAACATTGGCACGGAGCCGCTTCTGACTGCGAATTTACCCATATTGGTATAAGTCCAAATGTCCACAAGGGCGGCGTGCTTTGGCTTGAACCGGTATCAGACATAGAATACAAGAAGCTTGCAAAATGAAAAAAGTAGTTTTCTCCCCGATAATAACACTTTTGATTGCAATTTCCGTAAATGCCCAAGAGAATAATGCAGGAGATAACAACGCCAATGCAGACAGGAAATATTTAATAGTTTATTATTCGTGGAGCGGTAATAGCCGAATCATTGCAAACAAACTTCAATCTATTCTGAGCTGTGATATAGTAGAAATTTTGCCGTCAACGCCCTATACTGTAGATTATAATATGATGTTAAATGTCGCTCAAAGAGAAATTTCGGCTATTGATGCAAGCGGCTCTTATCCTTCTATCATGACTGATATTGAAAGCATAGGAGATTATGGCACAATTTTTATTTGCTATCCGCTTTGGTGGTCAAGGATGGCAACTCCCGTTCAATCGTTTTTATACAAACATAAAGATAAACTAAATGGGAAAACAATCTCGTTAGTCTGTACAAGTGGCAGCAGCGGAATTTCCCGCACAGTAGCCGATGCACGGCGTATCTGTCAAGACAGCGTTTTTACTGAAGCTTTTCATATCAGGTCGGCAAATGTAGCGAATGCACAAAGTCTTCTTACCCAATGGCTGGAGGCAATGAAATGAAAAACCTAGTTTTTCTTTTAATAATGGTGCTTTCATGTAACTTGACGGTCTATGCCCAGGGTAGGTCTGGAAATAAGTCAAGTAGCGGAACAGAGAACACATCAACTGGAGGAACCATGAAAATCAGTGTCGGCAATAGGGTACTAGTTGCAGCATTAGCACATAACTCTTCTTCGGAAGCGTTAAAGGAATTGCTTAAAGCAGGTCCTATTACAGTTCATATGCGTGATTACGGGAATTTTGAAAAGGTTGGCGGATTAGGAAGAAGTCTGCCTACAAATGATGAGCGTTTTACTACCGAACCCGGCGACCTGATATTGTATCAAGGAAATTCCTTTGTAATTTATTATGCTCCGAATACATGGACTTTTACCAGACTTGGAAAGATTAATGGTGTTACAGGGGAGGAATTGATAGATATACTTGGTAAAGGAAATGTAACAGTAATATTGGAAGCAGTAGAATGAAAACATTCTTACTCTAAGACAGTTAATCAGTATTAAAGCCGATTCGTTTGGCTGGCTTTGGGGGCTGCGTTATGAGATTGTTCAGGGCAAGGATAATGTCGTTTACACGCTCATCGTTTTTTTCAATGTAAAGCATGAGCAATTTTCGGAGTTCGGCGATTTGCGTATTCGTATCTGGTTTGGCAAGAGCATAATGGCGCATAGCTATAAACGCATTGACAACGGCTATATTTATTTTTGTGGCGATCGTACTGTTCAAAACAGAAGACAGCATGACAACCCCATGTTCGGTAAAGGCAATGGGGAGCTTCCGCCGCCCGCCCCAACTTGAAGTCACAATTTGTGATTTCAAGTTTTGAAATTCTTCTCCCGTTAATTGAAACATAAATTCCTGTGGGAATCGGTCTATGTTACGTTTTACAGCCTGGTTCAATACCCTTGTTTCCACTTGATAAATTTTGGCCAAATCCTCGTCAAGCATAACCTGATGCCCACGGACTTCAAAAATTAGTGATTTTATTCTTTGCAGTTCGTTCTTCATAACGTATAAGTTATACCATAGTTTTGATGCTCATGTCAGGGGTGGGTAATGTAAGGCTCTTTTTATCCCTTAATCCCACGGGATTTGAGGGCATTGTCAAAATTGGAATTGAAGTCTTTGCGGATTTTCTGTAGGTCTTTGGCAAGGTCATTGAGGGCAGTTTTGTCAATTTCAGTATCGGAAAGGGAAATGGGTATGAAAAGGCGGTAGGTTTCTATCTGTAGGGCGGAAGCGTGATTTACCAGTGTTTTATCGCTTACCCATGTGCGGCATCCTTCTATGTCATTTATCATGTTTGCTGAAATTCCGGCTTTTTCGGCTAGTTTTTCCTGGGTTAAACCGAGAAATTCCCTGTGTTTTTTGATGTTTGCTGATAGGGTTTTTCTTAGGTTTCCAGCTTTATCATTCATTCTGCAATTATGGTAATCGGCTATGAATGATATTGACACCCGATATTACCAGTTATAAACTTGACAATACCGGTTTTATTTTGTATATTGGTATTAAGATAAGATAAGAAGTCTGGTAATATAAAAAGAGAGCAAGGCACAAAGGCGTAAAACGCCACGCATTAGAAGAACCCTTCAAAGCCCTTCCTTTGCGCATTGGCCTTGCTCTCAATTTTTACTTTGAAACGGTGAGTGAAATTATTTCTTCCTCCTTTAGCTTGCAAGCTTTAGGCCGTGATTGTTGATTTTACCAACAGATTTTAACCATACAACTTCATCCCGGAGGGTTTCTTCATAAGACCTTGTCTTGTATCCCAATTCATTGACGGCCTTGCTGTAATCAAAGGTATTGTTTCTGGCCAGGTTGTAGACGGAAAATGTTGTAATCAAAGGTTTTTTTCCATTCTTTTTAGCCTGCTTTTCCATTATTTTGGCAAAGAAATTGGCGATACCTAAAGGAAGATAGAATTTCAACGGTTTACAGCCGCTCTCCTTTGAGAGCATCCGGCACAATTCCTTTAGGGTTACTTCTTTATTGCCAAGGATATAACATTCGCCTTTTCTCCCTTTATCAGCGGCTTTAATGCATCCATTGGCCAGGTCCCTTACATCACATAAATTAAAGGACCCCTGAATGCCTGCCGGCATTTCGTTGTTAAGGATTTGAAGGACAGTGCTGGTTACTTCACCAATAGCATTGTCACCGGGGCCTAAAATCCCGCTGGGATGAACTACACAGGCGTTTAGGTTCTTTTCTGAAGCTGCCTCTAAAACTGCCTGGGTTGCCAATGCTTTTGATTGGCTATAACAGCCAACTACAAGATTGGGTTCAAAGTTATTTGTTTCTTTTATCTTACGGCCTTTTGGCTGCTCAGGAATTGCGCCGGTACTGCTGACATAGACCAATTTGTGGCACTCCTTATGCTGTAGGCATTTGTCAATGATATTCTTGGTTCCCCCGACGTTTATATCCATCAGTTTTTGACTGTAATCAGGGTTTACGCTAACCATGCTGGCGCAATGTATTACGATGGATTCCATCCCGGCAGGAATGGCAAAAAACTGCTCCAGGGATTCTGAATCGCATAAATCGCCCATGATTATTTCTGCTTCTTCCGGAACA
>Ga0099364_10008619_pt1 | contig 14321 bp, 15 predicted proteins | sample TergutTh196P3_FD_73070 | JGI IMG/M metagenome (GOLD analysis project Ga0099364, IMG submission 73070) | Microcerotermes parvus P3 segment gut microbial communities from Pointe-Noire, Republic of the Congo - Th196 P3 | ecosystem: Host-associated > Arthropoda: Insects > Digestive system > Gut ... | reverse complement strand
CAGCCACGACGGGATCGGGTCATAGAACGCGATAAAAACGCCGTCGCAGTCCAGCGCGGCCGTCCAGCCGCTTTCCGGCAGCGGCTGGGCGTCGCGCGCCGACGCCAGCGCCATGCCCAGCAGGGTGCTGTAAAGGCCGTACAGCGTATCGGTAACGGCGGCGTCAAACGCCGCGCCCGTCAGCACGCCGCCGCGCCTTACGGCGACCGCGGCCGGCAGCACGGCCTGTATCTCCCGCGCCGCGTCCGGCGGCGGCTCCGCGACGCCCGCCCACGGTATACGGCGCGCCAGAGAGCCGGCGATATCCTCGCGGTCATACAGGAAATTGAGCGCCGTCAGCGCGACCAGCGTGACCAGCAGGAACGCTATCAATATTGTCTTGAGCCGCTCCCTGCGGTATGCCGCGTTCATATGTACATCCTTTCACGGCCTTTAAGCGTTTTCACGACTGGACGGGCAGCCGCATGGTTACTTTAGTGCCGCGCCCCGGCGCGCTCTCTATCAATATTTCGCCGCCGTGGTTCTGAACGATCTCCTGCGCTATGGACAGCCCCAGCCCGGTGCCGCCCGACGCGCGCGACCGCGCCTTGTCCACGCGGTAAAACCGTTCAAACACGCGCTCAATGTCCTCGGGCGGGATGCCTATGCCGCCGTCGGTCACGGTTACCCAAAACATGCCGCCGCGCTCGCCGGGCGCTTCTATGCCCGCCGTCATCTCGATGGTGCCGTTTTCATGAGAATACTTTATCGCGTTTGAGAGTATGTTTATCAAGACCTGCTCTATACGCTCGCGGTCGGCGTGGATCACCGGCAGCAGCGCCGGCAGCTCGAGCGTCAGCGTCTGCTTTCGCCGGATAGCCTCGAGGCGCATGGCCTCAAACGCGCCGGTGAGCAGGTCGGCGGCCGGGAATGACGTCAGATGCCAGTCCATTTTACCGTAATCGAACCGCGAAAGCGTCAGCAGGTCGGACACTATGCGCGCCATACGGTCGGCCTCGCCCATGATGACCTGCGAGAAGCGCGTAATCAGCCCCGGCTCAAGGCCGTCGGGGTTTGTGAGCGTTTCGGCGTAGCTCTTTACGTTTGTGAGCGGCGTGCGCAGCTCATGCGAGACGCTCGATACGAACTCACGCCGCATCTTATCCAGCCGCGCGCGCTCGGTGACGTCGTATATCAGCGCCATGACGCCGCCGGCAGGCTCAAGGCCGGCCGCGCCGAACGTCGTAAACGACATTTCAAGCATACGCTCACCCACTGTCGCGCTGCGTCCCAGCGTATCGCGCGGCGACATGGCCGCCACCTCGGACAGCTTGACTATACCGTCAAACAGCGAGTCAAAGGTGAGCTTAACTGAGAAAAACATTCCGAGCATACGCTCCGCGGCGGGGTTCATATGCAGTATGCGGCCGTCGCGGCTGAAGGCCGCAACGCCGTCGTTCATATGCAGAAACAGGGTTCCGAGCTTGTCGCGCTCGTTGCCTATCTGGTCAAGCGTGTCGTTGAGTACGTCGGCCATATCGTTGAAGGTCTTGGTAAGCACGCCGATCTCGTCGCCCGCGTATACGGGCAGCTTCTTTGAGAAGTCGCCCGACGCCACCGACAGCGCGCTTTTGGTAAGCTGCTCTATGGGCGTGGTCATGGTCTTGGACAGCGTGAAGGCCAGCAGCACCGCTATGGCAAGCCCCAGCAGCAGCGCCTCGATGATTATCAGAAAAAGCTCCTGATTGAGCGCCTGCTGGCGCGTCATATCGTCGCGGATGTAGACTATGAACGTATGCCCGCCGCCGGTTATGGGCACCGCGCAGTCCATATAGCTGCCCGTGAGCTGGCGCTGATAACCGGGCGAGCCGCTCAGCGCCGTGGCTATATTGGGCGTGATGTCGAGCGTCCTAAGCCCGTTTTGGTCTGTGCCGCTGAGCGCGGCGCCCGTGGTCGCGTCTAATATATAGTAGTGCCTTTGCGACAGGTCTATGCCCAAAATACCCGAATATACGCGCAATACGCCCATCAGGCTCGCCGGCTGCCCGGAGCGCGCCTCCGCGCGCAGCTCGGCGACCAGCTCCTCATTCTCCGAAAACGCGGACGCCATCGCCTGCGCGAATTCATCGAGATAGAACTGCGAGACGCGCAGCATGAGAAACGTGCCTACCACGACCATAAGAGACACGATCAGCAGTATGAAGATACCCACAAGCTTGATGTGTATGGTACGAAACATTGAGCGTCCTTCCGCGGCGCGCCGCCGCTTATGACTTGAACAGGTAGCCCGCGCCGCGCCGCGTTACGATATAGCGAGGCTCGGCGGGATTCTCCTCTATCTTTCCGCGCAGGCGGCGCACCGTTACGTCAACCGTGCGCAAGTCCCCGTAATACTCGTAATTCCAGACGCGCTCCAGCAGCTCCTCGCGGGAAAACACCTGATCGGCGTTTTGCGCCAAAAATTGCAGCAGGTCGTATTCACGCTGGGTCAGCTCAAGGGCGCCGCCGTCCCTGTAAGCCTCCATGCGCCCCAGATGCAGGGTAAGCCCGCCGTAGCACAGCTCGTTTGACGGCTCGCCGTGCGCGGCGCGCGGAAGCGCGCCGTCGGCCGGCTCGGCCGTGCGCCTTATATTGGCCTTTATGCGCGCCGACAGCTCCGCCAGCGAAAACGGCTTGGTCACATAGTCGTCGGCGCCCAGCTCAAGGCCAAAAACCTTGTCGGCCTCATCCTCGCGCGCGGTCAGCATGACGACCGGCGTCTGCACGCCCCGGCCGCGCAGGCTCCGGCACACCTCGAAGCCGTCCAAAACGGGCAGCATGATATCGAGCAGTATCAGGTCGGGATTGAGCGAAAGGGCCATGCGCAGGCCCTCCTGCCCGTCGCACGCGTATTCGCACGCATATCCCTCGCGCTCCAGATGGAATTTTAATATGTCCACTATGGTCTGCTCGTCCTCGATTATAAGTATGGTCTTGGGCACAGGCATATCCTCCCCCGCTTATAACGCGCGCGCGGCGTCCATCCTCCTCGAGGCCATGAACAGCGCCGCGACGGTCTTGGCGTCAGTGATGCGGCCGTCGGCCGCCATATCCAGCGCGTCGGCAAACGCGACATGCTCAACCTCCAGAAATTCCTCGTCGTCGGGCGCGCTTTCCGCCGGCGACAGGCCCCGCGCCAAAAACAGGTATATGACCTCGCGGCAGTAAGCGCCCGTCGGGATAATGGTTCCCAGCGGCTCGACGCTTTCAGCCGTATATCCGCACTCCTCGCGCAGCTCGCGCACCCCGCAGATCAGCGGCTGTTCGCCACGCTCTATCTTCCCGGCCGGGATTTCGAGCAGTACGCGCCGCGCGCCGTGGCGGTACTGGCGCACCATGGGCACGCGCATATCGTCGGTCAGCGCGAGGACGGCGGCGCCCCCGCTATGCTCCACTATCTCGCGCACGGTTTCGCGCCCGTCCGGGAGCAGTACGGCGTCGCGCCTGACGTTGAACACCTTGCCCTCATAAATGACCTCGGAGCCGATACGCTCCTCATAAAGCTTCAATGGCGGCCCTCCCCCGTTCCCCTATATTCTTGACCTGGCGGCCGTGACGCACGTCACGTCCGCCGCGCCCGCGTCCCGAAGCTCACGCGCGCACGACAGCGCGGTCGCCCCGGAGGTTATGATATCGTCCACAAGCAGGACGCGCTTGCCGCTCAAATCCGCGAACGGTCTCGGCCGGTACGCGCCGCTTGCGTTCAAGAGCCGCGCGCCGCTGTCCGCCAGCCGGCTCTGCGGCGGTGTGCCGCGCGTTTTCAGCAGGGTCGCCCGGCATGGCAGTCCGAGCATTTTGGCCAGCTCCCGCGCCAGCAGCCTCGACTGATTATAGCCCCTGCCGTGCAGACGCCAAAAGCCCAGCGGCGCCCATGTCACCAACTCAAACTCAGTCCGGCCCGCCGCCGTGAGCGCCGAGCGCATAAGCGCCGCGAAACAGCGCACGCCCGACAGCCTGCCGTGGAATTTAAGGCCCTTCAGCGCCGCCGGGACACGCCCGCGGTACGCCAGAGGCGCCACGCACAGCATACCCGGCATTTGGACGGCTATCTTGCCGCGCGGTATAATGGGCAGCGTCCTTACACAGACCTCGCAGGGCATCTCATGGTTGGCGCCGTGTCCCATTATTTGCTTGCAGAATACGCACTTGGGCGGATACACAAGGTTCAGCGGCTTAACCATACACATGCACGCCGGGCGCCACAAAGGTCACTCTTTCGGTCAGCGGGTTGCCGAACGCGTATACGGTTTTCAGCGAGGGCAGCTCCCTGATCGCGATCAGGCTCGGCATACCGTTATACTCTATATGCAGCGTCTGAAGCTTCGACATGCCCTGCAGAGGCCGCAGTGACGTTATGGCGTTTCTGTTCGCGGACAGCTCAATCATGGCCGTCATCCCCTGCACGTCGGCCAGCGACGTCAGCGCGTTGTCGTTGAGCGACAGCCGTTCAAGCCCGGTGAGCGGCGCGAGCGGCGCGATCTCCCCGATGCCGCAGGCGTCAAGCAGCAGTGTTTTCAGCCCGGTGAGCCGTCCGAGCGGCGTCAGGGTATTGTAATACTCGGCCTCGCTCGGCGCGCCGTCCTCTATCTCAGCCTCCGGGTCGTCGCCGTCGTCCGATACGGATATCAGCTCCATGCGGTACATTTCCTTGTTGTGCGACAGGCTAAGACCTGTAAGCGCCTGCAATCCGGCCAGCGGCTCAAGCGAAACAATGGAGTTGCGGCTCAGGTTCAGCGAGCGCAATTCGGCCATGCCCGACAGCCCTTGCAGGTCGCGCACCCGGTTGCCCTCCATATCGAGCCTCGTCAGGAGTGTCATTTCCGACAGCGGCTGCGTTTCCTCGATACCGTTGTCTCCCAAGTCCAAATCGTTCATCAGCGTCATCCCGGAGAGCGGGGTCAGGTCTGTGATGCTGTTGCCCGTGAGCGCGAGATAAGTCAGCGAGGTCAGGTGCGCGAGATTGCCGAGCGTCGCTATCTGGTTATGCGATAGGTCAAGGTATTCCAAGTATTCCAGCGCCCCTACCGCGTCAAGATCCATCGAGTCTATGCCCATATCGCTCAGCCTCAGCGACGTGATATCCGGCAGGCCCGCCAGCGCGGAAATGTCCGTATGCGTGTCGCCCGTGCCTTGCAGCCACAGCGTTCGCAGGCCGGGGAACCACTTAATGTCGTCCAGCGTCTTATAGCCGTGCGCTTCGGGTATGATCAGCTCCGCAATATTCTGAAGCAGGCCGCTCACTATCTCGCCCTCGGGTATGCCTATAAGCGCGCGCGCGTGCGTCTCAATGGCCGGTTCCGCGAAAAACACCCGCTCGCGCACGTCGTCAACCCTGTACACGCCGACGGCCCAATCCGATACTAACCCGTCCGCGCCCACCGACACGGCCTGTACCTCCACATATCCCTGCGGCAGCTGTATCGGTTCTGTATACAGGTTTTTCTCAACACTGGGAATCTTACCGTCGATGGTCACAAAGCTCCTCTGACCCTCTCCGGCCCATACCGTGAGCGACGGCAGCTCCCTGTAGTCGCCGGGCGGCGGCGTCAAAACGGGCGGCGCGGGCCTCTCGGCGTCAAGCTGCTCCTGTATGCGCGGGTTGGGCAGATTGTTGAGCAGGGAAACGGCGTCGAGCAGCTTGTCCTGCATAACGTAAACATCGCACAGCAGCCTGTAAAGCTCCGCCTGACCGCCCTGTTCCCGCATACCGTGTTCCAGCATATACTCGGCGCGCGAAAAATTGCCTTGGCCGATATACAGCTCTATCAGCCGCATACGCAGGCCGAGGTCTTTCGGGTTTCGGTCAAGCTCGGGCAGCAGCAGCTCAATGGCGCGGTCGGCGCGCCCCTCTTCTTCGGCGGCGGCGGCGGCGGCGCGCCTGTAGCGCGAGACGGCGGCGGGCCCCCAAATAAACAGCGCCGCCGCTACCGCGGCGATCAGCGCCACCGTAAAGCACGTTTTAATGAACTTAGTCATATTTCGGCTTCCTGACGTGTTTTTTGGTTTGGTTCAGTATAGCACAGCCGCGGCGTTTTGAAAACCCCTTATTGCGCGCTTTTGAAGCCCCTGCCAAAAACCTCGCCGGCGTTCAGCATGATGACGAACGCCTCGCCGTCAAGCCGCTGCACCAGCCGTTTCAGCACGCCGATCTCATGTTTTCGGACGGCTACCATCAGCACCATGCGCTCGGTCTTGGTGTACATGCCCTCGCCCGCCAATCCCGTAACGCCGCGGCGCAGGCTGCTGTTTATGGCGTCCGATATGGCGTCGGCGTTTTGGGTTACGATCAGGGCGCACTTAGCGTGATCCATACCGTTCAGTATACCGTCGATGACCGTGGCGGAGGCGTATTGTATCAGGATGGCGAACAGGGCGGACTCGATGCTCCTGAAAACGGCGGCCGCGCACGCTATGACCGCCGCGTTTATGGCAAGCGATATCTTCCCTATGGAGATATGCTCGCGGCGCATGTGCATCAGCTTCGCGACTATATCCGAGCCGCCCGACGTGCCGCCGCGCGACAGCACAAGGCCCAGCCCCGCGCCCATCAGCACGCCGCCGTAAAGCGCGCTAAGCAGCGGGTTGGCCGTCATGCTCGGAAGCCTGCCGCTGAAAAGGTCTATCAGCAGCGACGATACCAGCATGGCGGCCAGCGACCGGAGGATGAAGTGGTTTCCAAGCGTCTTGCGCCCGTATATAAACAGCGGCAAATTCATGATGATGATCAAAACGCCCATAGGGAACCCGGTGAGGTGGCTGATCACCTGAGCTATGCCTGAAATACCGCCGAGCGGCGCGTTTATGGGCCTGATAAAGCCCGCCGCCGCAAACGCGTATACCGACGCGCCCAATATAATGAGTATATAGTCTAAGATCGCGTGTTTATCCCGGCGCTCCGTTTTCATGGCAAAGCTCCTCAAAAAGAATATTCAGGCGCCCGGTCTGCCCGGACAGGTACAGATACCCCAGCAGCGCCTCAAAGGCGGTTGACGCGGCGTATTCCGCGCGCGTGACGGCCTTGGGCACGTTGGCGGCGCGCGCGTTGCGCGCCCTGCGCGCCACGTCGCGCTCCGCTTCGGTCAGCAGCGGCTCCAAGCGTTCCATGTAAGCGGCCTGCGCCGCGGCGTTGACATGCTTTACGCGCGCGCGGTGCAGCTTTGCGGCGGTAGGCTGCGACGAACACAGCCGCGCGCGCACCATCAGCTCAAACACGGCGTCGCCCACCTGCGCTATGGCCAGTATGCCCAGCGCGCGTAGCCCGCTTTCATCCATCCTCGGCCCATCCACGCCCGTCAGCGCTCCTTCTCTATAATTACTCTTATTACCACAAAAGAATGATATCAGTATCGGGCCGCGAAATCAAGAATTTTGTATTTTTACCCGAAATACCGCATGGAGTCCCGTGCGCGTTTGAAAATTAAACTTGTGTTTGAGGGCGGGTTTTGGTAAAATACCCTCGCTGTGGTTACGGCAGGTATCATTATGAAAGAGAGAAAAAAACCATGATTGAGATAATTAACGCCACAAAATCCTATGGCTCCGGTGAAAACGCCACCGCCGCGTTAAAAGGCGTGTCGCTCGCCATAGGCAGCGGCGATTTCACGGTATTGCTTGGCGCGTCTGGCTCGGGGAAGTCAACGCTTCTGCATATAGCGTCCGGCTTGGAGCGCCCCGACGGCGGGGCGGTCAAGTACGGCGGCGCGGACATCACCGCCATGTCCGACGAGAAGCTGACGGCGTTTCGGAAAGAAACGGTCGGATTCATATTCCAGCAGTATTATCTGCTCCCCAATCTGAACGTGGACAAAAACGTCAAGATGGGCGCGGACTTGGCCGGAAACCGCGACTACCGCGGCATAATCGAGGCGGCCGGGCTGGGCGGCAAGCTGAGCAAGCTCCCCTCCGAGCTTAGCGGCGGGGAGCAGCAGCGGGTATCCATCGCAAGGGCGCTGGCCAAGAAGCCGAAGGTGCTGTTCTTAGACGAGCCGACAGGCGCGCTGGACGAGGAAACCGGACGGCAGATTCTCGACTATATTTGCATACTCCAAAAAGAACTCGGTTTTTCTATGGTGATGGTGACGCACAACGCCAATATCGCGGAAATGGCGGGCATGGTGGTCAGAATGAACAGCGGTAACATCGTGGAAACCCGTATCAACGGCAGCCGGAAAACCGCTTATGAGATCGGGTGGTGATGAGATGCTGATTCGCCCGAAGGACGCCGCGAAGCTGCTGGGCATCGTGATTATGTGCGCTTGCGCGGTTTTGGTCTGCACATTGTTTCTCAACATGAATATTGACTTGGCGCGTGAGAAAGACAAGGTAACTGACGCTGAAATAATGGTCTGGTACGACGCGATGGTCTCCAGCGGAAGGATGACCAGCGCCGTGACCGGCGGCGCGCTGGGATTGACCACGGTTGTCATGCTGTTTTTCTATATCAAGCATTACATCGACGCGCATAAATCAGAGCTTGGCGTATTGAAAGCAATGGGCTATTCAAGCTTCAAAATCGCAAAGAACTTTTGGATATTCGGACTGAGCGTGTTAATGGGGGCCGCAATAGGGTTTGCCCTGTCGTTCACCCTCATGCCTACGCTGTACGAAGATGTAAGGAGCGGCGGGGAGATGCCCGGCGTGACTTTGCATTTTAACCCCGTTTTAGTTTTATTCATGGTCATCATGCCCGCCCTTGTGTTTTCTCTGCTGGCAGTCCTTTATGGCTGCCGAAAGCTTAAACGCCCGCCGCTTGAGCTGATTCGCGGTAAAGGCAATACCAAAATCAGGATAACGGGGCAAGCAAAAGCAGCGGGCACGGCCTTCCTGCGGGACTTGAGGCAAAGCACTGTAAAAAGCCGCTTTTCGTTGGTTTTCTTTATCGGGCTTGCCGCTTTTTGCTATGCCGCGACTGTGGTAATGTCTTTCAGCATAAAAGAAGTGGGGAGCAGCCGGATGATGGCCGTCATGATGGCGGGAATCGGGGTTGTGCTGGCAGTCACGACTTTACTTATCGCGGTCACGACCATCATAAAGGGCAACAGCAAAACAATCGCCATGCTGAGGATTTTCGGTTATTCCGACCGTGAGTGTTCCGGCGCGATTTTGAGCGGATACCGCCCCGTAACCTATATAGGGTTCGCCCTCGGTACGGCATATCAGCACGGGCTTATGCTGATGATGATTTCCTTGGTGTATGACGGCGAAGTGCTGGTTGCGCCCGACTACAGCTTTAACATACGGGCGTTTTTCATAGCGCTGGTTTCCTTCGTGCTGCTGTATGAACTGTTCATGCTCGTCTTTGCGAAAAGGATCAGGCGGATTCCGCTGAAGGAAGTAATGCAGGAGGAGTGATTTTGCGCTTTGCGCGAATGTACTATTGACAAAACGCGCGTGGTGTTGTAGAATGTCAAAGCCGCTTCCGTAACGGTCGCGCCGGCCTGAAACATGGCGGCGCGGATATACCGGGCTTGGGCCGCGCGCGTATCGCGCGCGCGCCGTGGAAAGAGCGCTAAGCGCCGCCCGGCGGAGCGAGACTTTTGGGGCCATCGGCCCCTTATGAGGTGACATTGTGTCTACGGCAATCGAACACGCCGTCATTAAGACCGGCGGCAAGCAGTACAGAGTTTCACAGGGCGACGTTATTTTTGTCGAAAAGCTCGACAAGGCGGAGGGTGAAACCATTGTTTTCACCGACGTTCTGGCCGTCTTTGGCAAGGACAAGATCAAGACCGGCAACCCGGTCAAGGGCGTCGAGGTAAGCGGAACAGTTCTCAAGAACGGCAAAAACAAGAAAATCAAGGTTTTCAAATACAAGGCAAAGAAAAATTACCGCGTTCTCAGCGGGCACCGCCAGCCATACACAAAGATTCAGATCAGCTCCATAGCCGTAGTCGGGCCGTGACCACGGTTCTGATGCTGCGCGGCGGCCCCGCGCGCGACGGCGCGCCGTTCGCGGGCATACAGGTTTCAGGGCACTCGGGCCACGCGGAGCAAGGACATGATATCGTGTGCGCGGCCGTGACCGGCGCCGTCAGGCTCACCGAATGTATACTGAATGACGTCATGGGCGCTGGCGCCCGGACGGAAGCGGAGCCGCGGGCGGCGCGCGTCAGGATAGAGCTGCCGGACGGCGGTTCGCGCGCCGAGGGCGCGCAGGCGGTGCTGGCGGGCTTCGCGCGGTACGCCGAACAGCTTGCCCTCGAGTACCCCGGGCATGTGTCGGTTTTATACGAAGCGGCAAACTTGAATTAACGCGGACAGATCGCCGTGATTTGAAAGGATCGGGAACTATGCTTTATATCGGATTGCAATTTTTCGCCCACAAGAAGGGCGTCGGCTCCTCGCGCAACGGGCGCGACTCCGAATCCAAGCGCCTTGGCCCCAAGAGGGCCGACGGTCAGGCCGTTTTGGCCGGCAGCATCCTCGTGCGCCAGCGCGGGACAAAGATACATCCGGGCGTCAACGTGGGGCGCGGCAAGGACGACACGCTTTACGCGCTGTCGGACGGCCGCGTGCGCTTTGAGCGCAAGGGCCGCGACCGCAAGCAGGTTTCGGTATACGCCCCGGAGTAAACCGGCTCTATAGAAAAACCCAGGGGCGCTGATCGCGCCCCTGAAAATCATTCCGGGGAGAGACCATGTTTATTGATGTCGCGGAAATAACGCTTTCGTCAGGGCGCGGCGGCAACGGCTCGGTATCGTTCCACCGCGAGAAATATGTGTCCGCGGGCGGCCCCGACGGCGGCGACGGCGGGCGCGGCGGCAGCGTGTATATCCAGGCCGACGACAATCTGTCCACGCTGATGGATTTTCGGTACAAGCGCGAATACGCCGCCCAAAACGGCGCCGACGGCGGCTCGCGCGGCCGGACGGGCAAGGACGGCGCGGATCTGACCATAAGGGTGCCGCGCGGCACGCTGATAAAGGACGCCGGCACCGGACGCCTGCTCCACGACGCGTCCGGCCCCGAGCCGTTCCTGCTGCTCGGCGGCGGGCGCGGCGGATGGGGCAACCGCCGTTTCGCCACTCCCACGCGTCAGGCGCCGCGTTTCGCCAAGTCCGGGCAGGACGGTCTGACCGTAAGCGCCGCCCTTGAGCTTAAACTGCTGGCCGACGTTGGGTTAGTGGGCTTCCCAAACGCCGGCAAAAGCTCGCTGCTGTCGGCCATATCGGCGGCGCGCCCCAAGGTGGCCGGCTACCCGTTTACCACGCTGTCGCCCAATTTGGGCATGGTGCGCGTGGACGACCGGCGCTCGTTTGTGGCGGCGGACATCCCCGGGCTTATTGAGGGCGCGTCCGGCGGCGCGGGGCTGGGGCATGATTTTCTGCGGCATGTTGACCGCTGCCGCCTGCTGCTGCATGTGATAGACGCGTCGGGGCTTGAGGGCCGCGACCCGCTCGAAAGCTACGACGCCATAAACGAGGAGCTTGCCCGCTATTCCCCCGAATTAGCGGCGCGGCCGCAAATCGTGGTGGCCAACAAGCGCGATATCTGGCCGGACGGGGATATTTTAGACAGGCTGACGGCCCATTGCGCGCCGCGCGCCGTGATGGCGGTCTCCGCCGCCGCGCGCTTGGGCGTGGAGGCGCTGGCGGGCGCTGCGGCGGCCATGCTTGACAAGCTGCCGCCCGTGGCCGTGTTCACGCCTGACTACGTGCCTGAGAGGGAGCCGTCTCCCGAACGCGACTTCACCGTGACGCGCGGCGGCGACGCCGTTTGGGTGGTTGAGGGCGCGTGGTTAGAGCGCGTTATGCGCGACGTGCGCTTCGACGACCATGAGTCCATGCGCTTTTTCGACCGCGCGCTGCGCCGCGCCGGGGTTTTCGACCTGCTTGAGGCGCGCGGCGCGGAGGAGGGCGACACGGTTCGTATGTTTGACCTGGAGTTTGAGTATGTGCCGTAACGGCCGGCGGGTTTATATAGGGGGTTAAAATTATGGCCGGACATTCAAAATGGAAGAATATCCTGCACAAGAAGGGCAAGACCGACGCGCAGCGCGCCAAGCTGTTCACCAAGCTTAGCCGCGAGATCATCGTGGCGGTGCGCGAGGGCGGCCCCGACCCGAGCGGCAATTCGCGCCTGCGCGACGCCATAGCCAAGGCGCGGGCCGGCAACGTGCCCGCCGACAACGTAAAGCGCGTTATCGAGCGCGCGGCCGGCTCGTCGGGCGGCGACAACTACGAGCGCGTCACATACGAGGGCTACGGGCCGTCGGGCGTGGCGGTAATCGTGGAGGCCATGACGGACAACCGCAACCGCACGGCGTCGGACGTGCGCCACTATTTTGACAAATACGGCGGCAATTTGGGCGCGTCGGGATGCGTGTCGTGGTCGTTTGACCGCAAGGGGGTACTTATAGCCGACGCCGAGGGGCGCGACGAGGACGGCGCGCTCGAGGCGGCTCTGGAATACGGGGCTGAGGATTTCTCGGCCAGCGACGGCGTTTTTGAGATCATCACGGCGCCCGAGGATTTCGGCGCTGTGCGCGACGCTCTCGAAAAGCTCGCCTATGTCTTTTTGAGCGCCGAGATAGAGATGGTGCCCCAAAACCGCGTCGCGCTCAGCGACCCGGACGACGTGAAAAAATTCGAGAAGCTGCTCGAACTGTTAGAGGACAACGACGACGTGCAGAGCGTCTGGCACAACTGGGAAGCGTAGCGAAAAAGGTTCGGGGAGGCCGAACCTTTTTTTATGCCTTATGGCGGGCCGCTCCGCGTGTCACGCGCCCGTAACCTTCGCCACCGAGCCGACGGGCAGTATCTCACCCAGCAGCAGCTCAAGCTGGCCGCTCGCGCCGGGCGGCAGCGACGCGCCGCTTTTCAGCGTGAACAGCACGGCGTTTTTGTCCACCGTTATACTGTTCGGGTCAATGTTGGGAAAGGCCAGCTCGATGCCCATCCTGACGCCCTTGGCGGTCACATAGCCCTTCTGCGCGATCACCCTGACGGCCGACGGCAGCTCGCCCGCCGGGAACACGAGGTCTTTTTGCATGTCAAAATAATGCTTTACTTTATATGTACACGACACCATGCCGTTGGCCTGAAGGAAGCCGTGCAGCTTCCGGCGCGTCCGCTCCGTCAGATGCAGGTTCGCGTCGCAGGCGTATACGGTGGCGGTATAAGCTTCCGTAGTGCAGACGCGCAGCCACTGCAGCTCTGGAAACGAGTCCTTTATCATAGACTCGTAGAATATTCTGGTCATCAGCAACGCCCCTCGGTGAAAGCTTAAAAGAAGCAGGCTTCTTCCAAACGCGGGCTTCCCGCGGACGGCCAAAGCCGGGCGCGCGAAAAACGCCGCGCCGCGCGGAAAGCTTGATCATAAAATTTACAATCCCGCCTAACGTTTATATCGTACCTCAGGCGCCCGGGCTAAAGCGGGCGCCTCCCGCTTTTTTGCGCAGCATGGGCAGCATGAAAAACACGCCGCGCCCGACCCAATCCAAGAACATGGCGATCCAGATACCATAAAGGCCGTATCCCAGATACACGCCCAGCACCCACGCGCAGAACAGGCGCAGCAGCACCATGCTCCCGGCCGACACTATCATGGTATACCGCGCCATATCCATCGCGCGCAGAGAGCTTGGCAGCACAAACGCGAAGCTCCAAAGCGGCGGGCAGACCACCACGAACATCAGCATACAGTTATAGATCATCTTATACGCGGCGTCCGTCGGCGAGAAAATGGTGATGACCGGATTCAGCAGCGCGAACATAACGGCGGCGGCGGCCAAATTGAGCAGACAGCCCAGCAGGGTCAGCTTGAGCGCTGTTTCGCGCGCCCCGGCGCGGTCGCCGCTTCCATAAGAGTATCCCGACAGCGAAACGGCCAATACGCCCATAGCGACGCCCGGCAGCGTGACAAAGGCCGAAACATTGCTCAAAACGGCGTTGGCGGCCAGCGTGTCCGTGCCCATATTGGCCATGAACACCTGCACCAGCAGCTTGCAGCCGTTGAATATCAAAGAGTCCACGCCGGCCGGCACGGCGATGCGCAGCACCGGTCTCATGGCCGCCATACTGACCCTCGGCCCAAGGCGCAGATGCGACAGCGGGCCGTGCCCCCTTTGCAGCAGCAACAGCAGTATGGCCGCCGGCACGGCGCGCGACGCCAGCATACCCACGCCCGCGCCGGCCACGCCCATGTCGAGCGCGTATATGGCGGCGGCTGTCACCCCGACGTTTACCAGATTGGACGCCAGACCGCCGAACATGGGCAGGCGCACCTCGCCCACCGCGCGCATGATGCCGCCCACGGTTGAGGATATGGCCATAAACGGCATGGAGATTGCCGAAAATCTAAGG
>Ga0099364_10008618_pt1 | contig 14322 bp, 10 predicted proteins | sample TergutTh196P3_FD_73070 | JGI IMG/M metagenome (GOLD analysis project Ga0099364, IMG submission 73070) | Microcerotermes parvus P3 segment gut microbial communities from Pointe-Noire, Republic of the Congo - Th196 P3 | ecosystem: Host-associated > Arthropoda: Insects > Digestive system > Gut ... | reverse complement strand
CGGTCTTTTTGGAAGAACAGAAGCAAGCATTACTGGATCACATGCAACAGGAGATGTAGAAGCCACCGGCAGCGCCGGCGATCATTTTGTCGGCGGGCTTGTGGGGGAATCAATAGGAATTATAAACCTATGTTACGCGAAGGGGAATATCTATGCTAATGGCGCCGCTCTCAGAGTAGGCGGCCTCGTGGGGCAAAAAACTGCCAATATCACACAATCATGGGCAAAAGGAGATGTCATTGCTACAGGGGTAGCGGATATTGCCGCTAATATTAATGCTGGGGGAATTGCAGGTTTTATTAGCCTTGGTACTATCAGGGACTGCTACGCGCTGGGGAATGTTACCATTGATTATAATTATTCCCAATACGCGCATATGGCAGCCGGGGGTATTGTCGGGTGGCTTGCAAACAGCTCTGTGTATACCAGTTTCTCAGCAGGTAAAGTAAAAATAGACAGCGGCATTACTTTTGGCGCTCGTGCAGGCGGTATACTTGGTACCTATCAAATTACCAGTGGCAGCCATATTGTAACCAATTCAGTTGTGCTTGGAGAGAGTATTACCGCAACAGCGGGCTCCTTGCCTTCTGCAAATATAAACGCTTACCGGATAGGCTATAAAGGATCGTTGCCTTTCAATTTAAATTACGCCTTGGACACTGGATGTGGAGGGACAGTAGTTCGGCTTGTAATTTTTTTAATTATAACAGAACTCCTGCGGATTTTGCGCTTATTCCTGTTGTTATGAATGAATATGATACTGTAGAACATACAGGAGAAGATAAAAAGGGCAACAAAAAACTTATGTTTACCAAGGACATTATATACTTATCTGTCAATAGGAAAAAAGAGAACCGCCGGCTTCTGGATAGGGATGGGCTTTAATCCGGCGATTTGGTATACAGCCAATTTATTTTTCTTGCAAATATTTGTGAAGTTCCGTATATGTTAATACGCCGTCAAGGCGCTCAGATTTCATCAGACTAATGGAATTTACCGATATGCGTATGGGGTCAAAGGTTAATACGATTGGTTTAGGGCTCTTAATGTATTTACCTAATGTTACGTGCGCTCTAAAGGGTTTTTTATCAAAATATAATTTTTCTTTTTTTATCTGATTTGTGAGCTGCGAGTTGATATTTAGCAAAAAAGTCAGCCCGACATCAACCGGTTTAGGTTTTATGCCAAGATACCACAATCCGCTCCTGCCGCGTTTAAAACAGCCTGTATGGTCAAATGTAATTTCAAAAGGCAGAATTTTTAAGCCGTCAATTATTTCTTTTAGACAGTTAATTTTTTCTTCAGGAGTTTCTCCCAGAAAAGCCAATGTTAGGTGAAGATTTTCTGGTTTTGGATAACTGCCGCGAACAGCCTGTGAACGCAATTGAGTCTGTAATTTTAGGATTTGCTGTTTTTCTTCAGCGCTGAAATTTATGGCAATGAAAATACGCATAGATTATTTTACTACTTGATATTTATATAGTACCGTTCTAAATAAGAAATCCTTCGTTTCGAATCATTTGCATAGTTACTCTGCGGAAACTCATTTACCAGCTTATTGTAGTAATCTAAAGAGACCAGAATGTTCCGGCTGGGACTTGCAGCTTCATAACATTGAGCTAAAATCCAGTATGCTTCGTCGTTCCCTAAAGGATATTCTTTGAGGTATTGGGCAAGCAAGGAAAGCGCTTGTTCTATACGGCTTTCCTTGAATTCTTCTCTGGCTTTTTTCAGAAAATCTTCTTTTTCTGCTTTTAATTCCTGCTCATCGGTTTTTATTAGCTCCGCTGGTTCTTTTTGCAATATACTATCATCACCGCTTAAAACCGATTCTCGGTTTCCGCTTGTTGACGGCCTCTCTTGTATAACAGGAGCAGGAGGCCTCTCCTGTATAACAGCCGCCGTCGTCCTTTCCTGTGCGGCAGGTGCAGAAGGTTTTTCCTGAATGGCAGGCGGCGCCGGAGGTTTCTCTTGTGCGGAAGTACCGCCCTGTCTTAAAGCAAGGGCTTCATCAAGAGAACTTGGCCAGCGGGGCTCTGCGATAACCATGTTATGCGGATCGGACACAGTAGCATTAGGCGCTTGAGAAATAAATATCTGAATATGATCGTATAAAATAAAGTCACGGAGAAAATCCTGCCTGTAAAATTTTAGTATATAAGTTCCGTCAGAAGATGTAGTGAATATGAAACTCTGCCCGTCTGTATCGTTTCTGCGGGAATTTAATGAGATTCCTTTTTGGGAGCTAAGCTCGCCTAAAAAATCCCATCCTGTGCCGCGAAACGGAATTTCAATTACTTGCCCTACAGCGGCATGAACAGTGCGGGAAAATGAAACCGGCAAAGCCTGTCTTTCTGTTAATGAGATAAATCCCGATGTAATATTAGATTCCCGTTGAATAATAACCGGCAGCTTTTCTTCAGGAACTTCTGTGATTTCTTCGGCAAGATTTTCTTCTGTTTCCGCTACGGCAATTTCCCCGGTAGTTGGTTCTTCAGGAACAGGCTCTTCAAGGGCAAGTTCTTCAATAATAAGCTCCCCGGCATAAGTTTCCTCTTGAGGGGTGTTCACCTGGGCAATTCCCCCGGTAATTGGTTCTTCGGGGACAGGGTCTTCAAGGGTAAGCTCAGCTACGATAGGTTTCTCATAGACAGGCTCTTCAAAGGCAGCTTCTTCAATAAAATCTTCTTTACGGGAGATGTTCACCTGAAAAATTTCTACAGGGGCAGTTTCCGCTGCGGCAATTTCCTCGACAATGGGTTCTTCGGAGACAGGCTCTTCAAGAGAAAGTTCCTCGATAGGAGCTTCTTCAAAAATTTCCTCCTCGAAAAGATCATCTTCAGGCTCATCTAAAATTTCTTCATCATTTTGCCTTTGATCCATGGATTCCGGCTGCTGGCTGGATGGTGTGCCGGTACAGGAAATAATAATAATAAAAACAGAACATAAAAAAATCCGGAAATAGGAAAATTTTAATCTTTTCATGGAACCCCTCCAAGGATTTCATCAACCGTTTTTTCGATAAGTTCCCTCCAGGGCTCTTCCCCGCCGCTCTTTAAAGGATCTTTCCACCAGGGCATTACATCATCTAAAGTCCATGTTGTACGCTGCTGCCGTTCCAGTATTACTTCAGGAACAAAGTCAGGTTCTTCCGGCAAAAACACCTCATCTTTTCCAATTGAACCTTGCCTTATATCGGTTGTTTCTTTAAATATCGGACTTTCTGGTGTTGAACATGATCTTATTGACACCCAGAAAATTACAATAATGATAAAAACCAAGGCCCCGAGGCTTATATAGATTACAAAACGCCGTTTTTTTTCCGGCACCATATACAGAACGCCATTTAAAACGCTCATTATTTTCCCAAACATAATTAAAACTATACCATAATAATTTAACTATGTCACAATAATTTCCTATAAAAAGCAGCAATGAACACCTGAATTAGCAACAGAGAGTGTTTTAGTTTTATTGAAGGCTTAGGGAGGGAGCGGGCGGCCTTCCTACTGCTCCAAAACATAGAAACACGCCTTTGTGCGTTCGCCCAGCACCAAACTGTTTAAATACTTAAACTGGATATTTATATTAAAATGTATGCTTTTTTGAGTTTTTTATCGTTAGGTGCAGGGCGAGCCGACACAAAGGTCGGAGTCGGTTACCCCCTTTACTCGCTGTCGCAGAAAAGTCAGGCCCCCCGCTCCCTCTCTAAGCCTTAAACACTTTATTCCCCACCCTCTGCTGCTAATTCAGGCATTAATTTCTGTAAAATATTTCAGGTTTACTTCACTGACGCGGTCACGCTGGGGTGTCAGACACGAAAAAAGCGGCAGTCACTAATATTACGGGAAAAAGCCCCCACGCCTTGCGCCCCCGTCATCGAGGTAATACTGAAAAAAGCATAAAAATTAAAGCAGCAATGAATACCTCACAGTTATTTATTGGCACGACCGATGCCGTGAAGTAGCGGATCGGGCGGAGCTTGAGAAACCCTCTTGAGGGTTTGCATGGTGTCCTACAGGGACACCCGTCCGCACGGTAAACCTTTTACGGCATCGGTCGTGCGGGGACAAATACATTAGGTATTCATTGCTGTATGTTCATTGTTTGCGGTTTTTATTTCAATATAGCTTTACACACTTTGCTTATTTCATGTACTATTATAACAAGTTATGAATGTAAAAACCATGGAGCCTTTATGCGTAAGATATTAATTTTTCTCTTTTTTCCCCTGCTGTTCAATTTATTTGTAACAAGCTGCGAATACAACCCCTTTGTAGTAGCCATCCTGCCGGATAAAACACCGCGGTACACCGTTACCTTTGATTTTGATAACGGCCGGGTGGAGCTAAGCAAAACGGTAAAAAAAGGCGAAAGGGTAGAAAAACCGTCGCCGGAACCTGTCAGGAGCAGGCATAATTTTGCCGGCTGGATCAATACTGCGGATAATACTGAATGGGACTTTAATAACGCTGTAAACAGAGACATCAAACTTAAAGCAGAATGGTCGGTAAGAATTTACACCGTAATTTTCTATGCTGATTTTGATTTTGAACCCGAATATTTTGAAATACCGGAAAGGTTCAGGGCGGAAAAACCGGTACCCGACCCTGTAAAAGAGGGCTATTTTTTTCTCCATTGGTTTAATGTAAACGATGAGGAAGAAAAAGAATGGAAATTCAGCACCGGAATTACCGAAAACCTTTATCTTAAAGCGAAATGGATACCCGCCTTCACCGTCACTTATGATGCGGACAACGGGGCTGAGGCGGAACTCCAAAACGTCCCTGAAGGCGGCAGGGCTGTAAAACCCAAAACCGACCCTGAAAAAGACGGCAATTATTTTGACTATTGGTTCTATACAGCCGATGGAGGGGAATGGGATTTTGACAACCCCGTTACAGAAAACATCACCCTAAAAGCGAAATGGATACCCGGCTATACAGTTACATTTAACGCGGAAAACGGCAAGGAAACGCCCAGCCAAAAAATACCTGAAGGCGGCAGGGCGGAAAAGCCCGTACCCGACCCTGTCAGGGTTGGGCATACTTTCGTCCATTGGATAAATGAAGACAGCGGCGAAGAATGGAATTTTGCCGCGCAGGTAAGCGGGAACACAGCCTTAAAAGCAAAATGGGATATTATTGAATACACTGTTACCTTTAAGGATGGAAACATTGTATTATACACACAGACCGTAGGCTACGGCTGCACGGTAACTGAGCCTGAGACTAACCCAGAAAAACCCGGAAACATTTTTATCCACTGGTACTACTCCCAAAACGGCGTACAATGGGACTTTGCAGTTAATACCGTCCCCCACGATGTTATCTTAATAGCCCTATGGGTTACAGGCTTCAATGTTACGTTTGATGCCGACAACGGCGACCCCGAGACCAGCCAGCTTATAAGAATAGGCACTCCTGCGGTGAGGCCGCCGGACCCAGTGAACAACAATATTTTTTCCAGCATAACAGAACCTGGCCTCTATTTAGGAACAGCGCCAAATTATAGATATGCATTTACAGGCTGGTATAATGGAAATGTCAAATGGGATTTTAATAACCCGGTAAAAGGTAACATCACTTTAAAAGCTGGTTGGGGGCCCCTTGATCTTTCAGATATAACATCAACAACCGGAACAACAGTCATTGACAGGGCGCTTGTTTTTATTAATTCAAACCCGCAAGAATATACACTGCTTATTGGAGAAGATATTTATATAACAGGTAATAATACCCGCGGTTTGGACCAGTCAAATGCCAAACTTACCCTGCTCGGGCTTAGTACAGAACGGAAGATAAGCCTGTCTTCTGCAGGTAGGATTTTTACTGTAGGCGCAAGCGGGCAAACAGGTATAAGCCTGACACTGGGGCAGGACATTACTCTGGTAGGACCTTCAGCTCAAGGGCCTGTTATGTATTTGAATAACGCTGCAACCTTAACCATGCAGAGCAACTCAAAAATTACCGGTACTGGTACTGGTATTAGCAATATTAATAGCGGAGGAGTGTCTGTCTATTTAGGCACATTCACCATGCAGGGTACATCCTCTGTGTCCGGTTTTGATAGTGCCGGTGTACGGTTAGATGAAGGTACATTCATTATGCAGGACTTTTCTTCTGTGACCGGTAATAGATCAACTACAAGAGGCGGCGGAGTAGTTGCATATGAAAACAGTACAATAACCATGAGGGACAACTCTTCAGTGCATGGTAATACTGGGGGAGAAGGTTCCGGGGTTACGATCAATGGTACTTTCACTATGCGAGACAACTCCTCTGTGTACGGTAATGCTTTGGGCGGGGTATCTGCTTTGGGTACTTTCACTATGCAGGGTAACTCTTCTGTGTACGGTAATAATGGAGGGGACGGTGCCGGGGTTTATTTTGGAGACGGCACTTTTACTATGCGGGACAATTCTTCAGTGACCGGTAATACTACTTTTGGTAGAGGCGGCGGGGTGTATTTGGGTGGATACTGCACTTTCACTATGTATGACTCCTCCTCTGTTTCCAATAATACTGGTGGTGAAGGCGGCGGGGTGTATCTTTCTTCTTCTTCTTCCATTTTCAACATGAGGGATTCCTCCTCAGTTACAGGTAATATTGCGTCTCGCGGCGGTGGGGTTGTGCTTGATTATAATAGCGCTTTTAACATGCATGGCAGTTCCTTGTTAGCCGGAAATAATGCTACTTCCAGCAGTCAAGATAATGGCGGAGGGGTGCTTATGTATGGCGGCACCTTCCGTATTTCCGGCGGTACAGTCTATGGGAATGAAACAGCAGTCCCAACTGCATTAAGAAATATAACACCCAATAACGGGGCGGCCTTTTGTATATGGTCTTCTAGTTTATCTGGTCAATACGGTACCTTTAACGGAACCAACTGGAGCGGGCTGACCAACATACCTGTTACACAATCGGGTAGTACTGCTTACAGGGATACAACGATTAAGGTAGTGAATGGGCAATTGGTGCCGTATCCGTAGCGGGCCACGCTGGGGCTTGACCACCGCTATATGCAGCGTAAAAAAAGGTGACTGTCACCCGAAAAAGGCGGCAGTCACTAATATTACAGGAAAAAGCCCCCACGCCTTGTCCCGCGGCGCGCACGGACAGAGGAACGCAAAAGTGACTGACACCGAATTTCGCTAGTGTCGCTGCGGCTTGACCACCGCTGTATGTAGCGTAAAAAGGACAAAATCTGCTTGCTTTTTTTGCCAATATCAGTATTATGACAATGAATGACTCTTGTATTTAACCAGTCTGCCTTTAAGCACAAGTACACAGTGCAGGATGTGCAATTTGCCATGGCAACTGCCATGTTTGATGAACTCATGCCAAAGTTCGAAAACAAATACCTGCTCATCGGTTTTGATGCCAAAGGCGGCATCATCGAGGTTATGTACAATCTGGTTGATGAAGAGAAAGCCAACGTATTTCATGTAATGAAATGCAGAAAAGAAAATCTTAAGAAAGTAGAGGAAAGAGGAAATGCCTATTTTAACTGATCAAGAAGCGGATGAACTGGACGAATTATTAACCAAAACAATCCCTGAAACAGACCCAAACGTACAAGGCCCGTTTATCAAAAACCGTGAAAAAATCGTAGTTCTTGATACTTTTTCCGCCGAGTACCTAAAAGCCCGAATGATGGCAACACATCAAACCCCAGCAGCGCTTATTCACAACATGATCCGCCGCGAAATGGCGCAGCCAGCGGGATAAAACAGCCCAAACGGTAGTGCCGTTAAGGTAAGAGGTAAATGTTGCTTTATATGTTATGTGATATACTAGTGGTTAGAGGTTAGGGGCACCAATAAAAGCGCTGCGGCAAGCAGCGTAGATGAAAAAGGCAGCATGGTGGGAGCCCGATAAAGGCCGCTGTATATGAAAAGAAGCGGGCTGGCTTTAGCCAGACCAGCGGGCGTTGGATCAGGGTTGTTGTTCGTAATATTGTATAGCTAACGAGATAACCTCTGATATTTCGAACAACTCCCGCGGCACGCACGGACGGATAAATCCGTCCTGCCTGTTCATAAGCGGCGCATAATCCGGTGCCGGAACGCGGCGCATTTTCTCATCCACGACCCTTGACGGGTCGCTCTTTCCTGTTCCCCCGTCAGCGAAGTAAACCTGTAATAGCTGCAAAAAAATTAAGGCAGCAATGAATACCTCTAGCAGGGATCAGGGGTCAGGGTACAGGGATCAGGGTTGTTGTTCGTAGCATTGGATATCTTACGAGATAACCTCTGATATTTCGAACAACAACCTTCGTCCAGCGAGGCAAAATTGAAATAACGGCATAATAATAAAAGCAGCAATGAATACCCTGAAAGTTGCTATTGGCACGACCGATGCCGTGAAGTAGCGGATCGGGCGGATCTTGAGAAACCCTGAAAAGGGTTTGCTCAAGTCCGCACGGTAAACCTAAATCGGCATCGGTCGTGCGGGAACAAATTCTGGGTGTTCATTGCTGTGTTCATTGTTAGGTTTAGGTTTCAGTTTTGCAAGAGCCCTAGCAGCCTGTCGGGCTTTCAAGTTTTTTGCAGTAAATACCTGCAAAAAACTTGAATCTTGGGGGCTACTTGATGAGCAAGCTCATCTTGGAGTTTGCAAAGTAAAAAATGCTCAAAAACCATGTTTTTTCGCATTTTTATTATCAAATTGGGCAAAGCCCGACAAACTCCTAGGGTTGCATAATCCCGTACCCGAACCAATTATTAATGTACCCTAAATCCCTTCCTGCAATTTGGTTTTTAGTGCCCGTGCTATAAATACTCCCGTAATTCTTTACCATGTCAATTGTGCCGGTGTTAAAGCCGACCAAACCACCGACACCGGAAGAAGAGTATTCATTGTAAATCATGTAGTCCTGGTAATAACCGTAGACATAAGTCTCGCAAAGCTGGATGGTCCCCCAATTACGCCCAGTAATTAAGCCGGCATATAAATCCCCGCCCGGCACGATTAATTTCCCGCAAACGATTAAATTAGAAATACAACCGTAATTTACTCTAAACATACCCGTAAACCATAGCGGGTTTGTCTCTTCGATAAGGTCAAAGGAAACAGTATGCATGTACCCGAACAAATTGCCGTGAAAATTCTCTATAGGGTTCCATTTTCCGCCCGGGGCTGTCAGGTGTATGCTGTTAGTTAGCATGAAAAATACGGTTTCCGATGAAGAGTCAGTATACCTTATATTGTTGAAATGGCCGGCAGTTGAAATTTTATACGGGTCACAACTGTAGCCTGAGCCACCGGCGAATTTATCCGGTTCTATAGAAGCGTGATTTTTGCTTGATGTTATTACCCCCTCGTTGATAGCGGCAATCCCGCTCCTGTTGAAGGGGCAGAGGATAGGGCCATAATTATTACAGGAGGTAATTTCACCGTTAGGCGTGTTTTTACCGGCTATGGCTCCTGCGTGGGAGGTGGTATAAGTGCTTTCCAGCATGTTGCCTTGGCTGCTGCTATAGGTTGTTACGTTATGGATAATCCCATTATTGAGCCCGGTGACCATTCCTCCGTGAATGTAGTTATTCAATAATTTTAATGTCCCATTGACAGTCAAATTTTTTATCGTGCCGTGGTTCTCCCTGAATATGCCCGTGTAGCTTCCATACCCTGTTTCTTCAATACTGAAAAACCAGATGTTTTGGTTATTCCCGTCTAAAACGCCGTAGAAAGCGTCCATGGGCATCCAATATTCCCCGTTATATGCCAGAGTTATATCATTAACAAGTTGGTAATGCTGGGATGGTACTAACTCCATGTTCAAAAAATGCTGCCTGTTGCTGATGAGGTAAGGATCGCCTGACACCCCTGTCCCCCCTGCGAAATACCCGAAAGAGGGGAATACCGCTGTTACAGTAATTTGTGTGGAAGCAGGCCCGCCGGCGGGGTTGCTAACCGCTGCTGTGCCGCATGTAAAGTAATTTGGAATTACGCCTTGAAAGGTGTAGCCAGGTTCAGCCGTCAGGGTTATTGTTGCGGTATAGCTTATGTTATAGTCAAATGTCCCGCCAGGTGCTATCGGCGGCGACCATGTCACCAAGGTTCCTTTGTATTGGCCGTTAGAATAGATCCATGCTACAGGCTCTGCCCCCGCTACAGGGTCGGGCAAACCTATACCAGGTTTATTGACAGTGGTTAAGCTGCCAGTCGCCGGGAAAACCGCTGTTACTGTTATTTGGGTTGAGTCGGGTCCGCCAAGGGCGTTACTTGCTGAGGCTCCCGCAACGCTGAAATAATTGGCTGCGTTACTTTCAAAAGTGTAACCGCTTTTGGCAGTTAAGGTGACGGCTGCGGTGTACTGGTTTTGCGGCTGAAAGACTGAGTGGTTGGGATTCCATACCACAGTCCCTGTATATTGGGCTGTGTTGATATTCGCCACGGATGAAAATCCGGCTTTTGGAACAGGCACCCCCGGTATTGCTGAAATATCAACGGAAATTTTGCCCGTATTATCCCCGGCAATATTGTCGGTAAAGCTGTTGCCGGGGGACGCATTAACAGTAATATTGTTATTGTTCAGGCATCCTAATATTTTTCCGATGATGGTAATACTGTAAATGTCGGTTTCAGTTGAGTTGTAACCCGCTATGCCCCCGGCATATACAGAAACGGTCGAGCCCGCGGTAACTTTAAGCATGGTGCTGCCTGTATACCGTAAACTTTTGCAATTAAATATTCTTCCTAAATTTTTCCCCGCAAAAAATCCAACATAAACAGACAGAGACTGATCATCATAGATATTAATATTGGGGTGCATTAAGGTAAGGTTTTTAATCTCACCATAATTTTCTATGATCATGCCGTGGAAAGCAAGATCGCCGGGCTTAGGTTCATAATGATAGGAAATATCTATGTTGTGGATAGTATGCCCGTCGCCGTCCAAAACCCCTTCGAACTTTTCGACGGGTTCCCATGGCCTCCATATACCATTTGACGTCATATCAATGTCATTTGACAGCTTGAAGTGAGCGTCGGGTTCAAGGTAAATGTTTGCCAATTGCTCTGGGGTTTCTATAAGGTAAGGATCGGATGCTGTCCCGCAGCCGCCGGCAAAGGTATGGGGGCTGCCGAAAGCGCAGGCAAAACAGACCCGCCCGCCGGTAGCACAGCGTTTTGGCCCTATTGTGCCGTCCAATTCCGGTACCGTGTGCACGCTGGCCAGAATACGGTTCTTGGTTGATGCCGCGCTCCAGCCCGTGTGCCTTGACCGCAACAGCGCAGCCAGGCCGGCTACTATAGGGCTGGCGAGGCTTGTGCCGTTAGCATTCACATAACCGCTGGTTCCATTTGTAGTATAAATACCGGTACCAGGGGCAAAGAGGCTGACTCTGCTTGCGCCGTAATTCGAACCTCCCCCCCAATCACTTGATGTAGCCGGCGCATCGCTGTTATACTTTGTTGCGCCTACAGAGATTACATTGGGCAGGTCATTAAGGTGGGATGGATAATGATGTTTTGAATCATTGTTGTCGCCGTCATTGCCTGCACTACAAATAAAAATACCCTTGTAAGCTTTTAGCGCCCTTCTGTAAGCGTTTTGCCAATAGTTTGTTGATACAGGTCCACCCCCGCTAAAATTTAGCACCGGGATTGCTTTTTTTTCGCCATATTTTATAGCTTTTATAACTAATTTATCTGTGGTACTAGCATTTGTGGGGAATACCCTGAGAGAAGCCAGGCGGACATTCCGGTGCACCCCTATGGCGTTGACCCCCTTCATGCCAATAGCTCCGGCAACTTTCGATCCATGACTGTTATTAATCGGGCTATTGCGGTTTCCGTCAACAGGGTTTGGGGTTGCAACATCATTAACAAAGTCGTAAGATAAACTGCTGTTTATCCGCCCGTCAAATTCTGGATGGTCCCCCTGTATCCCCGAGTCAATCACGCCCACCGTAATAATTTGATTCAGCTCTATGTCGTACACTGCCGGCAGCGAAATACGGTTAAGGTAGCTTGCCTGCTTAGTAATATATTCGGCAGGCAGCGGGTAGTATAGAGCGCAAAGCTTTTGAATAAAATCAGGTTCCGCGCTCTCCACATCGTCCCTCCCGTTTAGCAGGGCAATGGCTGATAAAATATTTTCCCTGCCTCTATGGCCTGCGCCCAGGGTTAAACAGAGGATGCGGTGAAACTCATCGTAATCAAGCAGCATTGACCATTTAACATGTTCTTCGAGCTTCGACCAATCGCCGCTGCGTTCCGCCTCAAGCTGGTCAATGATAAGCTCGTTTAACCCGTACGATAAATCTTCAACCCTTTCCAGATTGAGTTCCGGGAAATCTTCGATAGTCCATTCCTTAAAAATTGCGATTCCCTCCTGAATTGTCATAGACGCTTCCTGTGTCAGGACTACGAGTACCGTGTCATCGGTAAATTCATCTTCCGTGAGGTCTTCAATAATACCCTCCGGAATTTCTTCGCCGCCCTGGCTGTTTCGGGGCATCCCGATCCTGTTTTGCGGCTGGGCAGGGTCCATAGTGCAGGCCGCTGCCAATGCCATTACTGCTGCCAACAGCAATAGTATTGCTGTTGAATTTTTCTTTTTCTTTTGCATTTTCTTATCTCCTCTAATGCAATAATTTATTTTCAAGATTTATACAAATCTTGTTTACTAAATAAATTGATACCGCCCTCAGCGTTTGGGGAAGGTATTGCGAATTTCCCAAATAACTTCGTCTCCGTTGAAAAAAATTTTTTTAACGGGGATGAGAATCCATACTGGATCTTCCATGAGCGGTATCTTTCCCGGGGGAACTATCCTGTGTATCCTTATATAAAGCTGCGCATTATCCTGTAAAACAATTTTTTCAACTTTTAGTTTACGATGGAAACCTATTAATAATTGGATTATTACCAGATTGTCATTTTCAAAAAAACCGCTGTCATATTTTGCACTTGAAATTTCAGTTGGGAGCAGGTCTTTATATTCGTCCAGTTGTTCAATGGATTTTATAATAATATAACCTTGTTTCTCAAAATCATGGGAATAAATGTAACATATCCCTTTTTCATCAATGCCTACGGGTATTATGTTATCTGCCGGTTCCGGAACATCTGGATCGCAGGCGCTAAACGCGAGGGCGCCCGCTGTAACCATTGCCAACAGCAATAGTATTGCTGTTGAATTTTTATTTTTCTTTTGCATTTTTTTATCTCCTCTAATGCAATAATTTATATTCAAGATTCATACAAATCTTGTTACCTAAATAAATGGATACCGCCCTCACCGTTTGGGGTAAGTGTTACGGTATTCAACAATAACTTCGTCTCCATTAAAATATTCTTTTTTAACAGGGATTAGAATGAACCAAAAGGTTATCACTTGAGGACTTTCTCCCGGTGGATTAATCCTGTTTATCCTGACATAAAGCTGTGTATCATCTTGTAAAACAATTTTTTCAACTTTATGCCTTATTCCGTAATTGGGTTCCTTTTTTGGAACTATTAACAGATTGAAATTTTCAAAAAAACTGCTGTCATATTTATCACTGAAAATTTCAGTTGGGAACAGTTCTGTATATTCGACCAGTTGTTCAAGGGATTTTATGATATTACCTTGCTGTTTTATCGAATCATAGAATGAATCGAGCGCCTCAATATATTGAATTCTCTTTTCATCAATGCCTTTGGGTATAATGTTATCTGCCGGTTCCGGTTCGTCTGGATCGCAGGCGGTAAACGCGAGGACGCCCGCTGTAACCATTGCCAACAGCAATAATATTGCTGTTGATTTTTTCTTTTTCTTTTGCATTTTCTTATCTCCTCTAATGCAATAAAATATATTCAAGATTCATGCAAATCTTGTTCTTCAACCCTTGTTTCACCACGGCTTTTTTGTATTTCTTTGATTTTCTTAAAATACCGCTTCTTCAATTTTTCCCTACCCGGCGCCAAAACCGCTTTCGCCGCCTCCTGTTCCATTTCATAGTTTTCATTAGGGGGACATTTCCCGCCCTTCCCTGCTTGCGGAATCCTTAATTCAAAACATGAAAAGCAGACGTCTAGCATGCCAGGTTTGCCCCACATCTTTGTACCGCAACTTGGGCATTGGTAACCCGTTTTGTCTTTCTTGGCTGGCGGGCTTCCTAATCCGTAAAGAGGTTTGTATTTATTGTCTTTTTTCTGCAGATTTGTAAATTCTTTTTTAAACGGCCCGCCGGAAGGGAAGTAATGCCTTACCGTCTGCCCTGTTCTTTTCCCGCCCGGCTGTCCAGTTGACGAAGGAAAAAGCCCTATTTCTTCCGATTTTTGAGCGAATTCTTTGTGGTGGTAACCGGGGCGTGAAGGCTTCCCGTAA
>Ga0099364_10008617_pt1 | contig 14323 bp, 15 predicted proteins | sample TergutTh196P3_FD_73070 | JGI IMG/M metagenome (GOLD analysis project Ga0099364, IMG submission 73070) | Microcerotermes parvus P3 segment gut microbial communities from Pointe-Noire, Republic of the Congo - Th196 P3 | ecosystem: Host-associated > Arthropoda: Insects > Digestive system > Gut ... | reverse complement strand
TGTACATGATTAAAAATAATGAAATCCCCCATGCTCTGGAAAGAGCGCAGGGCCTTATATGTATGATGGAAGATATTTCAGAATCCGGCTGTGCGTACAGGGTTTCAGGCCAAGCAACGGAAGGGCTGCGGTTAAAGGTGCAATTTTCTTTAGACAGAATTCCAATCTGTATGCCCGGCACTGTCCGTTCTGTCGATTATAATAAAGAATCAAATATATCTGTAATTCACATGGAGGCGGATATTCTTCCAATTGGAATGCGTAACCATATTCTGTGTGAAGTGTTTGATTTATTACCGGAAGATGATGAAGAAGAACTTCCGTTCCGTGTATTGGAAGAAGAAGCCGATGCAATAAAAGAAAATGCGCAGGGGGCATTAAATGTCTAAACGGATAAGATTTATAGCCTTATTTGTTTTTCTGATTATTTCTGTTACTCCTTCAGTTTATAGCCAAGATTTTCCTGCTCCGGAATTTATTTTAAAAGAGATGAATAATGCATTCAAAGAAGGAACTCCTGTTGATTATGGAATTGTTTCCGCATGTATAGCCGCTTTGATGGAGCAGGGCGGAAGCTCTTCGTACCCCGCTCTTTTTTCTGTATTAACTTCCGGATATCCTGAAATTATTGCATCTGAAGCTATTGGTGCTTTGGATGTAATTCCCGGAGATCTGCATTTATTTTTATTAGGTGTAATTGATAATGATTCTCCGGCAGAAAAGTTTATTGCATTCAGGACAGGAATTAACAGCCAGAGGCTGACCGTGTCTGAGCGCGGACAACTTGCAGAACACGCTTTGGAAATAAGTTTTGCATATAATGAAGATGATGCAGATCTTATTGCAATGCGTTATGCATCAATCTTAGCTCTTACAGAGCTTGAATGGAAAAGAGCAAACGCACAGGCAATTAGGCACTATTACCGCGTGCAGGCAGATTTTATGCAGGACAGAGTTTCAAAGGATAGGCTTGTAGAAGCTATATCTTGTTTGGGTGCTGTAGGAGATACGGATGCGGCTCTTGTTTTAATTTTGCAGCTTGGATTAATAAATGCCAGGAAAGAAAGAACAGGAGCATTTGATCCTGAAATTACAATGGCCATTATTAATGCACTTGGAAATATTGGAGACAATGCCGCTTTTGATAATCTGCTTTTTACAAGTAAATTGTCGTATAATGAAGATATAACTTCTGCGGCAATGGAAGCTATTGCCCGGTTAAAGTGGTAATGACAAGCTATCTGCGAGCCACTCCTGTTTTTTTTGCCGCTATTGGAGCTGCCATTGGTTTTTATTTTTTATCTTTATTAAGTTTTACACCGTTAATTATTTTTTTATTCATAGCGGTTGTTTGTGTTATGTTGTGTTTTTCTTTGGCATTGTTTTACCGGTTAAAATTTGTATCGATCTGTGTTCTTGCTGCTGTCTGCGGTTTTGCCCTTGGTATAAGCGCGGCCAATGCGGGGCTTAGCAATCAAAGGTTTGGGCTATTGCCGGAAAAGATAACAGCAATTGAGGGAGTTCTGCTTGAAGATCCCAGAATAATTTCCGGCGGCAATGTAATGGTACCGGTTTCTTTAAAAAGGTGCGCATTTATTAACTCCAGTAATTCTGTCCGTGCAACTAGTTCCGGCAGAATAACTGTCTTTTTTCCGGCACAGAGTGCGGATAAGCTAAGGGAGTTTGGCCGGGGAGCATCTGTTTTTTCTGAGGGAACTCTGCGCCCGGCTTCCGGCACAGAAGGGGAGTGGATATTCAGTGCAGATACCATCTTTGTTGTAAAACCCGCGCCGCCGGTAGAGCGCATGAGAACGGGTGTCCGCTTAAAATTGATTGAAAAAGCTGACGGCAAAGAATGGGGAGCTCTTGCTCTTGCGCTTTTATTGGGCGTAAGAGACAATTTAGATTCCAATCTTGCTGAAATGTACAGAAAAGCGGGCAGCTCATATATTCTTGCATTATCAGGAATGCACCTTGCGGTGTTAGCTGCAATAATTGCCTTTTTATTAAGACCTGCTCTGGGTTTAAAGGCGGCTTCAATTGCGGGTGCTGTAATTATTTGTCTTTACTGCTTTTTGGTAGGACCAATGCCCAGTCTTAACCGTGCGGCATTAATGTATCTTTTGGGAGTTGTTGCTATTTTGGGTTTTCTTCCAAAACAGCCAATGGCAATTTTAAGTTTATCGTTTTTAATTCAAATAATTATTACACCAGCAGCGGGACATTCAATAAGTTTTATACTTTCTTATTTGGCTCTTGCCGGAATATTTATTATTGGACAGCCTTTGTATGAACTTCTTGCAGGAAAAGTGCCGGATTTTTTATTACAGCCATTGTCCGCATCCTGCGGAGCGTTTTTAATAACAGCGGGAATTACAGGTTATATCTTTGGCTATATTGCTCCAATTGGAATTCTTGCAGGCCTTATTCTGGTTCCGCTTACAACCTTGTATATGATTTTGTCTCTTGTTTGGCTTTTAACAGGTTTTGGCTTACCTTTGGCTTTTCTTTACCGGATTATGGAATGGGTTGTAGGTTTGGCGGCTAAAACTCCTGCTGTTTCCGCAGAACAACCTTTTATTATTCTTATAATTTCCATTGCTGTTTCAGTTTTACTAATTACCTTAGAACGCAAATTTTGTAAAAATCGATTAAAGCTGGAGCCGTTCTTATGGTAAACTACAATTCCGCATCTGCCTTACGAACTTTTCTGGAAACTGAAAAATTGGGAATGCAAAAAAAATTCGGACAAAACTTTTTAATTAACCCCGCAATAAGGCAGGCTCTTGTTGATGAACTTGGAGCAAACTCCGGTGAAGAAGTGTGGGAAGTCGGCCCCGGTTTGGGTGCTATGACAGATATGCTTTTTAAAAACGGCAACAAGGTAAAAGCCTTTGAAATCGATACAGGTTTTATCCGCATTTTAAAAAATATTTTTGGTGAGAATGAAAATTTCACTCTTATTGAAGGCGATGTCCTAAAAACATGGGCAGAATCTCCCCCTGCTCCCTATCTCCTTGGGAATCTTCCCTACAATATAGCGGCTGCCCTTTTGGCGGACTTCATTGAAAAGGGGTGTGTCTTTTCCCGTATGGTAGTTACGGTTCAAAAAGAGGTAGCGCTTAGAATGGCGGCAAAAGCCGGCAGTGCGGATTACTCTTCTTTTTCAGTTTTGTGTGCATCAATGTATAAGGTTAAACCCCTAATGACAATTAAGCCGTCATCATTTTATCCGCAGCCAAATGTTGACAGTATGGGGGTATTGATGGAAACTAAGTTTCCTGAAAAAAATATGGAGCAATACCCCAAAGTTTTTTATCCTTTAGTCCGAGCCCTTTTTGCTTCCAGACGGAAAACCATAAAAAATAATTTGACCGCTTTTTTGGCATCGTCATCATCTAAGATACCCGTAGAAAATATTTTGTCTGAGAATGGGCTTACAGGCATGGAAAGGGCGGAAACTCTGGAGTTAGAGCAATTTATCTCTCTTGCAAAATCACTCTGAATAGTGCATTATATAAGCAAGGTGTCGATAACTGAAAATATCGTTAAAATAGAAGAAAGGATTCAGAAGGCTTGTGCTTCTGCCGGCAGAAAGCGGGAAGAAATTACCCTGATGGGTGTTTCAAAATTTGTTCCTATTTCAATGGTGGAAGAGGCGCAGAAAGCGGGTATCTGTTGTTTTGGCGAAAGCAGGGTGCAGGAAGCGGTAGAAAAGTTTGAAACATTTAGGGGGAAGTTTCCCGGCGTTAAGCTGCACATGATTGGCTCTTTGCAGCGGAATAAGGCAAAAGTTGCGGCAAATTTTTTTGACTGTATTCAATCTGTGGATAGATTGGAGTTAATTGCAGAACTTAAAAAGCATGTTCAAGAGAGAAAAACTCCGCTGGAAATTTTGCTGGAGCTTCACACTGCAGAAGAATCAAAGAGCGGGTTTACAGATTTTGATGTTTTATTAAAAGCTGCGGAAATGCTTTTTAGTGCAAAAAACATAAAACCTGCAGGGCTTATGACAATGGCTCCTTTTACAGATGACTATGCACTTGTCCGCTCTTCTTTTAGGCAGCTTGTTAAGGCGCAAAAGGAACTTGAAAAACGGTTTCCATCCGGGGAGAGCGGAAACTGGAATTGCCTTTCCATGGGGATGTCAAATGATTTTGAAATTGCCATAGAAGAAGGGGCAACAATGTTAAGAATTGGAAGTTTAATTTTTAAGGAATAGTTTTAGAAAATGAGAACGATGGTTTTTTTATTGCTTTTATTTGCTCTCTTGTTTGCTCCCCTGTCAGAATTGCAGGCACAAGGTACGGATATTTCATCCGATCAATCTTATTCTTTTGACAGATCAACGGTTCCGCAATGGGCAAAAGATTTACGGAGATTCGATATAATTGCTTTTGGAACATTTCCCTTTACAATGATTTTTACAACTATCGGTTATGATATTTATCTGAACAGTAATTCGCTTACAAGACCAAGCAATTATCACAACGATGTTCTTTTAATAGCTGCAGGAGCATCTCTTACTTTTGCTCTTGTAGACATAATAATTACAGTTGTTAAGCGGAGCAAAGAACAGAGTAGACTGGAAAGTATTCCTGCAGGTAATTATGAGATTGAAATACTTCCATACGGAGAACCGGCTTCCGAAGAATCGGATGAATCTCCCCCAAATTAAGGTTTAAGTATGCCCAGCTATTCCTGCATTGCCGATATTTCTTACCCCAGACTTGATCGATACATTTCTGAATCGTTATCCTTACTTTCTCGTTCGCAAATTAAAGCAAGAAAACTTAGAGCGATGCTAAACGGCAAGGAAATTAAACTTTCCCATTATGTAGAAAAAGGAGATACTCTTGAACTGACATGGGAAGATGCTCCTCCGGAAAATATAATCCCTCAAGATATTCCTTTGGATATTATTTATGAAGATGAAAGATGTGTTGTAGTAAACAAAAAGCAGGGCATGGTTGTTCATCCGGGAGCCGGCAACAGGCAGGGGACTCTTGCAAACGCAATTTTATTCAGGATGAATAACAAATTAGAAGGGGTGCGTCCCGGTATTGTGCATCGGCTTGATAAAGATACTTCCGGTGTAATGATTGCTGCCTATGATGAGGAAGCTCATGCATTTTTAGCACAGCAATTTAAAAGCCGGAAAGTTAGAAAAACTTATATAGCGATTGTCTGCGGCATACCCCGCATAAATGGAGTACCGGAAAAAAAAGGCAGGATAGAAACTTTTATTGCACGGGATCCAAGGGATCGTAAAAAATTTACGGTTTGCGAACGCGGACAAGGGCGCGGAAAAAATGCACTTTCTTTTTACAAAGTTTTAAAAAGCGGAAAACAATATTCCCTTGTTTTGCTCCGTCCAAAAACCGGCCGTACGCATCAGCTTAGGGTTCATATGCGGCATCTTGGCTGTCCAATTTTGGGAGACTCTGTTTATGGAGGACAGGATAAAAATTTTCCGCAAGCAACACTCATGCTTCATGCAAAAAGCTTGGAAATTACATTGATGGGGGAAAGTCAGCCGACAATTTTTTCAACCCCGTTACCAAGACGGTTTAAGGAATTTGAATATGATTTTAGATAGTCCTTCTGTTATTGAAGAAAACTCTGACTATGCGGTGGTTTTTAAACCATCTAAAATGCACAGTGTTCCATTAAAAGAAAGCAAAGGCGGTACTCTTGTTGACTGGTATGAAGGGCAGCTTATGCATAGGCTGGATTATGAAACACATGGGCTTGTGCTTTTTGCCAAAAACCAAAAAAGTTATGAGTTTTTCAAAGCCCTGCAGGACAGGGGGGAGTTTGTCAAGGAGTACTCCGCCGCTTGTACTGCTCTTTGCCCGGACACTGACCCTCAAGCCGGTTTCCCCCCTCCTCCTAGCTACTCACTATCCACTACCCACTATCCACTAACTATGATGAGTTACTTCCGTCCATACGGTCCCGGCAGAAAACTTGTCCGCCCTGTAATTGATGTCAGCTCTGTCCCCAATAAGGAGGTTGTCAAGGACAAGGGGGGCTTTTATCGTACGGAAATTACGCAAATTCAGCATGGAGAGGGCAAAGACCTTTTTATGGTGCGGATAAAACGGGGATTCCGTCATCAAATTCGCTGCCATCTTGCATGGATTGGCCGCCCAATTATAGATGACCCCTTGTATGGTCATAATTCAAGCGCAATTTCAAGCATAATTTCAAGCTCTGTCCCAAATAAGTCTTTGGCTCTCCGTGCCAATGCCCTCTTTTTCATCGATCCTTCAACCGGGGAAAACCGGGAAATCAGCATAAATCCACTAAATCTTACCGTACAGTAAGATATTATAATCTATATAGAAAATTCGTTAAATATATTCCCTATCGGTAAGATATTCAGCATGATTCAAAAAAACACAATTTTTTCTTCCCGATAAGTAAGTTTTTTCTTGACTTTATTTACAACTTATGCTATTCTTACCGTTAAGGAAGAAGGAGTTATATATGAAATTATCCGATGCAAAATCTTTTGGCGCCATTGTGCGGGCGTACCGCAAGCGGCAGGGATCTACTCAAATTCAGTTAGCTTCAATTGCAAATACCGGTGTCCGTTTTATTGGCGATCTTGAAAACGGTAAGCCAAGCGTACAACTGGACAAAGCTTTGCATGTTGCCAGAGTTCTTGGAATAAATCTGGAAACAGGAAATTCGCTGTCAGGTTATCTTGCGGCTGAAAATTCGCCCGCATATTCTTTTGGTAAGGAGAATGTATGAGCAGGCATTTGAATGTTTATCTTTGCGGAAAAAAAGTTGGCGTATTAAGTGAAGACGAACTTTTACAACTTTCTTTTCTGTATGATGACAACCCTCCGCTTTTGTCTGTTCATCTGCCTGTAAGAGCTGAAAGCTATACTCATTCAATGGCTTTTCCTTTTTTTGAAAATCTAGCGCCGGAAGGGGAAGCTTTTGAGCTGCTTACAAAAGATCATGTTTCCGGAAATAAAGTTTTTTCTATTTTAGATAGATTTGGCGGTGATTGCGCAGGGGCTGTGGCTTTTTATGAATCAACACCTGACAATAAAAAAGAGACACTCCATGAAATTCCTTTTTCTAAAATTGCGCAAATTATAGATAAACTTCCGGATGATCCCTTGCTTACAAGTTTAGAAAATCCGCCAAGGCTTTCACTTGCAGGGGCTCAGTCCAAGTTTGCCGTGCATAAATCCGGTGAACAATATTATCGTTCTACAGATGAATACCCAACCACCCATATTATTAAAATTACAAATAAAAGATTTCCTGATCTTTTAAAAAATGAATTCTTTTGCATGAAGCTTGCAAAAAATATGCGTTTTGATGTTCCCGGCGTAGAATTAAAAGAAGTAGAAGGCCGTCCATATCTTGAAATTACAAGGTATGACAGGGTTATGGATAATGGAATTGTCAGAAGAATTCATCAGGAAGATTTTTGTCAGGCTCTTGGTTTTGTATCTTATAGAAAATATCAGGCGGGCGGCGGTCCAAAATTAGAAGATTGCCTTAACATTATAAAAGAATTCTGCGCAAGCCCATTAATTGATATTATGCGGTTTGTTGAATGGATTGTTTTTAACTATTTAATTGGCAATACCGATGCCCACGCAAAAAATATTTCTCTTTTGTATGTAAATAACAGCATTAGGCTTGCCCCTTTTTACGATTTACTTTCTACTGAGGTTTATCCTGAAAAAATTGTAGATCATACTATGGCAATGCTAATTAACGGAAAAGGGAAATACAACTCTTTAAAATACCAAGATTTTACAGCTTTGTTTGAAAACCTTGGGTTGAATGTTACAAATATGATGAAAAGCTTAAAAAGCAGATTTGCTAAGTTTGTTTCCACAGCGGAAGATCTTTGTGAAAGCTTGATGGAAGGGGAAAAAGACGGTAAAAAATCAATTTATTTTGATATTTTAAATTTGATTAAATTACGATTTGAGGTGATAATTAACCATGGTACTAAATGAACTACAGCCGGGAGCCTCTGTTTACTGTGTTGGGATTAAAGGCACGGGTGTATGCGCCCTTGCCGAGCTTATGCACAATGCGGGGTTTAAGGTGTCCGGCAGTGACACTGAAGAAAAGTTTTACACGGACAAAATCCTTGAAGAACTAAAAATTCCCTATTATGAAAATTTTGATGCTTCCCGTATAACAAAGGATTTTAGCATTGTTATTTATTCTGCGGCTTATAGTGAAGAGTTAAACCCGGAACTTGCCCGCGCCGCAGAGCTTGGAATTCCTGTAATAAAATATACTGATGCTCTTGGTCAGTGGTCTGCGCGCTTTGATTCTACAGGTGTTTGCGGCGTACATGGAAAAACCACTACAACGGCGCTTTGCGGCGTTCTTGCCCGTGCTGCGGAATTGCCCGCTCAAATTCTAACGGGCAGCGCCGCACTTGACTTTGGCGGCAGGTCAACTTTGTATATGGGAGACAAATATTTTATTGCAGAAACCTGCGAATACCGCCGCCATTTTTTATCGTTTCATCCAAAGCGGTTAATTTTGACATCTATAGAAAGCGATCATCAGGATTATTTTCCTGAATATGAATCAATCCGTGATGCGTTTATTGAATACTGCCACCTTTTGCCGCGAGGCGGGCAAATTATTTATTGTGCCGATGATAACGGGGCAACTGAAGTTGCTCAAATTATAAAAACGCAGCGCAGTGACATAGAGTTTATTCCCTATGGTTTTACCGCTTTTAGCGATTATAAAATTTTAAGTTACAATGTAGAAAATGAGAGGGCTGTTTTTAAGCTTACAGGCTTTGACGGGGAGTTTAAATTGCGAATCCCCGGAAGGCACACGGCGTTGAATGCGGCGGCGGCTATCGCTCTTACCGTCTTGCTTAACGGGTCTCCTTTAAGTGCAGAAAAACTTGCGGCTGTAAAAAATGCGCTTGAAAATTTTAGAAGCACAAAACGGAGATGTGAAATTGTAGGTGAAGCCCCTTGTTCCGGGGGCGGCAGCATCCTTTTCATGGATGATTACGGGCATCATCCTACCGCAATTAAAACAACTCTTGAAGGAATTAAAAGTTTTTATCCCAATCATAGATTAATTGTGTCATTTATGTCGCATACTTACACAAGAACAGGCGCTCTTTTTGAAGATTTTGCAGCCTGTTTTAATAGCGCTGACATTCTTTATTTGCATAAAATTTATTCAAGCGCAAGAGAAAAATATAACGGTATTATTGATGGAAAAGCGCTTTTTGAAAAAACTGAACAAAAAAGGTCTAGCCAAGGCAAAGAAACTTATTTCGTTGATGAGCCGGATGATGCGTTTGAACCAATTTGTAAAATATTAAAATCAGGTGATATTTTTATAACATTGGGAGCCGGAAACAATTGGCCGCTTGCAGAAAAATTGTATAAACATTATAAGAAAATATTTTAGGAGATAGTATTATGATAAGCATGACAGGTTATGCATACCGTGAATTAGCAGGGAATGATTTTTCTGTTACTTTGGAAATTAAAGGGTGTAATAGCCGGCATTTGGATATTTATATAAACCTTCCGCCGTTTTTATCCATGCTGGAAATGAAAATCCGTGAACAAATATCTGTAGTTTGCGGAAGGGGAAAAATAGAGGTATTTGTACGAATCCGCGAACAAAATGTCCCCGTAAATATCAGCGTAAATACAAATGCGGCAAAAGCGTATTATGATGCTATTACCAATCTTGCAAATGAGCTTAACCTTGATGAAAAGCCGCGCCTTCATACGCTTCTTGGAATGGACGGCGTTCTTGATATAGAAAAAAACCGTGATGAAGAGCTTTACTGGCAAAAAATAGAGCCGCTCTTGCAGGAAGCGTTAAAACAATTTTGTACAGAACGGGAAAGAGAGGGCATTCATACACAGAAAGATATACTTTCCAATTTAGAAAAGATAGTGGATTCACTCAATAAAATAGTTTCATTTGCACCTGTTATTGAAAATACCTTAAAAGAAAATATAAAATCCCGTTTTACTGAATTGCTGGGGAATCAAGTTGATGAAAACAGGGTATTGGCAGAGACTGCGGCTCTCTTGCTAAAATATACAATTTCTGAAGAAATATCCCGTCTTGGTTCTCATTTAAATGAATTTGTAAAGGAAATAGATTCTAATCCCAAGCCGGGTAAAAAGTTGGACTTTTTATGCCAAGAAATAAACAGAGAAATTAATACAATTGGTTCAAAGAGTGCTATAATAGAAGTAAGCTCAGAAGTTGTTAGAATGAAAGAATCACTGGAAAATATTAGAGAACAATTAAGGAATGTAGAGTAGGGGAGTGTAATGAAAAAGAATATTAAAATTGCAATTTCCGGAAGGAGCGGCTGCGGGAATACCACGGTAAGCAAGATGGCTGCAGAAGCTCTGGGTTTACGGTTTATTAATTTTACATTTAGAACGCTTGCAGAAGAAAAAGGAATGGATCTAAAAACCGTACTTGAACTTGCGGCAAATGATGACAGTTGGGATATAGAAACTGACAAAAGGCAAGTTGCCCTTGCGCTTGAAGATGGAGGATGTGTATTAGGCTCTCGTCTTGCTATTTGGATGTTGAATGAGGCAGACTTAAAAGTTTATCTTGATGCAACAGCGCTAACCCGTGCGCAGCGAATTGTAAAAAGAGAAGGCGGCAGCCTTGATGAAATTGCAGCCTTTACAGCAGAAAGAGACAGGCAGGATCATCAGCGGTATCTTAGGATTTATAATATCGATACTGATAATCATAGTTTTGTAGATTTATATATTGATACCGGCGGGATTACGCCTGAACAAATTGTTGAAATAATTGTACAAAAAGCCAAGGAGATTGTTTAACCTTTGCAGATTCAAAAGAATACAGGTGTTCCTGAAGGTAAACCTGTTGTAAAAACTACAACTGAAAAATCTGTAAATATCATGGCGGCAAAAACACAGCCGCAAATTGCAACGCAAACTGCGCCGAAAGCACTTGCCATGCCTCGTTCTATTGCATCGTTAATCTCTTCTTTGAATCTTCCAAAAGATAATCGTTCTGCCAACTTAATCTCTTTTGCAAGGTTTTTTTCTTTGCCCATGAAACCGGAACAACTAAATGAAATTCGTAAACAAGCTTTTTTGCCAAAATTACCGGATGCTTCATTAATTGACAAAACTCGTTCCGCTCTTTTGCTTGCCGCAGCAGCCGCTGAAAGCAAGGGGGTAGAACTTTCTCCCAAAGGGTTAGAGTATTTTGCAGAAGCAATTGACCCCGAATGGGAAGATAGGCAAAAAGACGGACAAGGCAAAGACAAGCAAAATAAAGAACAGAATAAGCAGGAAGAGAATGAAAAAATCAATGGTGCTGTTTTGCAAAAAAAGGCCTGTGAGGCAGAAGAGAACAACCCCTTGCTGTCAATAATGAACAAGCTTCCCAATAAAGATGGAAAAAGATGGATAGTCAATTCATTTGAATTTAACCAAAGCGGACGGAACTTCCGTGTATCAATTAGGATTTTAATGAGTGAAGATAACGCTGTTTTTACAGCATTGGATATTACAGAACCCGATAATGATAATCGTTATTCTTTTTCATTAGAATTTGCCAATAATAAAGTAAATAAGCTTGGAGTATTTAATTTACAAAACAAGCAAAGAGAAGAGCTTGCAGCCCTTTTTGAAATTCCAGAAAAAAATGTTTTTATAAAAAACAATTTTGAAAATTTTGCCGAAGCAGAATATGGCGAAAACCTTCTGCAGTTTATAGATGAGGCTGTTTAATGAAAAAAAGAAAAGTTGCATCGGCTATTGGTTACACAAAAGGAGACTTCGCTCCCATGTTATTAGCTAAAGGGCAGGGAAGAACGGCGGAACAAATTATCGCAATTGCCGAAGAAGCGAGAATAGAGGTGGTAGAAGACTCTGCCCTTGCCGCCATGCTGGATTCAAGTACAAAGCCCGGTGATTTTATTCCACCGCAATTATGGGAAGCCACGGCTAAAATACTAACTTTTGTAATGAAGCAGGCTGGTCAATGAAAGAAAACGAAATTCTTATAATTTACGGAAATTCTCCTGCGGAAATGGCGGTGAAAATTGCCGAGGCTGCGGATTTGGCAGGGCTTATTGGGGATAGGAAAAAACGCATCGGGCTTAAACCTAACCTTGTAGTTTCCCGCCCCGCAAGTGACGGCGCCACAACACACCCGGAAATTGCCGCAGGAATTATTGCGTATCTAAAGAAAAATGGGTTTAACAATATCGTTATTCTGGAAGGTTCTTGGACAGGGGATTCCACCACCAGGGCTTTTTCCGCCTGCGGCTACACCGGTTTTGCAAAAAAAGCCGGAGTGGAACTTATCGATACACAAAAAGACAGTTACAAAACAATAGACTGCAAAGGCATTAAAATTGATATTTGCCAAAGTGCATTGGCTGTGGATTTTATGATCAATCTTCCTGTATTAAAAGGGCATTGTCAAACCAAGTTAACTTGCGCGCTTAAAAACCACAAAGGCGTTATCAGCGACAGTGAAAAACGGCGGTTTCACGGACTTGGGCTTCATAGGCCAATAGCCCATCTTAATACTGCGGTTCGTAATGATTTTATTGTAGTGGACGGCATTTGCGGAGATTTGGATTTTGAAGAAGGGGGCAACCCTCTTTTTGGAGGCCGCCTCTTTGCCGCAAGGGATCCTGTGTTATGCGACACTTTTGCCGCAGAGCTTATTGGCTATAAAATTGATGAAATTCCTTACATTGGTCTTGCGGAAAAATTGGGCGTTGGTATTACCGGTTCTGCCGTGGTGCGTGAAATTAATAAAAACAGCGAAGTTCCGTCTGCTCCAAAGCCTGCCGGAAAAGTAAAGCAGCTTGCGGCATTTATAAAAGAAGAAAGCGCGTGCAGTTCATGTTATGCGGGGCTTATTTCCGCTCTTTCACGATTGGACAGAGCCAAGCGAAGCAGCTTGCAGGAAATTTGCATAGGTCAGGGTTTTAAAGGAAAAAAGGGAAAAATTGGCGTAGGCTCATGCACCTCAGCGTTCACCGCCTCCTGCCCCGGCTGCCCTCCCACAGGAGCACAGGTGCTTAGGTTTTTGGAATCAGTAGGCTATTGACTAAAAACCGTATTTTTGGGAACATATAAATATTAGGCGGCTGTCGTATAATGGCTATTACCCCAGCCTTCCAAGCTGGAGACGTGGGTTCGATTCCCATCAGCCGCTCTAAACTGGGGTTTACAAAATAAATACGGGATTCTGTGAGCGGCTGCTTGCGGCAGCTCGCTCAAATTGTGGTTACAAAATAAATACGGGGTACTGTGAGCGGCTGCTTACGGCAGCCCGCTTTGTAATGTTTCCTTTGTGTAATATATTTTCAATTATGATATAATCAATCATGGCAAAAATTAAAGAAAGCATTAGCGAACCAATCGAAAAACAACTCTGGAAATCCGCCGATAAGCTCAGGAAAAATATCGATGCCGCTGAATACAAGCATGTTGTTTTAGGTTTGATATTTCTAAAATATATTTCCGATGCCTTTGAAGACCTTCACGCAAAGCTAAAAAGCGGAAAGGGCGATTACGCAGGCGCAGACCCGGAAGATAAAGATGAATACAAGGCGGAAAACATTTTCTTTGTCCCGGCTGTTGCCCGTTGGTCTCACCTGCAGTCCAGAGCAAAACTGCCCACCATAGGCAAAGATGTGGACAATGCGATGGACGCAATCGAAAAGGACAATCCGTCGTTAAGAGATGTATTGCCCAAAGTTTTTGCCAGAGGCAATTTAGACCCTGCAAACCTTGGCGGACTCATAGACCTTATCGGAAACATTGCGTTGGGCGATGCCAAAGCTCGCAGTGCCGATGTGCTTGGTCATGTGTTTGAATATTTCCTTGGCGAGTTTGCACTTGCCGAAGGAAAAAAAGGCGGGCAGTTCTATACCCCTAGAAGTGTTGTAGAGCTTTTAATAGAAATACTTGAACCATACAAAGGCCGAGTCTTTGACCCCTGCTGCGGTTCCGGCGGTATGTTTGTTCAGTCCGAAAAATTTGTTGCCGAGCGCAAGGGAAAAATAAACGACATCAGCATTTACGGACAGGAAAGCAATCAGACAACATGGCGGCTTGCAAAAATGAATCTTGCCATTCGAGGCATCGACAGCTCGCAAGTAAAATGGAACAACGAAGGTTCATTTTTGAATGATGCGCACAAAGACCTAAAAGCCGATTTTGTTATCGCCAATCCGCCGTTTAACGACAGCGATTGGTCGGGAGATCTTCTTCGCAGCGACGGCAGATGGAAATACGGCGCTACCCCTGCCGGA
>Ga0099364_10008616_pt1 | contig 14326 bp, 13 predicted proteins | sample TergutTh196P3_FD_73070 | JGI IMG/M metagenome (GOLD analysis project Ga0099364, IMG submission 73070) | Microcerotermes parvus P3 segment gut microbial communities from Pointe-Noire, Republic of the Congo - Th196 P3 | ecosystem: Host-associated > Arthropoda: Insects > Digestive system > Gut ... | reverse complement strand
CATGATTGACATATACATAATATGGTAATTCACATGTTCGATTTTAGTAATGGACGATTTTAATCATAGGTTTATGCAGCGCAATCATATTTAAAACTTACGATAAATAATTAATACGGGTTATAAATGCTATTTTCGTGCATAATGATATTTTCGCAGATGCTGATACTGGATGTGGTAATCTGATATTTGATATGCTTTCTGCGTCTTCTTCGACAAAATCCAACTTTTTTAACTACAACTTATTAAAATACTGACCCAGTATTCCCGCTAAACCAATATAAATATACAAATATTTCAAAAAAGCTAATATGAAAAGTTTTTTCTGTATAGAGAAAAAAGTATGAATTTGCTCATACTTTTTTCATCTGTTTGAAATTATTTTTCGATCGGGCGCAAATATATCGCGCATAATGCAAGCAATGTACCGTTACGACGTAAGTAATGCCGGGCGTGCGCCAAATGTTACGCTTCTATTATAACTGTACCGCTATCCTCGTCCCAGTCGACTAAAAAGCCGATCGCCTCGCCGACGTCGCGCAATTTGAAATAATTGTTCCCATCGATAAGATATGCCGATAAAGATATTTCGACGCCGTCGAGCAATATTTTCGAATCCGTGGGACGGGCGAGCTTTGCCGCTCCGGCATCGCCCACGCCTGAACCGGCGCCGGCTTCGCTGCCCGCAGCTTCGCCGCCGCCCATTTCACCGCCGACTACCGTATACGCCTCACCGCCTATGAGTGAAATGGCGTTATTTTTGTCATCCCACGAAACCTCGAACCGACTGCCTGTACCGGTCAACACGAACGCGAGATCGCGGAGCTTAAAGTAATTGAAATCGTCGATGTTGTAAGCGTCGAATGCAATATCTTCACCGTTGACTAGGACAGTTGACGCGGTCGGCGTCGCCTGCGCTGTTGCGGAACTGTCAACATCGCCAGCGCCTGCGCCTGTGTTCGTATTTAAGTCCGTGCCTGCGCCCGCGCCAGTGCCTGTGCTCGTGCCCGCGCCCTGCTGCGCCGCATCGGCGTCCCTCACCTCGATATACCCGATAGATGAGCTGCCCATACTGTCATAACCCATTATATAAAAGCCGCTCTGCAGCGTTATGCTGCCGTCCAGGTCCATCCTGTTTGCAATATCTCTGTACTGCCATATCAGATGATATTCTATCTCCCCATTAACTTCCGCGCTCCAGGCTTCCCCATACTTGTTGCCGGACAACTCGTAGAAAAGCTCCGGCTCCACATCCAGCACATCCACATAAAACCACCCTGGCTTGTACAAAGGCTCGCCGTCCATCTTTGCTCCCTTGAATGTTATGACACACGGCGCAATCGCGACGATTGTATCGTGATTCCAAAAAAATCCATTGTCAAATGCCTCCGGGTCGTCGGGATTGCTTTTATACTCCACCGACTCTAACACGTTCGATAATTCCAACATCTCAATTTCACTGTTGCCGGACATTCCCAGTCCAATATTAATTTCCATATTTATAGTTCTGGTATTTTCGGCGGCAAACACAGGCATAACGCCGCCAATGAACAGCGCCACCATTAAAACACAACCCAAAGCTTTTTTCATATTATCCCCTTAAAATAAATATTTCTGAATTACTATGCAAATTAATGGACGTCAAAACCCATCCATTACGATATATATTCCCAAATTACAGGTTAATTGCACTATTTTATCGTAGCGCCGAATGGCATGAGTGCGAGTTTGGCTATCTTGAAGCATTGCATGCCGAACGGGATGCCTATGACGGTGCAGCACAGCACCAGGCCGTTTACGGCTGCGCATACCGCCAAGGGGACACCACTGACAATTATCCATATGATATTGGCAATTAGCGACGGCGCGCCGCCACCATAGACCACATCCTTGCCGAACGGAGCAAATGCCAGGGAGGCGAATTTGAAGCATTGCATCCCAATAGGTATGCCAACAATCGTGACGCACCACAATAAACCAGTAGCGGCCCACGCTAATGCTTGCCATATCCCGCCGCACAATATCCAGATAAAATTTCCCAAGCATCCCATATCATTTTCTCCTCGTAAAACCCATATAATAAGTTGCTGTAGATTAATTGCAAGTATTTATACACGAAGTCATTAGCAGTCATTATTTGTAGCAGCCGCGATAATGGTAATCCTTACCACCTGATATAAAATCCAATATAGCATGATATACCGCACGCAACAAATTATAAGCGTTTTAATCACATTAAAATTTCCTGTATATAAGTTGAATATTTTTTAATGCTATTAATGGCGGTTTCACTTTGTTTCATTTAGATGCATTAAGATGGGTTTTTAACAGGTTTGTTATTTGCGGATATATGGGGGTGATGTGTTGGAGATGCGGGAGATATGCGGTGGAGATGATGTTTTTATAGGTGACACAGACGCGTAATTACGATAAAATATGAACATATGCGCAAATAAAATTATTTATTCACATAAACCAGGGGGCGACATAAGATGAATAATGAAAACACCAATAAAAATAGAAAAAATAACAACAACCGTCGGATTGGCAATGGCGGCGGGTTAATGTTGCACCGGAAAGCTGTTTTAGTCACTGTGGCGGGCGCGATTATATTTGCGCTATTGGCGTACAATGTATTCGCCAGTGCGGCGGCGGCGGGCTCGACCGCAGACCCAATCGCGTTGAAATCGTATGTGGATTCCAAGCTGGAAGCTATGGAAATAAAACTGACGTTGATGATTAACGCTTTAAGCGATGCTGGCGACGCGGATGGCGCGGGTGGTGCAGGTGGCGCTGGGGCGATCACTGATGCGGACAGTGCGGACATTGCTGCTCTGGTGGGGCGGATAGACGAGCTTTCGGTGGCGGTCGACAGGTTGAGGGAAGAAAATAGCGCCCTGCGGCGCAGCATGCGGCAGCTCTCGGAATCGATGGGGATCGATGCGGGCGATATCGGAGTAGGCGCCGTTTATGACGAAGAAGCAGAGAGCGGGCGGGACGCAGGGCTGGAAGCTTTTATACCCGGTGGGGCAGACACAAATGGCGGCGCGGGAACGGGCAGTGGCGCGGGAGCGGGCGGCGGAGCGGGAGCAGGAAGTGGCGTGGGCGGCGGCGCGGCGGCAGGCACAGGCGTCGGCACAAACGGCTCGCGTATTTATGCCGATCATTTTACTGCGGTCGAAGTCTTTGCTAATCAACGTGTCATATTCGGTGCAGGCGCAGAAATGGTGCTGAGGACAGGTGGCGCGCAAGCCATCCGAGGCGAGCATGGCGCGCTGGTCGACCTTATCTCGGGGAGGGATTTTGAAGCCGGAGAGAACGTCCCGCTGAACCATTTGATATTGTCGCCACGCGACGATAACAGGGGGATCCGCATATCGGATAACGCGTGGATATTGATAAGGGGCCCTTACGAAATACGTTGAATGCTCCAATAGGCGTTACAGATGATTATGTACACTCCCATATTCTATTACAATGGCTGGCATTCCGGGCAATAGTATATGTTGCCTCCCAAGTACATTTCTTTTTGTATAATTTTGCGGCAGACGCCGCATGGCAGCCCGGACGACTTGATGGACAGGATTGTTTTGTACCCGCCCGCGTTCCCGAACAAATCGAATTCCGTGTCCCTGCCGCCCCTCTCCGCCATATATCTGAGCGTTGACTTGATGCTGTTGAACAGCTTGTCCTTATCTATTTGCGTGAACGTGTCAATTTTCCGTTTGGGGTGGATACGCGCGTTGTACAGGACATCGTGCATGACCCCGTTTCCCAGACCCGGGATGCGCCGCTCCCCAGTCAGGAAGGCCTTCGCGCTTAAAATGGGCCTCGCTTGCTGTATAAGTTCCGTAAAATAGTCCATGTTGAACGCGTCGTCCAAGGGCGTCGGCATGTGCAGCCCGGGATATTTTTCCGGATCGCCGATGTCCGCCGCCGGTATGCTCAGCACGGAGCCCCATATCTGGACGATGCAGCACATGTGCGATGCGTCTTCGAATTCGAGCATCAACTGGTGCTTGGGCGCCACCGCCTCGCCCGGCGTGTAGTATCTGATGGACGCGCTCACGACGAGCAGCGTGTCTGCGCACAGTATTTCCACATGGCTGCCGCTGTTTTTGTTCATCCCAAGCGAGGCGCTGATTACGCGTTTACCGGTGAGCGCCATTTCATATTGGGCGGGGTCGCCATTGAATGTGGCGAACTTATGTTGGTGGGCGTTCGCCGTGACGCTCCTTATGGTTTTGCCGGTCAGGGATCCGTTTATTTGTGTAGCAAGCACATATGATTCGGGTAGTTCAATCAAAAAAAACACTCCAGAATATTAATCGCATAATGGCTAATGAACGACAGTACCTAATTTATGTTTGTATCTTACATGATAAAATATTGCGTGTCAAACAATCCACGAAATTAACGAATTAACGTTGTTTAACGTGGATTGTGTAGAAACATATTAGTGATATTAATGGAGCGGACGACCGAGGCGGTCGTCCCTACGAAAGAACGAATAGGCTGTAGTAGGGATGACCGCCCCGGTTTTCCGTCCGTGTTATAGATCTTATAAGCTGTCGTAGGGACGGTCGCCCTCGACCGTCCGCTCTAAAAATTATCTACATAATTACACCCGATGCTTTTCTATGTAGTCCTCTTGGACGTCGGTCGCCAGGCCGGGCGCGTCTGGCAGCAGCACGTCCCCGTCCACCATCTCCAACTTGTATTTTAGCACGCTGTTCTCGCCTTTCAGGCTGCCTGTCTCCAGATATATGGAATTCTTCATCGTGCAGAGCAAGTTGACGTTCGCCGGGCCGCCGCCGTGGCAGGCCAGCGTCAAACCGGCGGCCTCGGATATGGCGGCGATGTCCAGCCACTCGGTCACGCCGCCGGCTCTGCGGGCGTCGGGCTGCACGATGTCTGCGGCGTTGTGGCGCACGACGTCGTGGAACTGGTGGCGCGTGTAGTAGTTCTCCCCGATGGCGATAGGTATGTCCAGCGCTTCGGCAAGCTTTTTATGGCTGTCCCTCAAATACGGTTGCATGGGCTCCTCGAACCAATATACCCCTGCCTGCTCGTATGCCCTGCCCCTGCGGAACGCCTCCGCTTCGTCGAAGATGCAGTTGGCGTCCACCATCACGCGGAACTCGTCGCCCAGCTCGTCCTTGATCAACTTGATGCGGTGCAGGTCGTCGGCCAACGAGTCACGCCCCACTTTTAACTTGACAGCCCGAAAGCCCTCTTCCGCCGCGTCGGTGCATTGTTTTACGAACGTGGCGTCCCCGCCGTCAAAATACCAGCCGACCATGGCATATGCCGGGATGCGATCCTTCGCGACGCCCAGCAAATGGCTGACGGGCTTGCCCAACGCCTTGCCGCACAGGTCCCACATGGCTATATCGATGGCCGATATCGCGAAGTTTGCCACGCCCACGGTCCCGTAGTACTCGGTCGCCACCCACATATCGTTTTTGTGCATGCGCGAATAGAACGGGTCGCGGCCGACGAGCAGCGGCGCTAGCTCGCGATCGATGATGACCTTCATGGTGTCAGGCCCCGACTTGATCCTGCCGAACCCCGTCATGGAAAAACCGGTCACGCCTTCGTCCGTGTGTATCCTCGTCACCAGGTCGCTGCCGGCGTCGTATGTATGCAGCGAGTCCGACACGGCGTTTTTTACCTCGTGGCGCAGTACGATTGTCTCGATTTGCGTAATTTTCATGTAAGAATGCCCCCCTAGCATCGCTTCGAATAAAGATCACTGCCTATACTTCACAATTAAACCATTATTCTTCATCGAACGCCACCTTTATTCGTTAATTAACGTTGCCATTATTCGTCGTCAAACGCTACTGTTACTCGTCGTCAAATGCCACTGTTATCTCCGTCCCCACGCCGAGCTTGCTTTTAAGCGACAGTTTCCAACCGTACAGCGCGCAGATATGTTTGACGATGGACAGCCCCAGCCCCGTACCGCCTCCCCTCTGGGAGCGGCTTTTTTCAACGCGGTAGAAGCGCTCGAAAATCCTAGTCTGTTCCGCAGGCGGTATACCAATGCCGTCGTCAGCTACGACAAGCCTCGTTGACTTAGTGCCCTCCTCGATGGTCACGTCGACCCTGCCCCCCTGGTTGTTGTAGCGCACAGCGTTTTCAATGATGTTTTTCACCAGTTCGTAGGCATGCCCCGGCGCCGCTTCGACTATGCCATCGCCAACTATAGTTGCGGAAATCTGTTTTTCGGATATGGCGGCTGACAGGGTCTCGCAAGCCTCGCCCGCGACTTGGGCGAGCGATACGGGGACAGGGTTAGGCTTGTGCGCATTTTCAAGTTCGGACAATTTTAGCATATCATCAATCAACGTCAGCATGCGGCTGGTTTCGCGACCGATGCATTCGATATATTTACCGATGTTCTCGTCTTTGTTGTTGATAGCGGCCAGCTCGCCGAAGCCTTTTATAGCCGTCAGCGGCGTTTTCAGCTCATGAGAAGCGTTTGCGAAAAATTCTTCGCGGCGCTTTGCATTGTCACGGCTTTCCGTGATATCAGACAGCACGACCATCGTAAAATGGGTGTTGGGGAGACGCCTTGCAGCCGTCAAAAAAATTCTGCCGTTGATATCAATCTCAAACAAGGCTTCCCCGTCATGGTTCACGCAGCCCCTCACCGTTTCGACAAGCGTTGTATCATTAGTAATGTAGTTCAGATTCTTGCCGACTATTTCCAAATTGACACTAAAGACGTTAAGCGCCGCAGCGTTTATATATGTAATGTTTTCTTCGTCGTCCAGCACGAAAAGGCCGTCGCCGATATTGCTCATTATATAATCCAGCTTATTCTTTTCTTCGCGCAGGTCCGCAAAACTGTCTTGCATCACTTGCGCCACCTCGTCTATCCCCCGGATAATCACGTCAATTTCGTCGTAACTGCCGGCAACGGGCCCAGGCGCATATTCGCCGCTTGTCAAATGGCGCAGGCGGGTCCCGATTTTTTCGAACGGTGTGATGAAGCGAGCGATCATGACGCGAGACAGCGCGAAACATAGCAGCGCGACGGCGACCATCAGCACAATGAGAAGCGGCAGCGACTGGTTGAGATACGCGTCAATTTTAGCGACCGGCAGCGCTGCGCGGACAAACACATATCCGTCGCCGCCGATGTCGTTGCTAACGGTTTCACCATTGCCGATGCTGTCACCGCTTATATTGTCGCCACTGATGCCATCCCCGCCGATGCCGTCCCCGCCGATGTCAACTTTTAAGGCATAATAGATATAGTCGACGCCCAGCGTTTCCGAGTATCGGATGTATGCCTCCGGGGCTCCGGACAAGGCCGCCTGTATCTCCGGGCGGTTCAGGTGGTTCTCCGCCGCGCTGATGTCGAACGGGCGGCTGTCGGCCAGCACCTTGCCGTCAGGCGCTATTAATGTGAGCCTTATGTCGGTGACTTCAATATTTCCGATGACCTCGGCAGCTCCTGCGGCCTCACCGCCGCCATACGGGCCCGCAGCCTCGCCGCCGCCGTGCGAGCCCATAGCCTCGCTGCTGCCATACAGGCCCGCGAAAATCCGCGTCGCTTCCATGACCGTATCTTTGGCGATGTTCAGGTTGTTGCTGTTGGTGATATAGACGGACGCCGCAAAAAAGCACAGCAGCCCTGCGGATATAATGAGCGTCATATAAAAAAACATACGTTTTTTCATGTCAGCATATAACCTACCCCTCGGATTGTCTTAATCGTGGCCTCGCTCTTGGCCTCCGCGAGCTTTCTTCGCAGTTCCTTAATGTGGATGTCCAGCGTGCGGGTCTCCCCTATGAACCCGTCGCCCCACACTTCGCGAAAAATCGATTCGCGCCCCTGTACCGTTTCGGCGTTTTCACAGAGCATACACAACAGATTGTACTCTTTTAGCGTCGTCTGTACCTGCCTGCCGCCGACAAGCACGCAGTGCTTTGCATAATCGATTGTAATATTTTTGTACGTGACGCGTTCCGCCACGCGCGCGCCGCTTTTTCGTAGATTCGCTTTGATGCGCGCAATAAGCTCCAACACGCCGAAAGGCTTGGCTATATAATCGTCGGCGCCCATGTTGAGCCCCTTGACCTTGGATACCTCGTCGCCCTTGGCGGACACCATGATGACCGGGATATGGGACGATGATATGTCGCTTTTCAAACGCGACAATATCGTAAACCCATCATCGCCGGGCAGCATGATATCGAGCAGGATGATGTCAGGGGCGGCGCTTTCATCCGCCAGAGCGTCAAAGAACGCCCCGCCGTCGCCGAAGCAGCGGCTGTCAAATTCGCTTTCCAGCGCATATTCATATAGTTCCTGCAGCGCGGCGTCGTCTTCAATCGTGTACACTATGTGTTTCATTATGCCTCATTATTATGTATTATGTATAATCGTATTGGGCAATTGCATAAGACGCGGACGAATACTGTTCGTCCATACACAATGCCTTATAATTTATTGTCATACCAGGCATTTGCATAAGACGCGGACGCACACTGTTCGTCCCTACGTGTTGTTTACATATTATAACATATAGCTATATTTCGTACGGCGAAACCCGCCCACCTTATTCATTTTCGGGGCGAAACCCGCCCATCCTTATTCATTTTCGGGGCGGGTGCCCGTAATCGCGTACTCTACCCATTCGCCGATGTTGACCGCATGGTCGCCTATGCGCTCCAGATACTTGGTTATCATCATCAGCATGATGGCTTGCTCCGCGTTGTCAGGATTCTTCTTTATCAGCGCGGTGAGGTCGCTCATGACCGTGTTAAACAACGCGTCCACTTTGTCATCCGTCCTGTCGAGCGAGCGGGCAAGTTCCAAGTCATGGTTTATATATGCCTGCACCCCGTCGTTTACCATCTGGACGACTATTACAGCCATCTGGGGGATATGCTCAAGCTTTTTAATGTATTCCTCGTCGCCGAATTGAGTCGTGATTTCTGCGATGTCCCACGCCTGATCGCCGATGCGCTCCAAATCCGTAATCATTTTCAGCGCCGTCGACACCTCGCGGAAATCGCTCGCGACCGGGTGCTCCATCAACAGTATCCTCAGGCACGCTTGCTCTATCTCGCGCTCCAGCTTGTTTATTTTTTTGTCGACCTCAAAGACCTCACCGGCCAGCGCAAAATCCCGATCGACCAGGGCCTTTGCGCATTTTGTGATGGCGGTCTCAATATGGCGGCACATCAGCACAAGGCTGTCGAATACGCCTTTTAGTTCCTTTTCGTAACGCGCGCGAATGGACATATTAATATTATTCCTTTAAGCCATTATAATTCCTATATCATTACTAACTCATAAGATTCCGCGTCAAGCGCCAAAATGACGGGTTGTTCAATTTATTTTAATAATTCCTTTAATAGCTCCTTTAATAGTTCCTCTGTTTACTGATAATTTTATATTCAGCCTAGCCGAACCGGCCCGTTATATAGTTTTCGGTACGCTTGTTTTTGGGATTTGAAAATAATGTCTCCGTCCTGTCGCATTCGATGACCTCCCCAAGCAGAAAGAACGCCGTCTGGTCCGATATGCGCGTGGCCTGCTGCATGTTGTGCGTCACTATGACGATGGTATAGTCCGTTTTAAGCGCGTTTATCAGCTCTTCAATAGTACCCGTCGAAATGGGGTCGAGGGCGCTGGTCGGCTCGTCCATCAGCAGCACTTTGGGTTCGGCGGCGAGCGCGCGGGCGATGCAGAGCCTTTGCTGCTGGCCGCCCGACAGCTCCATCGCGTTTTTGCGGAGCCTGTCTTTTACCTCGTCCCAAAGGCCGGCCTGCTTCAAGGATCGCTCCACGACGCCGTCGAGGAGCTTTTTCTTTTTGATGCCGAACGTGCGCGGCGCGAATGCAATATTGTCATACACGCTCATGGGGAAAGGGTTGGGCTTTTGGAAAACCATGCCGGTATTTTTCCGGAGCAGGGCCACATCCGTTTCCCTGGCGTAAATATTCTGCCCGCCAATATAGATATCTCCCGTTATACGGCAGTTTTCCACCAGGTCGTTCATGCGGTTCAATGTCTTGATAAATGTGGACTTGCCGCAGCCCGACGGCCCGATAAGCGCAGTCACTTCATGCTCGCACATATGGACGTCGACATTTTTCAATGCCTGGAAAGTCCCAAAATATACATTGCATCCGCGCACACTGATATCCAAGCGCGTTCGCACACTGATATCCAGGCGCGTTCGTACGCTGATGTCTAGCGCGCTATCCATACTCTCGCGACGGCTTATTTCCCGCTCATGTATATCTTGCTCATTAATATCTTGCTCATTTATACCTGGAGCGTTTATTCCTAAAACGTTTTTGTTTTGCCTGTTTTTTAGTCCAACCGATCTATCCATTCGCAAGCTCCCCCTTGCCAAACTTTTTACCCAAGGCGTTCGCCACAGCATTTAATACGGCCACAAATACAAGCAGGACCAGCCCGGTTGCAGCCGCTTGCTCCGGGTAGCCGTGCGAGCCGAAATAATAGACATCCAGCGCGAGGCTTGTCCCGGGGGACGCGAGGCTCTCAGGCATTTTATTGACTACCATGCCGATGGTCAGGATCAAGACCGCGCTTTCGGACATTACCCGCCCAACCGCTAATATCAGGGACGATACGATGCCGCTGGCGGCGCAGGGCAGGACGACCGAAAATATCGTCCGCACCTTTGATGCGCCGAGCGCGAAACTGCCCTCGCGCAGCGTCGCCGGCACGGCGAGGAGGCTCTCCTCGGTGGAGCGGACGATGACGGGCAGGATCATAATGGCCAGCGTCACCCCTCCGCCGACCAGCGAATATCTGAAACCGAGCGCGACGACGAAAATCAGGTACCCAAAAATACCGTACACTATCGACGGGATGCCCGCCAGGGTTTCAATGGCGACGCGGACCGAACGGATGAGGCGGCTTTTGGTTTTCGTGTACTCGGTCATATATATCGCGCTCCCAATCCCGATGGGGCCGGCGATGGCGACGGATATCAATATTAAGTATGACGTGCCTGCGAACGCAGGTTTTATCGAGGGATACCTGCCGTACTCACCGAACAGGAGCTGCGTATTTACGTGCGGCGCCCCTCGTGCGATGATGAACAGGATTATGACGGCCAGCGCGACAATTGTCAGCGCAAGCATGGCAATCGAAACAGCCTTGCAAGCGGCATACTTGGCCAGCTCCCTCCTGTGCGCCTTCGTCTTCAAGCCTTTCGCCCCCCTTTAAGCATCGATATGCTGACATTTAGCATGAGCGTAAAAAAGAACAGCACGACGCCGGTCGCCACCAGCGCGGTCGCCGGGTCGCCGGACAGCTCGGTCGCGCCCATGGCGATGTTCGCCGTCATCGTCCGGACCGACTGGAATAGGCTTTTCGGCATCACGGGCGAGCCGCCGATCACCATGATGACCGCCATCGTCTCGCCTATGGCGCGGCCTATCGACAGCACCACCGCCGCGAATATGCCGCTTTTTGCCGCAGGCAGCATAACCCGGAATACGCTTTGCTCGCGCGTCGCCCCCAGCGCGAGGGCGCCTTCGAAGTAATTTTTTGGGACGGCGTTGAGCGCGTCGGTACTGCCGCTGACGACTGTGGGCAGTATCATCACCGACAGGACCAGGCTTGCCGATAGGATGCCAAAACCCACGCCGCTTGGCGATACGCGGTCGCGAATGAACGGGACGATGACGCTCAGCCCAAACAGCCCGTATATGACAGACGGGATACCGGCCAGAAGGTTAATCATGTGCCTGATCGGCGGGACGGCGCGCGCCGGGCAGAATTTAAACAGGCTGATCGCAGTAAACAGCCCGACCGTCACGCCTATGGCCGTGGACAGCGCTGTGACATACAGTGAAGCGACGATCATGGACAGGATGCCGTAAGCCGCGCTGTCCAGGTGCCACCTCGTCCCAAAAAAGTTGGCGGGGCCGACCTTGCCGATAAATGGCAGCCCTTCCGCGAACAGGAACACGCAAATGCAACCAAGCGCCAGCACCGAAAACCCCGCGCAAAACAAAAACACGCCGCGCATGGCGATATCCCTATATTTTATAAATAGATATGCTCTTCTCATATTTTATATGGTCGGATTTTATATTCACCATCGTCATTCGTTTACCCGTAGGGGCGGATTCCACATCCGCCCGGTGGATTGCATATCCGTCCGGTGGATTGCATATCCGTCCGGTGGATTGCATATCCACCATCGTTATTCGTTTACCTGTACGGGCGGATTCCACATCCGCCCGCACAATCCATTGCCCAATTCCCATTGCCCCTATTTTTGCGGATTCCATATCCGCCCGCGTGACCCAATCGTCCTTATTTTTGCGGATTCCACGTTCATCCGCCTCCTGCGTCCCGCGCACGCACACATTATTTTATAAATTCGTTCCACTTGGCTGTCGCGCCGTCCCCGGCCTCTGCGTCATATATGCCGCTCAACTGCCCCAGCGAAATGTCGTCGAGGGGGTTGGCCGTGTTTACGATGACCGCGATGCCGTCTTTGCACACAATGTAATGCGTGCATGAAGGCGCTTTTTCAAGGCTGAACTCCTCACTGATCATGCCGAACGCAGATACGTCTTCATCCGCATTTTTATATCCCGTACCGCTGCCGCCGCCCGACACATTGACCTTTACATTAGGCTGCAGCCCTTCAAATGCCGCCGCCAAGTCAATCATCAATGGCTGGAGCGATGTCGAGCCGCTGACGTCGATGCTGCCGGCCAGGGTACCGTCTATAGTGTACGCGGCGGCGCCGTCCACGACAGAAACATAGCCCCCGTCGGATATAATCGCCTGCGCATCACTTGATTGCAAAAACGTGAAAAACGCGCTGTTCACCCCGTCATCAAGGGCGGAATCCTTATACACCACCGAAAGCGGCCTGGAGATTTTATACGCGCCGCTCTTGATATTAGCTATGCTCGCATCCACGCCATCGATTTTAAGGATTTTGACGTCGTCCGTGACATAGCCGAGGCTTTCGTATGCGATGGCCGCCGGGTTGTTTTTTACTTCAGCCATGACGCCCGCCGTGCCCGTTTGAATGACGACATTGGCGGGGTCTTCCTTGCCTTTGTGCCCGATTATCTCCATGAACGCAGTTTTGGTCCCGCTGCCGTCCTCGCGCGCGACGACCGATATGTTTTTCGTCGTGTCAAATCCAGCCATGGCGCTCCCGCTGCATGCGCTCAGCATCGGCGCGATAATAATGAGCAAGGAAACAATAATTAACATAAATTTTACATTCGTTGACATTCTTAAATTGGCTCTCATCTCAATTCTCCCTTTTCGTCCTTTCTCCCTTTTCGCCTTTTTCCTTTATCGTCTTTCTCCTTTTTTCCTTTTACGTTTTTCGCTTCTCTCCCTTTATTTATCATTGCTATTATTGATTGCGCCCTCATAATACAAAATCCAAGGAAGCCGCAATATCAATAAAACGTATGGAAAATGTAAAATGTATGTAAAGCGCACGGTATATGAGGTAAAATAAGGCATGAAAACCAACGTGAAAATTACTTATGCCCTCGTTCGCTCCAAACGCAAAACCGTGGCTTTATATATCAGGGGCGGCGCCGTGGAGGTCCGCGCCCCAACCAGGATGGCAAAGCGCGACATAGACGCATTCGTCGCTTCAAAAGAAAAATGGATAACGGACAAGCTGGCAAAAGCGCGGGAGCAGGCGGAACGCGTCAAAGCGTTCAGCCTTGACTACGGCAGCGCAGTGACATATCGCGGCAGGCAATACCCCATTGCCGCGCGGGACGGCGCGCGCGCCGGGTTTGACGGCGAGCGCTTCTATATGCCGCCCAATCTATCGCCGGAAAATATCAAAAACGCCTGCGCCCAGATTTACCGGCTGCTCGCGAAGCGCGACCTGGCCGACAGGGCGTACAGTTTCGCGGCCCGTATGGGCGCCAGCCCGCGCGCCGTCAAAATCAACGGGGCAAAGACGCGCTGGGGGAGTTGTTCCGCTAAAAAATACATTAACTTTTCGTGGCGGCTCATAATGGCGGAAGACGCAGTGATTGACTACGTCGTAGTCCATGAGCTCGCGCACCTGGCCGAGATGAACCACTCGGCGCGTTTTTGGGCGATCGTCGAGGGCGTGTTGCCCGACTTCAACGAGAGAAAGGCACGGCTAAAAGCGCTTCAAATAAAGCTCGGCGGCGAAGATTGGGAACCATAGTATAGCGTTTAGCATTACTAATTATTATGAAAGGCAGGTTCAACGATATATATGTTAGATTTGTTAGATTTGCATTATGCGTCCATACATGACATACATCGTTTATATCGCGAAAAACAGTTGACGGT
>Ga0099364_10008615_pt1 | contig 14326 bp, 14 predicted proteins | sample TergutTh196P3_FD_73070 | JGI IMG/M metagenome (GOLD analysis project Ga0099364, IMG submission 73070) | Microcerotermes parvus P3 segment gut microbial communities from Pointe-Noire, Republic of the Congo - Th196 P3 | ecosystem: Host-associated > Arthropoda: Insects > Digestive system > Gut ... | reverse complement strand
CCGCCTGACCCTGGGGGCCTTCATGGAATACGGCAACGGCTCCTACGATACCTACAACTCCTTTGCCAGCGGCGCCTATAACGGCGACGGCGATATCTGGCACCTGGGCGGCGGCATTTTGGGCCGCCTGGATTTCACCGGCACCGAGACCGGCCGCCCCTATGCCGAGGGCAGCTTCCGGGCCGGCGGCATCAAAAACGACTACCACAACAACGACCTGCGCGACGAACAGGGCCGCCGGGCGGAATACTCAACTTCCTCGGCCTACCAGGGCGCCCACCTGGGCGGCGGCTACATTTGGAATTTCAGCGAAGCCGCTTCCCTGGACCTCTACGGCAAATACTTCTGGACCCGCCAAGGCAGTGATTCCGTAGTCCTCCCCACTGAGGACCCGGTGAACTTCGAGGCCGCCAATTCCCACCGCCTAAGGGGCGGCGCCCGCCTGGCCTTCAATGCCAGCGAGACTGTCACCCCCTATGTGGGCGCGGCCTACGAGCATGAACTGGACGGCAAGGCCCGGGCCTCTACCTACGGCTACGCCATTGAAGCGCCCAGCATACGCGGCGGCACGGGCATAGGCGAACTGGGCATGAGCCTCAAACCTATGCAGGATTCTCCCTTTTACCTGGATTTGGGCGTCCAGGGCTATGTGGGCAAGCGTGAAGGCGTGACCGGGAGCTTGCAGTTCAAGTTCGAGTTCTAAAACCCTTATAGGGATTAACCCGAAAACCCCCGCCGGCTGAAAAACCGGCGGGGGTTTTTACTGGAGCGTTATGGGACGGGTGTTGAAAGTTGAATTGACCGAGGAAGAGGAAGTAACCCTGCGGATGTGGGCCGGCGCGGGCCAGGAGCGTATGGCCATGAGGGCGCGGGTGATTTTACTGGCCGCCCAGGGGTGGGGCGTAAAACGCATAAGCGGGGAAGTTTCCTTGAGCTGGCAGAACTGCCTGAAATGGCGCAAACGCTTTTTGGAAGCCGGCCTGGAGGGCCTCTATGATAATGAAAGGAGCGGCGCGCCCCGCTTGATAAGTGAGGAAGAAAGAGAAAGCCTCATAGCCCTGGCCGGGAGCGCGCCCGGGGGCGGCCATAGCCGCTGGAGCCTGGGCCGGCTGTCTGAGGCCAGCGGCCACGGCATATCCACTGTTCGGCGTATTCTGAACCCGCCGAAATCCGCCATACGGCGCGGGCTGGCCCCGGAATTTACGGAAAAACAGGCCGCCATATTGGGGGTCTACCTCTCGCGCCGGGAACACGCCCTGGTTATCGGGGTTTATGAAAAAGCCGGTGTTGAGACTGGGGAAGCCGCGCCCCTTTCACCTCCGGCCGGCCCCCGGCCCTTGACCCCTGGGAGGAACTGGAGGGCCTCCCTTCTGGCGGCCCTGGCGGCCCACGAAGGGGCGGCAGTGGACAATGGAGGGGCCGAGGGGGCGGAGGCTGACGAGAGCCAAAGATTTCTGATTTTCTTGAAGCGGGTTTACCGTCGCTGCCCCGGCTGGGAGCTGCACGTCATGGCCGATGACCCGGCCGGGCCAGGGCAGACCCTGGCCGCTCCCTGGCTGGCCAGTAAAAGGAGGCTCAAGGTGCATTATATGCCGCCGCGGGCCGCCTGGTTAAGCCACATGGAAGTTTGGTTCAAGGTGTTCGCCCGCGAGGTTTTGTCGGATGACGGCCTCTGGGCCGGCAAGGAGGAATTGACAGAGCAAATCGTCTCCCTCGTCAAAAATTCTCCCGATTCATGGTCCAGACCCTTCCGATGGACCTATATTTGATAGCCCTCGCGGCAAAAAGGAGCCTGTTGACAGTTGGCAAAAAATGAGTTAGTTTAGACTCGGTAGCACGGTGTTTGGGTTTAGCCTAAATACCCTGCGCCACTTCCGAGGCCCACATGAAAATGTGGGCTTTCGCGTTGAAAGGCCGCCAATGCCATCAAAACATTATTTCGTTTATTTAGATGAGTTTGGCCATATCGGCCCATTTATTTCCAGGTTTCATAAAAAGTTCAACTCAAGCCCGGTCTTCGGTTTGGGCGGGATAATTTTACCTGTTAATGAAGTTCGCAATTTTTCGTCTTTTTTTTACCAAATAAAAGCGCAATTATTGGGACTTGAGATCACCAAATCCGGGGAGCATCCATCAAAATGGGAAAAAAAAGGCTCTGCGCTCTATACTGTAAAAAATGTGACAAAATATACTGAACTTCGCATGGCCACAAATCGTATTATAAGTAAAATTAAAAGAATAGACGGGTTTATTTTTTTTACCGGCATTGGAAAGGAAGAGCCATCTCCAAAACATAAACCTGAGGCGCTTTATGTTTCCGTATTGAAAGACGCTATACGTAAGCTTGATACGATTTTCACGAAACAGGAGGCGACATTCAGCTTGTTTTTAGACTCCGTGGACAGCAGCGAGCCAGGAGCAAAAAGGAAATTTCGTTTTAGCGGGATTGAAGCGGCCACAGTCGAGATGTTCGGCGCGGACCCGAAATGCTCACTCTTAGAGCCGCCCTATCAACTGGAGAGCCATATCTATCAAAATTTGCAATGTGCGGATTGGTTTTGCGGTTTATTTAACAGAATATATTCCCATCGGGTATCCCCGGTTGAGTATCGTGATTTTGAATGCTTTGAAAAATATTTTGGCGATCGGCTCAAAACGATAATAAAAGCCTACAGCATGCGCTGGCGGGCCTGTTCACACTAACTATTTTCATGTGTTATACGATTAGTGTGGACAGGCCCTATATTACATATTTCGTGTAGACACTGCCTAGCCTTCCTGCTGATAGGCCATCAAGGCCTTCATGGCCGCGCTGGTGCCCTGGAGGTTCAGGAAGGGGTCGAAACCGGCGTTTTTCAAGGCCTCTATGGATTTGTGATTAGTTTTCAAAAACATGTCCATTTGCGCGGCCAGGTTTCGGCAGGTTGAATCTTTGGAAGTGGCGGGCAGCCCTGCGGCGCTGGAGAAAACCTGGAGGGAATTGGCGGCCAGCTGGGCCTCCAGGGCCTTTTTTTCCTCGTCTGTTCCTTCAAAGGCGGCCAAAATTTCCGACCGCCGGTAGACCCGGGCCTCGCGCCCGCCCCCTGTCTCAATCAAGGCGATGAAGTAATCGTCGTCCAGGCTGGGGTCGGCCCGTATGGCCTCGGCCGTGAGGCCGGCCAAATCTGAAACTATCTTCTGGCCTATGCCTTGGTAGGCCAGGCTAACCATATCCTCCCCGCGGCTCCCGGCCGAGCCTAAACCCGGCCACTGGTCGCCCCAGAGGCTCGCGCCCAGGGCGGCTAGGTTCTGGTAATTCTCTGTCTTGCCCCCCCCCGCCTGGAGCAGGGCCGGAGCCTGGTGCTGGATACTGAAAAGCATGTTGTTGATGCTGGTCATGGGCTTACCTGCCGTATTGCTGTGGTTGTTCAGGGCGCCGGGCGCTCCCGCCATAAAACTTAGCAATTTTACTGCCAACTTCAAAATTGCCCACGGCCCAAATTCAGATTGTGTTTTTAAAAACAGTTTGGTATAAAATAATAAAAGCTGTTTAAAATTATGTTTGTTTACCCGCCCCTCCGGCGCGAATTTGCCGGGCGCAGAGCCTTATGGAATTTGCAAAAAGGGGGGCCTTGGGCCATAGGCCCCAGCGGGGCGGCGCCCCGCGTAAATGAACAATCCCAGTAAGCCGGCATGACAACTAAGACAACGACCGTGGCCGGCCTCGACCGGGACCTCTCCAAGCTCCTGGCTCGCGGCCTTATGCATTTGCCTGACCAGGACTTTCTGAGCCAGAAAAATATGCTCATAAACGAGATTTCCTTGGTCCTGGCCGAAAAACGCACTTCCCTCTCCGTTATGCGCACGGGGCTGGCCGTTCTGGCCCTGCCCTTGTCGGTCCTCAGTGTCCTTATTGTTATTTCCCGCTACTACGACCCCGGGCAGGTCATGTATCTTCTGGGCCCCCTATTGGGCATCTGTGCCGGGCTGACCCTTCTGGGCGTTTTTCTGATATACTCGGCCTTCCGGCGCACCGTCGCTTTGAACCGCCTCATCGCCGCCCTGAAGGGCCAGAACACCCATCTTCGGGAACTGAGCCTGCTCCTGAAAGAAAAATGAGCCCTGGCTTTTGAAAGGACCCTCATGCCCCAAAGCCTCTTGGACAAAATCTGGGCCGCCCACCTGGTGGACCAGCCCCCCGGCGGCCAGGACCTTCTGTATATCGACCGGCACCTTATCCACGAAGTAACTTCTCCCCAGGCCTTCGAGGGTCTGCGCCTGGCCGGCCGAAGGCTGCGGCGGCCGGACCTTACCTTCGGGGTCATTGACCATTCCATCCCCACGGACGACCGCCGCCGCCCCCTGAAAGACCCGGTGGCCGAGGCCCAACTTGCCGCCCTGGAAAAGAACCAGGCCGAGTTCGGGCTCAAGATATTCTTCGGGGCGGACGACCCCCGCCAGGGGGTAATACATGTGACCATGCCCGAGCAGGGCCTGATTCTGCCGGGCAGCACCGTTGTCTGCGGCGACAGCCACACGGCCAGCCACGGGGCTTTGGGCGCCCTGGCCTTTGGCATAGGCACCAGCGAGGTTGAGCATGTCATGGCCACCCAGACCCTCTACCAGGCCAAGCCCAGGCAGATGGCGGTGGAGGTCAAAGGCCGCCTGGGGCCGGGAGTCTCGGCCAAGGACCTCATCCTCCACATCATCGCCGAGCTGGGCGTGGCCGGAGGCGTCGGCTTTGCCCTGGAATATCGGGGCGAGGCCATAGAAGCCCTCACCATGGAGGGGCGCCTTACCTTGGCCAACATGTCCATTGAATGCGGGGCCAAAATGGGCCTCATAGCCCCGGATGAAACCACCCTGGCCTATCTGCGCGGCCGGCCCCTGGCTCCGGCCGGGGCTGATTTTGAAGCCGCCGCCGCCTGGTGGCGCACCCTTTTCACTGACCCGGAATTTGAGTTTGAGAGCCTGTTGGCCGTTGACGCGGCCCGGGAGGTGGCGCCCCTGGTCACCTGGGGCACCAACCCGGCCCAGAGCGCCCCCTTTACCGGCCGCGTGCCTGGCCCGGATGATTTTGCCGATCCCGCCATACGGGCCGCCGCGGCCAAGGCCCTGGAATACCAGGACCTGAAGCCGGGCCGCCTGATTTCCGATATACCTGTGGACTATGTCTTTATCGGCTCCTGCACCAATGGGCGGCTGGAAGACCTAAGGGAAGCCGCGGCCCTGATGAAGGGCCGCCGGGCGGCCCCGGGGGTGACTGTCCTGGTGGTGCCCGGTTCCGGCCCGGTCAAGGCCCAGGCTGAACGCGAAGGCCTGGCCGATATTTTTCGGGAAGCCGGCTGCCAATGGCGGGAGCCCGGCTGCTCCATGTGCCTGGCCATGAACCCGGACCGGGTCCCCGCGGGGCAGCGCTGTGTCAGCACCTCCAACCGCAATTTCGAGGACCGCCAGGGACGGGGGGCCCGCACCCACCTGGCCGGCCCGGCGGCCGCGGCCGCGGCCGCCCTCCGCGGCCGCCTGACCGACCCCCGGGATATCTGAGCCGGCTCATCTTTAAATCGCCTCAAGGCTCTTTTGGGGTTGACGATGCTTCGGTGTGCGGCTAAGATAGGGGAAGCAATAATGGCACAACTTCGCTATTTTGAGGCCGACTAACACCTGAACCGAGGAGGAAAACGCATGCGTATTTTTACCCCTGGCTTTATTTTCCCTGCCGCCATCATGGCGATCTTAATCTTCGGCGCCGCCGGTTGCGGCGAAGACAAGCCCCCTCCGCCGGCCCCGGCCCCCGTTGCGGCGCCAGCCCCTCCGCCGCCGGCCCCGGCCCCTCTGGTTGATGAGGCGATTGAGGCGGACGAAGCAGATGAAGCCGCCCCCGCTGAAGCGGCCGGCGATGCGGCGGATGAGGCCCCTGATGCCCCTGAAGCTGTTGAACCTGCCGAAGAAGGCGAACCCGCTGCCCAGTAAACACCAAGCCCAGGAGCGGATCAGCCTGTTAAAGGGCTGATCCGCTCACACCAAAAAAACAACACAAAAAATTGTTATGTCCGTAACCAAAGTGCGCGCCTATTTGAGGCAATGGGGGCGGGACCAGGATATTCTGGAGATGGCGGTATCCACCGCCACCGTTGCCTTGGCCGCGACGGCCCTGGGAGTTGAGACGGGCCGCATTGCCAAAAGCCTGACCATTAACCGCAAGGGCGGGCCCGGTGTGCTGGTGGTGGCCGCCGGCGATTCCCGCCTGGACAACCAGAAATTCCGTGAGCGCTTCGGCTCAAAGCCTAAGATGATGTCCCCGGAAGAGGCCCAGGCCTTTACCGGTTTTTCCGTAGGCGGCATCTGCCCCTTCGGCCTCCCCCCGGAAACCGAAGTCTTTCTGGACGAGAGCCTCCGCCGCTTTGAAACCGTCTTTCCGGCCTGCGGCTCAGCCAATTCCATGCTGGAAGTCCGCCTGGCCGAACTTGAGGAATACTCCCGCAGCCGGGGCTGGGTGCGGGTTTGCCGTTCAATGTTTCACGTGAAACATTGAACGTTTTTTTATGCGCTCCACCTTTGAGGCCGCCCTGGCCGCTTTGGGCCTCCAGCTTGAAGACGAAATCAAAGACCGCCTCCTTGCTTATTTTGAACTTCTGCTGGCCGGCAATAAGCGGGTCAATCTCATAAGCTCCCGCCAACCCCTTTCTGTCCAAGTGGTGGTCCACCTGGTGGACAGCCTCACCCCCCTCCTGTGGCCGGACTGGCCTGGCCAGGCCCAAGCCCTGGACCTGGGCTCGGGCGGCGGCCTACCGGCTCTCCCCCTGGCCCTGGCCCGCCCGGGCTGGAACTGGGATTTGGCCGAAGCCACGGGGAAGAAAGCCGCCTTTTTGCGGGAAGTCCGGGCCGCCCTGGGCCTGGCTCAAGTCAGAATAATCCCGGCCTATTTGAAACCAGGACAAAATGACCAGGGCCGCTTTTACGACCTGGTCACGGCCCGGGGGCTGGCCGATTTAGGCGGCCTGGCCGCCCTGGCCGGCCCGCGCCTGGGCCCAGGCGGCCGCCTTCTGGCCTTCAAGGGGCCCAAGGGAGAAAAGGAGCTGCTGGAGGGGGCCAAGCCTTTAAAAACCTGGAAGCTGGAACTGGAGCGGCGGCTGGATTTGACCTTACCTGTGGTGGAGGCCCGCCGAACCCTCTTTCTCTTCATAAAAGGGTAAATGTTTCACGTGAAACATTGCTTGAATTTTTAGGAGAGGGAAAGTTTCCAGGCCAGCCGGGAGCGGCGGACCAGCTCGCGGCTGTTGGCCACCGCCGCCTCAAGAGCCCTGGCTGAACCTATGAGCACCACCAGGCGGCGGCCGCGGGTGAGGGCGGTATATAGAAGGTTGCGTCTGAGCATGATGTAATGGGCCGAGGTCAAGGGCATGACCACTGCCGGAAACTCGGAGCCCTGGGCTTTATGGATGGTTATGGCATAGGCGAGGGTCAGCTCATCCAGGTCGGCAAAGTCATAGATCACCGGCCGGCCCTCGAAATTGACAGTCAGCTCCTGGGCCTCCAGGTCAATTCTCTCCACCCGTCCCCCGTCGCCGTTAAAGACATCCCGGTTGTAGTTGTTCTTGACCTGCATGACCCGGTCGCCCCGCCGGAAGCGGCGGCCGAAGCGGGTGAGGCCCGCCCCGCCCTGGGGGTTCAGGCGCTCGCTCAAAACCTGGTTCAGGTGCTCGGTGCCTAAATCCCGGCTGTGCATGGGCGTCAGCACCTGAATATCCTCCAGGGGGTTCAGGCCCCGCCGGTCCGGCAGGATTTTGGTGACCAACTGGAGCAGGCGGGGTAGAATCCGGCTGGAATCCCTTTCCTCCAAAAAATAAAAATCGCCCCCTTCCCGGTTCGGGCTGCTCTCGGGTACCTGGCCCCGCCGAACCTGGTGGGCGGCCCGGACGATCTGGCTGCCTTCAGCCTGGCGATGAACTTCCGTCAGCCGGGCCACGGCCACCTGCGCGGAATCAATAAGATCGGCCAGCAGCCGGCCCGGGCCAATCGAGGGCAACTGGTCCTGGTCGCCTACCAGGATGAGGCGGGCCGTATGGGGTAGGGCGCCGGTCAAGTGGTTCATCAGGGGGAGGTCAACCATGGAGGCCTCGTCCACCAGCAGGAGGTCTGTTTCCAGTTTGCGCTCTGGATGGCGCTGAAAGCCGACCTGGGGGGCGTATTCCAGGAGACGGTGGATGGTTTTGGCGGGGAGTCCCGTGGCCTCGGCCAGGCGGCGGGCCGCCCGGCCCGTGGGGGCCACCAGGGCCAGGCGGGCCCGGAGGGCCCGGAAAATGGCTGTTATGGCCCGGGTGAGGGTGGTCTTGCCCGTGCCGGGGCCGCCGGTGATGACCAGAATTTTCTGAGAAAGGGCCAGGGCCACGGCCTGGCGCTGGCTCTCGGAAAGGTCGAGGCCCAGGGCCTTTTCCGCCCAGGCCAGAGCCTGGGGCTGGCGGGGCACCTCGATGGCGGCCGGGGTGCGGAGAATGGCCAGAAGATCGCGGGCCACCCATTTTTCGGCCCGGTAAAGGCGGGGCAGGTAGAAGTCCAGGCCCCCGCCGGGCTCGGACTGGGGTTCGCCCGTTACCTGGCCGGCCATGATAAGGCGGGTCAGGGCCTCCTGTAAAGCCGGCGGGCCGGCTTCGGGCAGCAGCTCGGCCCCGGCGGCCAGAAGCTCGCGTTCCGGGGTATAGACATGGCCTTCCTCGGCAAACTGGTTTAAGGCGTAAAGCAGCCCGGCGGAGAGCCGCCGGGGGTCGGTCTCGGTCAGGCCCAGGCGGCGGGCCACCTTGTCGGCGGTGGCGAACCCGACCCCGTCAATATCATAGGCCAGGCGGTAGGGGTCTTCCCGAATGAGGTCGTCGGCCTCATCGCCCAGGCGGCGGATGACCCTGAGGCCCACCGCCGGGCCCAGGCCGAATTCGGCCAGAAAAGCCAGGAGCCGCTTAAGGCCCTGGTTTCGGCGCCAGCCTTCAATTATCATTTCCCGGCGGCTGGCCCCCAGCCCCGGTGCCTCTATGAGCCGTTCCGGGTTATTATCCAGGACTTCCAGCACCTGGGGGCCGAAATGGTCCACCAGGCGGCCGGCCAGGACCGGCCCCAGGCCCTTGATGAGGCCGGAGCCTAAATATTTTTTGAGCCCGGCTTCGGTATTGGGGGGCAATAAACGGGCCCGGCTCACTTGAAATTGGCGGCCGAATTGGGGGCTGTCAACAAAATTGCCGGTCATTTCAATGGATTCACCGGCCACCGGGGCGGAGATATAGCCCACGGCCACCAGGGGGCGGCTCTGGCGGGGAAGGCGCACGGAAAGCACGGTCCAGCCGTTCTGCGGATTGGTGAAGGTGACGCGCTCTATGCGCCCGGTCAGGCTTTCCCCTTCGTCCGCGGCCATGTCAGGCGGTCGCCAGCTCCAGGGCCCGGATCAGGCCCCGGGTGGGAAAGAGCCGGGCCGGGGCGGCCGGGCTGATTTTCCAGCGGCCGTCCGGTTCTCGGCGGAGGCGGATGTAGAAATCCTGGGTCAGGTGGCCCTCAATGACCAGGGTCCTCAGGAGCCCCTCGGCGCGGGCGGGGTCGTAAATGAATTCCCTGAAGCGGATGACCAAGCCTTCGGCGGCCAGCCCCTGGGGATGGAAGGCGCTCGGGTCCAGGTCGGAACGGTAAAAAGCCCGCACGGCTGTTTCCTCAGTCATGGCTAGGGCCGGGTGGGCCTTCTTGCCTCCGGCCAGGTGATAGAATGAGCGCCGGCCGGCCTGGCGCCATTTGCGCTCATACTTGGTGTCCCATTCCGGCCGGCGCTCGGCCAGTTTCAGGCCGAGGGCCGAGTTTTTGGCCTGGTCCTCTACCCACTCCGCCAGATCGCGGCAGTCGGTGACCAGAAGGAAAAGGCCGTCCGGGGCCAGCCTGTCGGCGGCCAGATCCAGAAATTCCCGCTGGCAGAGGCGCTGGCCGGCCTGCTTGGGGTTGGGCCAGGGCGGAGGGAAGAGCAGGCGGCAGGCGGCCAGCGACTCGGGGGCGAAGAAACGGGCCAGGGCGACTTGAGCCTTGTCCAGAACCAGCTTAACGTTGGTGCGGGGCGGGCTGGCCAGGCGCCGAAGGGCTCTTTTGGCCGAGGCCCAGGCCACCTCCACCCCCACAAAATCCCGTTCGGGGTGGGCCAGGCTGCTGCGGTGGAGATATTCCCCGTTGCCGAAGCCGATCTCCACTTCCAGGGGAGCCCGGCGGCCGAAGAGGCGGGGCCAGTCCAGGGGCCGGGCGTGGGCTTCGGGCTGAACCAGGGGTTCCAGGGAACGGTAGTAACCAGACACTTACTGCCGCCCGAAGCCGGGCACCGCCCAGGCCCGTTCCAGGCGGCCGAAAAGCCAGGTGGCCAGGGTGACCAGGGCCAGGTAAAAAAGGGCGGCGCAGAAAAATGATTCAGTATGGCGGAAATAGGTGGAGCCCATGGAGTAGGCCGCCCCGGTAAGTTCCTTGACCGTGAGTATATAGGCCAGGGAGGAATATTTGATTAGATATATGACTTCATTGCCGCAGCCCGGCCAGGCCAGCCGGAAGGCCTGGGGCAGAACCACGGCGGTGAAGGTCTGCCAGCGGTTGAAGCCCAAAGCCCGGGCGGCCATGAACTGCCCGCGCTTGATGGAGAGAATGGCTCCCCGTATGTATTCGGAGTGGTAGGCCGCGCTGCAGAGGATGAAAACCAGGACCGAGGAAGCATAAGCGGAAAAATAAAAAACCCGCCACAATTCAGGCAGACCTCTTTCCTGGAAGAAGGGCTTCAAAAGGAGGCCCAACTGCGGGAGGCCGTAGTAACAGATGAAAAGCTGGACCACCAGGGCCGTGCCCCGGAAAAGGGAGACATAGGCCTGGCAGGGCCAAAGGAGCCAGCGGGGCTCTCCCGTGCCCCGGACCAGGCCGACGGCCACGCCGAGAAAAAGGCCGCCCAGGGCCGAGGGGAGGATGATGGCCAGGCTGAGTTTGAATCCTTTGAAAAGCTCCGGCCAGAGGGCCTGGTAAAAGGCGGATTCGATCATCAGTTCCGGCCCATAAGCTCGGTCAGCTTGGCGCAGAATTCGGCTGTGCGGCTCCCGGTCCCGGAGGCCAGGAGTTCGGCCGGCGAACCCTTTTCAGTGATTCGCCCCTTTTCCATGAACATTATTTCACTGGTCAGATGCCGGGCAAAGCCGATCTGGTGGGTGGCCATGAGCATGGTCATGCCGCTTTTGGATAAATCGGCAATGACGTTCAGGACCTCGCCGATGAGTTCCGGGTCCAGGGCGCTGGTGGGTTCGTCCAGGAGCATTACTTTGGGGTCCATGGCCAGGGCCCTGGCAATGGAGACGCGCTGCTTCTGGCCCCCGGAGAGCTCGGCCGGGTAGAGCCGGGCCTTGTCGGCCAGCCCCACCCGGTCCAGCTCGGCCCGGGCCCGGTCCAGGGCCGCCGTGCGGGAGAACTTCTTGACTTTCCTTAAGGCCACGGCCACATTGTTTTCGGCGTTAAGATGGTCGAATAGGTTGAAATCCTGAAAGATCATGCCTATTTCCTGGCGGAAGGCGCTGATGTTCCGCCGCCCTGTTTCCGTGGCCGGGCGGCCTTCCAAAAGCACCTCGCCCTGGTCCGGCCGGTGGAGATAGTGTATGCACTGCAATAAGGTGCTCTTGCCGCCTCCGGAGGGGCCGATGAGCACCTTGAGCTCGCCCTTGGCCAGGGTCAGGGAGACATCGTCCAGTATGAGCTTGCCGCCGAGGCTTTTGGAAAGATGCCGCGCTTCCAGGATGGGCTGGGTCATCGTTCAGTGATACCCTTCGGCTTCGGCCAGGCCCGGTATGCGGACTTTCCGGTAGAGTTTCATCAGGAGCCAGACCCCGGCCAGGGTCAGGAAGTAGTAGGCAAGACCGGCCAGGGCGTACATGAGGAGGAATTTATAGTTCGCGGTGGCCACGCTTTTAAAACGGAACATCAGCTCCTGGCAGCCTATGGCGAAGGCCACGGCTGAATCCTTCAGCAGAATGGAGTATTCGTTGGACCAGGACGGCAGGGATACACGGAAGGCCTGGGGCAGTATCAGCCCCCGCACCGCCCCGGCCGGAGTGAAGCCCAGGGCCAGGGCCGCCCGGTACTGGCCGGAAGGAATGGAGAGGAGAGCGCCCCGGAAAATCTGGGACTGGTAGGCGGCGCTGCATAGTCCCAGGGCCGTCATCGCGCTGAGAAAGGCCGGAAAGCGGACCTCGGCCTGGAAGATTTTGGCGGTCAGGGCTTGAAGCTGGCTGTAGAACCCGAAGTGGAACATGAGAATCAGGAGCAGAATGGGTATGCCCCGGAAAAACCAGACGTAGACGGCCGAAAGCCGCCGGCTCCAGGGCGGGCCGTAAACCTGGAGCGAGGCCAGGAGCGTGCCCAGAAAGAGCCCGATGAGCATGGCCCCGCCAATGAGAAGAAGGGTTACGCCCACGCCCTTGAGGAAGAAGATGGCCGTCTCCCCGGTGATCAGGGTGGATTCCCACCAAGAGGCCAGGGAGGCGGCGGAAGGCATGGTCAGTTGACTTCACCGGGCTTGTATTTATCAATCAGCTCCTGCCAGTAAGGGTCGGCCATCAGCTTGGTCAGACCGGCGTTGATCAGGTTCAGGGTGTTCTCGTCATCTTGGTTGACGCCCACGGCGAAATACTCATCGGGGATGCCGGCCGAGCCGATGACTTTGAGCCCCAGCTTATTGGCGGCATCGGCGGCCGGGGCGTCATTCATCACCGCAGCGTCGATGCGGCCGTTGGCCACATCCTGGGCGGCCAGGGCCGAGTTGGCGTATTCCACCAGCTCATACTTGCGGCCATTGACTCCGTTGGCCGCGGTCATGGCCTTGGCATCGGAGGTGCCGGACTGTACGCCGATTCTAAGGCCGGTGGTCACGGCTTCCTCGGCGGTGAGCTTGGTGTCGCTCGGGGCCAGCACCACCTGCTTGATGGTCCAGTAGGGCAGGCTGAAGTTTATCTGGGTCGCCCTTTCCTCGGTGACGGAGAGGCCCGAGGCGATCATGTCGATTTTGCCGCCTTTGAGGCTGGCCACGATGCCGCTCCACTCCATGGGCTGGTGCTCCACCTTGAAGCCGAATTCCTTGGCTATCCACTCCATGGCGTCCACGTCAAAGCCGACGGCCCGGCCGTCGGGCCCGACTGAGGCGAAGGGGGGAAAGTTGGAGTCGATGCCGTTGATGTAGGTTTTGTTGGGGACCGGAGTCTGGGCCAGGGCCGGAACGCTGGCGACCAGAAAGAGAGCCAGTAGAGCCAGGGATTTTTTGAACATGATTTTTCCTCCGCGCTGAGCCCGGCGGGCCGGGCGCTGTGTTTTGCCGGACCTGGGATGGTTCGGCTTCAGACGTAATCTTAAGACCGTAATACTTCAATATAGCACATTCCGGCCTGCCTTTGACAAATAATCATCCGGCCTTTATTTCCCTTGAGGCTTTGACGCATTTGGGGCAGGGGTCGCGGGGCAGGCGGAAATGGGTGGAGAGGGGGCTGACCTCCGAGCGGGTCTGGATGATCAGAAGGCCCGGGCACTGGCCGCAGTCTAAAAGGCTTTCGCGCTGGCGCTCGTGAATCCCGCCGAAGCGGCCGCCGCCGGTCCCCTCCAGGTCGCCCTCCAAGGGATGGGTGTCGTAGAAAACAGAGCGCTCGCGCACCCAAAAATCATCTCTCAGCACTGAGTCGAAGCTGCCGGGCCCCCGCCGGCGGCGGTGGATATCTTCGGCCAGCCGGCGGATATAGGCCAGGGTCTGGGGGCTGGTGGCCAGTTGGGCGGCCGGGGGCCGGGGCTCCTCCACCCGCCTCCAGTCAAGCCCGGCCAGGGCCAGGGCAATGGCCAGGTTGAGATAGGGAAGGGCGCCTTGTATGGAATAGCCGCCCTCCAGGACGGCTATGTGGGGATCGATGATCTCCGAGAGGGCCGCGTAGCCGTGGGCGGTGATTTTCATGTTGGTGATGGGGTCGGTGAAATGGTTGTCCTGGCCGGCCGAATTGACCACCAGTTCCGGCCGCCATTCGTCCAGTATGGGCCTTATGATTTCCCGGGCGGCCAGAAGAAAGCCCTCGTCGCCTGTCTCGGGGGGCAGGGGGATGTTGATGGTGCTCCCCCAGGCCGTGGGGCCGCCCATCTCCTCCACCGCCCCGCTGCCGGGGTATAGGGTGCGGCCGTCCTGGTGGACGCTGATGAAGAGGGTGTCGGGGTCGTGCCAGTAGATGTCCTGGGTGCCGTCGCCGTGGTGGCAGTCGGTATCCACTATGGCCACCCTCCGCACCCCGAATTCATGGCGCAGCCTTTCGACCATGATGGCCTCATTGTTTAT
>Ga0099364_10008614_pt1 | contig 14328 bp, 18 predicted proteins | sample TergutTh196P3_FD_73070 | JGI IMG/M metagenome (GOLD analysis project Ga0099364, IMG submission 73070) | Microcerotermes parvus P3 segment gut microbial communities from Pointe-Noire, Republic of the Congo - Th196 P3 | ecosystem: Host-associated > Arthropoda: Insects > Digestive system > Gut ... | reverse complement strand
TTAATGGTGATTATTTTGATCGCGTTTGTACTGATAATGATTAGCACTCTGTTCGGGCGCAGGAGATATGACCGCTATGGATATAACCGCTATGATAGGTGGTATTGAAAAGGGGTATTTATGACAGAGCTAAAAATAGACGATATAATTAAATTCGGCAAGTACGATTGGTGGGTGCTTGACGTGCAGGACGGCAAAGCTCTGATCTTGAGCGACAGGCCAATCGAAAAGAGGAAATACGATAAAGATTTCGATTATAAATATGCCGATTATTTAACGGTTACATGGGATAGCTGTGATTTGCGCAAATATCTGAATGGTGAATTTTATGACACGTTCAGCCCACAAGAAAAAGTGCGTATCGTTAAAACAACAGTAACGACCAACAACAATCCGTGGTGGCCTGAAAGAACGGGCGGCATGAATACAGATGATTGGATATTTTTGTTGAGTATTGAAGAAGTGGTGCAATATTTCGGCGACAGCGGGCAACTTGCAAACAAAAATCCGGACAACTTCCGTACCATCAATGACCAATTCAACGATGCCCGTATAGCCCTCAATGAAGATGGTATTGTCGCAGAAGGAAACGGAGGCTGGTGGCTGCGTTCGCCCGGATACCGCGGCGTTTCTGCCGCTTTTGTTTACGGCTTCGGCGTTATAAATATCTGCGGCAAGCCTGTCAATGACCCTCTTATGGCTGGCGGCGGGGGTGTGCGCCCCGCTTTGTGGTTGGAATTATCAAAATAGGAGGTCGGGCTTTATGCCTAAAAAAATGATACGCTGTCCGAAATGTGGCAGCAGCAATGTTTCCAACGTATCAATCATAATACCGCCGCTCCGGGGCAAGCGGCAAATAAAGGGTAAGCAATGGCCGGAGCCGTATAACGATGAACCACCCGATAAGGTCATAAGACCGAAAATAGATTTTAATCATCAGTATTACTGTAATTCCTGCAAGCACTATTTCGGCGGGTGCTGGGGCGGCGCATAAGCAGATAACCTATCACTTTGAAAGGGGGTAACGGTATGGCGAAGGAAAAGAAAACCACGGTCATTTGTAAAGGTTGCGGCAACGAAGTATGGATCGGCTCAAAGCTGTACGACGGCTATTGCCATGACTGTTATTCCCGCGGTCGGCACTTGCCGCCCGATACAGATGATTGGCTGAAACCGCCGTCAAAGAAAAAACCGACGAAAAAGAAGCCTGTTCCGGCACAGCCACACGCAAAACCGGCGAGAAAAAAGACAGACTGGCGGTTGCTTGGTCGGACTATAAAAAACATATTCCGCAGATATAAGTGGAGAGCCGTCCTTGCCTGTCTGATTGCTGTCGGCGTGGTTTTCGGTATCTATGCAGCAGTTACCTATTTCAACCGTCCCATGACCGAGGCGGGAACGATAGACCGCCTGCGAAGCGAGAAGTATTCGACCTTCATCAATTTGGGCGAACGAATCCCCGACGAAACCATTCCGGCGAACGCGGAAGCAATCACGGCGTATATAGACAACGGCGAAAGCTACCGCATGAAAGGCATATTTGAATACGCCTTTTACGATTACATGAACGATTACGGGCGGGAAAAGAAAGCCCGAAGCGATATTGAAATGTCCTACAACAAGGAATTGGACGTTTATCAATTCAAAATCACCAACAGCGGCGACAGCGTTGATACTTTGGAACAATATCGAATGGCTGAGGGAACATATTATATCGTCAAAGAAAACGGCACGACCTATGTGCTGTATCACGGCGGCGGCAAGCGCTGGTTGACCGACATCAGCGAGGATAGAAAAGTTTATGATTTTCTGTTAAGCTATTGTATGGAATCCCTTGTGAATACGGACTTTGTTTCCGATGCAAGCACAACTACCCGACATTTGTGGGATGGGGATTTATATTCCATTCCCCACTCCGATGTAGGCGACGGCTTAAAGGTTTATAACGAACACCGAACCGAATTGCGGACATATAAGCACAAGCCGCTTGTATGGTTCGATTGCAACCGGGACGCCGAAGCGATGTTCGAATGGCAGATCAAGGTTGATTTTTATTACGACAAAATCCCGCAGGACGCTCCGGCGATTGCGGACTGGAAATAAACGAAATTTAGGAGGTAATCATTATGGCAGGGCCGGAAATAAAATCAGGACAAAACAGTTATAGATGCCCCGGTTGCGGAAGTTCGGGTAATGTAAGCCCCGGTTACTGTTCAAGTTGTAGCCGGAAACAATCAAGCAGCAGTTCAAGCGGCGGCTCTACTTCTACCGGCGGCACGGGAGAAATGCAATGGTATATGCCGAGATGGATGAAAATTGCATTAGTGGTTATAATTGCCGCCGTTGCTCTGTTCTTTTTCAGTAAGACTGCTTTGTTTAATCAAATCATCGGCAACAATATGGAAGCCCTGCGTTTGTCGGGTTTTTCCACCATCAAGGATAAAGGCACAGAAATAGACGCCGCTGGGATCGCCGCGAACAAGACCGCGCTGGACGCCTATATCGCCAGCGGCGAAAGCTACCGTATGAGCGGCACATTTGAGTTTGGATATATCGGAAGCGGCGGTACGATAACTACTTTTAGCGCCGATGTTAAAATGTCCTATAACGCCGAGCTTGACGCTTATAAATTCACGGTGAAGAACAAAGAGAAACAGGGCTATAACGCGCTTGGGGATGAAAAGCTAAAACCCTTCCATATTGCGGACGGAACATATTATATTGTCACCGAGGGCGATAAAACCTATGTGCTGTCCGATGTCGGCGGCGAGAAAAAGGTCGAGGACGTTACGGGCGGCAAAGGCTCCTATGTTTTTCTGACGATGTACCGTATGCAGGGCAATGTCGATACGGACTTTATGAGCGGCGGAGCGACCGCCAGCACCGCATACAGCTATCATCTTTGGGACGGCGACTATTACCACCGCACCTACACCGACGCGAAATATAACCTGTATGTTCTCAAAAACGAATTGAAAACGTACAAGGACAAGCCGGTGAGATACGAGCATTGCGGGAATATCCCCAATTCAGAGGTCGGATATAAATTCACGGTGGATTATTACTATAACGGTATTCCGAAGGACGCTCCGAGCGTTGCGGATTGGAAATAAAACCAAATCGGGAGGGTTGAAAAGTGGACAAGAATAACGAAAAGAAAAAAGCATATTGCGAAATGACTTACGAGGAATTATTGAAGGAAAAACCGCTTACCGACGGTTTCCACGACAGCAAAAAAGCCGCCGAGCTTTCGGCAGAAATATGGAAACGCGAATTTCAAATGCAGACGGGTACAAAATGAAGAAAAATTATAGACACTTCGCCGCTTCATCGTTAGACGAGGAAGCCGAAAAGATGTATGACGAGGAATACGATTGGGTGCAAAGCAGAGCTGGCGAAGCCGCGCAGAGCATGACCGCCGACGAGCTTTATCGGTACGGAATTGACAGCCGAGACGGTAAAAACGGCAGGATCAAAATGCCGACCACGGCGATCAAGTATCTCAAAGCGGCGGCAGAAAAAGGTCATATTGACGCGAGGTACGAGCTGGCGCGAATGTATGAGAAAGGGATCGGCAGCGCGGTTGATATAGAGCAAGCGATACGGTATTATAACTCTGCCGCCAATTACGGCCACCGCAAGGCGAAATGTGCGGCGAAGCGGTTAGAAAGGAAAAAGACATGAGCGTAACAGAATCCGGGCTTGCTGAAACATTGGCGTTTTTGCAATCCGAGGAATTTGACAAGCTGATCACCGCGACCAAAGAATTTTGGGACGAGTGCGATTATATGGGAAAAGCCGGAACGCCGGAGGAAGAAATCGGCGCATTGCGGGAGCAGGCTACCCGGCAATTCGGTGTTACTGTGCCGGAGGGATATATCGCCTTTTTGAGAAAAGAGCGTTTTGTAAAATGTGGCGGATTTGAACTATATCCTTGCGGTGTGGCAGCGGATATGGAAAGCGGGGACGGGCGTTATTTCCGTATCGGACGCGAACATGAAAACGACTGCGCCTATGATACAATGGCCGGAAAATATGTGATACTCCAAAAAGACGCCGAAAAAGAAACCTACGAATCATTCGCCGCTCTGTTCAAAACGGTAATGCAATATGTCCTACCGGATGATAAACTGTATAAGCTCTATCCCGCATTAAAGGGATGCAATATAAAATCTTGGAGGTAAACCATTATGAAAACCATTGACGATGTACTGAACAAAATCACGGAGGTCGATTCCGGGGTGATGATCGTCCGTCCGGCGACTGATGAGGACATCAAGCTGTGCAACAAAGATTTCAAGGACAGTGGACTCACTGTTTCTCTGCCGGACGAATACGCCGCGTTTCTGCAAAGGCTCAACGGCTTCGCGTGGAACGGCATTGAGTTTTTCAGCACCGACCAAGTGACCGACCCGAACACGAAATATATGCTGAATGACATTGTTTCCGCGAACGAGGATTTTACCGAACAAAACGAAGGACTGGCGCATTGCGTTCAGCTTGGCCGCGCCGACGAGGATTTGTTCGTTTACAACACGGAAAACGGAAAGTATGAGGTTTTGGATATGACCGGGCGCGACGTTATGGATGAATACGAAACATTTGAGGGAATGTTTGTCGGCGTCGTTGCGCCGCGAATTTAAGGAGGGTTACATTATGGATTTGATTAACAGAAAGTACAACTACAATCTTGAAACCGGCACGGTCGGGACGGACGATGAAAATATTGCGAATATCCTTTATAACATCAATCGCATTGAAACAAAAAAGGATTTTACATCGTCCGATTTAGACGAATTGAAAGGAACTTTAAGGGAGCTATATTCTTGGGTTGCAGACGCCGCCATTCATTTGAACAGGTTTTTAGACATCTACGAAAAAAAAGTCAAGATCGAAACCTCTGATACAGTCGTGCTTGGTATTGGCGATGCGGAAGAACTCATAGAAGATGCCGTGAATAAAACCGATACGGCGAAAATGTCTGCGGTGTTCCCGGCAGTCTATAAAATGCTTTTGGATATTGTGCCGTCCGTTCTTGAACTGGACGCGCAGGCTGTCGGCAGGGTACGAAAACAGGAGGAAGATTGACAATGACGATTGATGAAATTCTGAACAAGGTCAAAACGATTATTTCGGAACATTTTGCAAAGGACAAATCCGGGATTACCGGCGATACCGATTTGCGCGGCGAACTTGCGTTGGATAGTCTTGATGGTGTCGAACTTATAATGACGCTGGAGGATGAATTTCAAATCAGCATAACAGACGAGGACGCACATCATGTTCATACCGTGGGCGATGTCGCGGAATATGTCCGGCGCAAAATTGAAGCACAGGAGGACTGACAATGGCTGATTATTTCAAAAAGAATACAAAAATACCGCTGACAAACAGCGGCACGGCGGTCATCGGTGACAGGCTCGGCGAGGGCGGTCAGGGCGTTGTTTACCGTGTAACCGTGAGCGGCAAGGATTACGCCCTCAAATGGTATCACAGGGGCGCGATCAGCAATCCCAAGCGGTTCTATAATAACCTTGCGGATAATATTGCTAAAGGCGCGCCCACAGCCGCGTTTCTGTGGCCGCTGTTCCTCACGCAGCAGAAGGACGGTAGTTTCGGGTACATAATGAACCTCCGAGCGAAGAATTATAAAGATTTCGCCGACTTCCTTCTTGCAAAGGTGCGCTTTTCCTCTATCTCGGCGGCGATCACCGCCTGCCTGAACATCACCAACGGATTCCGGGAACTGCACCGTAAGGGCTTTTCCTATCAAGACCTCAACGACGGCAACTTTTTCATCGATCCGCAGAACGGCGACGTGCTGATTTGCGACAACGACAACGTGGCTCCGTTCGGCGACAACCTCGGTATCGCGGGGAAAGCCCGATATATGGCTCCCGAAGTGGTACGCAATCAGAAAAAGCCGGACACCATGACCGACCGTTTTTCGTTGGCGGTGATTTTGTTCCGCATTTTATTCCTCGACCATCCGTTAGAGGGAAAGCGTGTGCTTGTTCCTTGCTTGACAGAAGAATTGGAACTAAAATTTTACGGGAAAGACCCGATATTCATATATGACAAGACTGACACAAGCAACGTTCCGGTTCGCGGCGTTCACGGCAACGTGATCCGCTTCTGGCAGCTCTATCCGAAGTTTATCCGGGATGTGTTTGTGCGGGCGTTCACAAAAGATATGATGATGGGAAAACAGACGAGGATCAGTGGCAGCGATTGGCAGATCGCCTTTACCCAGCTTCGGGATATGCTGATTACTTGCCCCTGTAATGGCGAAACATTCTTTGATCCCGCCGAACCCTATGCGCTTTGTATTAACTGCGGTGCGAAGATACCGCGCCCGTCCGTGCTGTCGGTGCAGAAATACAAGGTCGTGCTGTTCCCCGGCATGAAGCTCTGCCGCTGCCATACCGACAATGACAGCGACGATTACAGAGAAATTTCCGGCGAGGTCATCCGCAACCCCGACAAGCCGCAGATATGGGGGCTTCGTAATCTGAGCGCGGCCACATGGACGGCGACGGCGCAGGACGGCTCGACCAAGACAATCGCAAAAGGCGATGTGCTGCTGATCGTCAAGACGAAAAGCATTGATTTCGGGAACTGCACGGCGGCGGTTCAATAAAAATGTCGCTTCTGCGGCGACCATAACGGTTGCCGATGATGATATACTATAAACGCGAGGAGGCTCATTATGAAATTTGGAAAACTCACATTTATAATTATATTAGGCGTGGTGCTACTCTGCTTATCAGCCTGCGCAATCATCCCGGATTTCAGCAAAGACCCCGGCGCATACGAGCCGGGAGAATCGGTGCAAGGCGGATATTTCACGCCCGATGTGCCGGAGGGCGACGGACTGTATCTTTTCGAGCGTCCGACCTTCAGCGCGAAAAAAAGCACAGAATACGCAACAGACAGCTTTATGGTTTTACACGGCGAAAAGGTGCGTGTAGATAAACTTCTGAATAACGGCTGGGTCGAGCTGACCTACATCAACCCGAAGGACGGCGTGGAGCATACCGGTTATAATAAGATGAAAATGCTTGTCCCCGTTCCCGGCGACGAAAGCGCGGCAGCGTTAAAAGCCGAATATGACAGCAACCCCGATATTTATAAGCAGATGGACTTGGAAACACAAGTTATTTTCTGCGGGATTATTCTTGTGGCTTTGGGACTTGTCATTTCGCTTATGTGGTTTTTGAAATATTTGCGGAGGGTATTGCTTGTTCTCATTACATTGGCGGTCAGTGCGCTTGAAATTTGGTTTTTATTTAGCGGAAGCACCTTTACATATATATTGCCCTCTGTTGTCGGGTGGAAATGGGCGATTATATGGTTTGCGTGTTTTGGGATTTTCTTTGTCGCGCAAATTTATTTATTCATTCAAGCGGTTGACGGCATAACAATAACAGGCAAATACGACACGGATAATCCCCGAATGGGTCTATATTCACTTGGTATGAATGTAATCGTGATGATTTGCGTCGTTATATTTTACGCCTTGTATTTGCTGGCCGCTATTTTCGCGGATATAATGTGGAAGCCGCTCACCGTACCGTTCACATTTGTGGATCAGCATTTATTATGGGTTTTTCTCGGAGCGCAGGTGCTAATTGTCATTCACTTGATAAGAGAGTGCGACGATAGTATAAAAACGAGATTACAAGCGATATTTCTCATTACTCCCGTGTATTTGGTTGGGTTCGCGGCTATTGTTTTAATGTTCCAAAAACTGTTGGTGGGTACTCTTATCGGCTTGGGAGCTTTCGTTCTTATCAAATTGTTAATGCAACCCGGCAGCGGTAAGTTTGCACCTCATGATTACTCAAAGCCGTCAGGAACGAGTGACCCGATGCGTTATTCCGATGGGACATATAATCCGAATTGGAAACATAAATCTCCGTTTGATGATTAAAATGTCGCTCCTGCGGCGACCAAAACGATGTTATTTTAAGCTATAATAAAAATGCAATCTGAAAGAAAGCGAGGACAAAGCAATGGCAAACATTTATGACGAAGCCGTCGAAGTGGCTCGGCGCACAATGGTACTCTTTTTCATGGTGGACACATCGGGCAGTATGGAGGGTTCTAAAATCGGAACGCTTAACGCCGCCATTGAGGACGTAATCCCGGAAATCCGGCAAATTTCCGCCGAGAATGCCGATGCGCAAATCAAAATCGCTGTGTTGGAGTTTTCGTCCGGTGCGAAGTGGCTGACTCCTGCGCCTATTGAGGTATCCGACTATTCGTGGAACTATCTCAACGCAGACGGCGTGACCGATTTCGGTGCGGCCTGCCGTGAACTGAACGAAAAGCTGTCACGCAACGCCTTTATGAACGATGCGGCGGGTTCTTTCGCCCCGGCGATTTTCCTGATGTCTGACGGTGAACCGACCGATGATTACAAGGGTGCGTTGGATAATCTGAAAAGCAATAACTGGTTTAAGGCGGCGATCAAAGCGGCGGTAGCTATCGGCGACGATTCCAACAAGGACGTTTTGAAGGAGTTTACCGGAAGTAGCGAAAGCGTATTGACCGTTCACAGCCCGGAAGCCCTTAAAAAGATGATTCGCTTTGTGTCGGTCACGGCATCGAAAATCGGTTCTAAGAGCAGTAATGTCGGTAAAGCCGGTGTGGACGAGGCCGCGTCCAAACAAGACGAATTTATCAAGCAAATCGAAAGTTCTGATATTCTCGAAGATGATGAGGATTTGAAATGGTAGCCATATTCGGCAAACCGAAAACGCCGATTGCCTTTGCTCATTCGGTCATTGGGCAGAGTCATATCAAAAGCGAAAAGCCCTGTCAAGATGCTTCGTTGTGCGTGAAGGATAAGAAATACACGCTTGTCGCTGTTGCGGACGGGCATGGCGATGTTCAGTATTTCCGCTCAGATGTGGGTAGCGGCTTTGCTGTTCAGTCCGTGCGGGAATGTCTGACCGATTCGGCTGTAGTAAACGCACTCAAAACTTCTATGCGAGAAAAAGACCGAGAGCGTGTGATTTCACAGCTTAAAAGTAGCATTATCGGACGGTGGAATATCCTTGTCACCGACCACGCCACCGACCACCCATTCACGGAGGACGAGTTTGAGGGCATTCCCGAAAAGTATGCCGAGCGTTATCGTGCCGGAGAGCAGGCCGAATCGGTTTACGGCTCCACGCTGATTGCCGTTTTGCTGACCGATAGCTTTATGCTTGCTTTGCAAATCGGTGACGGTAATTGCGTTACGGTAGACAGGGACGGCGTGTTTTCGCAGCCTGTTCCGGTAGACGAAAAGTGCTTTTTGAATCTAACAACTTCCCTTTGCGACGAGCAAGCTATTGACAGCTTCCGTCACGCTTTTGTCGATGAGCCTCCCGCCGCTATTCTAATCGGAACGGACGGCATTGACGATTGTTTTGCCGGTGAGGAAAAGCTATATGACTTTTACAGGCTTATCCTGTCGTCTTTTAAGGAAAAAGACGAGGAATCCGCTAAGACGGAGCTGCTCGATTACCTCCCACGCCTTTCCGAAAAAGGAAGCGGTGATGATATATCTATCGGTGTGATTGCGGATAGAGAAGTATTACAGAAATTGAATTTGGAAATACAAAAAGAAACCATGGAAGGGGGCGATACCGATGACGGCAAATGTGGTCTTGTCGAAATGCAGTAAGCATAACAAAACTTTCGGAATCCGCGTTGAGAAGCGTGAGAACGATTGGGTGCGGACATGGGCTTTCCCCATTGACGAGGCGAAAGCCAAACGTGAGGGGTTTGATAAGACGAAAATCAAAGGTTCGTTGGACGGTGTTGACGGATTCCCCGGCTGTCCTTATTGCGGCAATCAGGACTTTATGATTTGCCTCGGCTGTGGAAAGATGAGTTGTTTGAACAATGAAATGAAAACAGCGTATTGTCATTGGTGCAATACGCAGATTAACGATATTAACGCTATGGAATCTTTTGATGTGAAGTCGGGTGGGTATTGATAGAATTACAGCGTTTAACCACCCCCGACAACTAATCACATACCGCCCGTCACAATTCCCGCAAGCAGGGTATCTGTAATGACATTACAGATACCGTCCGTCCCGGACGTGCTTGTTGGGAATCCCAAACCCTCTAAATCACGCCTTTCGGCATGATTTTTAAGCCCCGTATTTGCCCTGCAAATGCTCGTCTGCTGCGACCTCTAACGAGGTCTATTTTTGTTCGTGCGACTGGGGTCTTTTCTTCTGCTGATTTTCATGTTCCGGCGTGTTGTTTCCGATGCCGAGCATCTTTTGTGCGTTCATTTTTGCCGCACCCAACGCCCGTGCTTTTTCCTTGAGTTCACGAAAACCGACATACTGCTTTTTCTTCTCGGCAAGAAGCGTTGCATACTCCTGTTTGAGTTCAGCCATCTTAGGGAAACTTTTCAATTTCAAGCTGTCGAAATATTTCTTGGCGGCACGGTGGAGCGTGATGTCGGCACGGTTGGCTTCGTAGAAATCATTGTCCCAACCGCTCGCCTTGTACTGCTGATAAATGTCGCGTGTTTTGCCGTATTGCCCGATATATTTTTGCAGTTCCGCAATCTCTTTCATACGACTGTCAGCCGCCTTGATTTTGTCAAAACGCTCGGTGTATTCCTTGTTGATTTGGGCGTGTTGTTCAGCTAATTCCTCGTAACTTTCGATACCGTTTTCTTTGAGGAATAACAGGGTTTTCGACTGCTGTTTTACGTTAAATAAACGCGACCACTGCTCGTAGCCGCGCCCCTTGCCCTCGCGCATTTTCGCTTGAATATCAATAAGCAAACTCGGTGTATTTTCGCTCTTGACCGGAGCGGGTTTGTCGCCGTCAATAACGACCGGATTAACAACCCTAACACCCGCAATTCGCTCATGAATTGCCGCCTCGGTGTAATCGCCTTTGAGGGTATTGAGCCGTGTCGGTTTCTTCTGTCCCGGTGCTGTAAACGTGATATATTTTCGCTTGGTGTTGACGGTGTAATCTTCCGAAATCATCTTGGCGATGAAGTCCTCGAAAGTAGTGCAAGACGGTAATATCTCGTCGATTTTCTGTCTTAATTTATCCTGCCATGTGGGTTCTTTTTTGCCGCCCGACCACTTACCGTAATTACGCCCTTTGGACGGCTTCGGATTCTCGATTACCGACAACCCATATTGAACGCAAAGCAAATCACTTATACGCCGAACCGCCCTGCCCGAACGGAAAAAATCCTTGAATTTTCTGTCGCAGTTAATCGTGGTGGAATTGAAAATAATGTGGTTGTGAATGTGTTTTTTATCCGTATGAGTGCAGACAATAAAAGAGTGATTGCCTTTGGTGAAAGACATAGCTAACTCATAGCCTATTTTGTTCGCGGTTTCGGCATCAACTTCACCGGGCAAACCGTCTGCTCCGGGCTTGAACGCTTGCCGAATGTGGTAAGCGATAACGTCGCGCTTGCCCTGATTTCGTCCCGTGATGTACTCATATTCGCGTTTGGATAACAGAAATTCCTCATCGGCACAGCGGCTGTCGCAGGCATACGAGGTGATGAGCCTGCCGCCGTCCGTTTTCTTCGGGTTTTCGACGTAACCAATGATGTTGGAGATAGCGGTGGATTTCGCCATTGTCTTGGAAATATGAAGGGATTTGAGCCATGTCGTCGCCATGAAAAATCACCACCTTAAAGCGTTGATAACTTGCGCAATATCTCTTTCATCTGCACCCAAATATCGTTGTATTTTCTGCGTAAATCGTCCATATCGGCGGCATAGAAATTCCCTGTTTCGTTGACACGGCGAGCAATCTGATTGATGTTATTCGTAGCATTGGAAAGCAACCGCACCATTTCGCGAACACCCTGCAAATCAAGATGGATTATCTGCCCGCCTGTCGCCATTTTCAGCATATAAGCACGGCGATTTTTGATGCCCGACTGCTCCATTCGGCTTGTAATCAATTCGAGTTCTTTTTCCGAAACGTAAAACTGTATAGAGATATTGCGGCTTCGCTTGACCGTCTTTTTTTCAGTTGTGTTGTCCATAAAACCTCCCAAAAAAATAATGGCGGCGAGTTGGTTAAAACCCGCCGCCGTGTGAAATTAAATATCGTGTTCCGTTGTCTTTTTGCCCGAAACACCCTGCTGTTTGTCGGAATCACGCAAACGCAAACTCTCTAAAATAGTGGGTTTCGCGGACTTCGCCGTCGCCCCTGCGTATCGGTAATTATGCTCGTATTCCGTCTCGTATTCGTCCTCGTCAAGCGAATCGTCAATGTCCTCATCGGGTTCTTCACGTTCTTCCGTGTCGTTGACAACATCAAGATTTCCGGCATTGTTCGGGTCGTCGATGTTGAGTTGGGCGTTCAAGAGTGCCAGCCTGTTCTCTTTTTCGGCGAGTTCGTCCGCCAAAGTGAACGGCTTTTCAAGTTCTTGTTTCGCCGCTTCCGCTTGCTGATGTAACGATTCAAGCTGACTTTTCGCTCCATCCAAACGCTTGGGTAAATCGGAAAGAGCGTTGTTGATACGGGTAATGTTACCGAATGTGTCCGTGCCGAGTTCCGCGCTGTAAGTCATATTGCCGCGTAAATACAGGCTGAACGTCTTGTCAAAACTGCTGAAATTGAGCTTCATGTCAAATCCCATATATTTGCCGATGGGAGCATCAGACTTGTCGTTGTACTTCTTGCAGGCTTCAATCAATGCTTTTGCGGCAGGTTCTTTTTCGGTGTATTCCACGCCGTTTATGGTCATGCCGGGGAATTTTGCCGCAACCGTCGTCGCTTCGGTTTTGCCATCATCTGACAACGATTCCTGCACATCAACGGTTTTCTCTTTATGCTCTGCGTACAACGCAATGTCCCGCTCGATGCCTGCAATCCGTGCCTTTGATTCTGTTATTTGTTTGGGATAATGGGTAAGCAAACTGTCCTCCAAACGGTAACGCTGACTTTGATAATCGGATTTTATTAACCGCAAACGTGCAACTTCAATATCCAAGTCCATTTTCTCTTTGATGAGCGGATTCCCGGCACACAGAGCCTTGATTTCAGCGTATGACAACACGCTTTCATCGACATCTTCACAGGAACGGACAGGTGATTTCGAGGACATAATTTGTGCAATGAATTTCTGCTTATTTTCCAAAGTCTGGTAAAGATAGGCATCAAACGTAGAGCTTGTGACGTATCTGAAAATGCTGACTTCCTCGTTTTTGTTGCCCTGTCTGACGATTCTTCCGGCGCGCTGCTCCAAATCCGCCGGCCGCCACGGACAATCCGCATCGTGAATGGCTACAAGCCTGTCCTGCACGTTGCTCCCCGCACCCATTTTGAAAGTAGAGCCGAATAAAATCCGCACCTTGCCGTTGCGTACTTTTGCGAACAGTTCCTTTTTCTTTGTTTCGGTGTCGGCATCGTGAATAAACGCGATTTCATGTTCGGGTATGCCACGTTCGAGCAGTTTGTTCCGCATATCGTCATACACATTGAAACTGCCGTCTTTCTTCGGTGTCGAGAAGTCACAAAACACTAATTGAGTGAGTTTGCCGTCTTTTGATTCGTCCCAAATGTTGAAAACATTATCGGCACAGGCGTTGATTTTACTGCCCTCAAAGTCGGGTAACAGCGGGTTAATCAACCTTTGGTCAAGCCCGATTTTACGCCCATCCGTCGTTATTTTGAGCATATTATCCTCTTTCGGGTCAACCTCCCGTGCATGAACAGCGGCGGCGCGTTCGGAAAGTTCCTGTACCATTTCTTTTTGCAAGTCGGAGGGTTCAACGCAGATTGTTTCATAGCTTGCTTTGGGTACAGGCAAGTTGAGCATATCAGCGGTCTGAATGTCGGCTACGTCTTTGAACATTGACATGAGTTCGGGCAGATTGTGGAAACGGCTGAACCGTGTGCGGGCGCGGTAGCCTGTGCCTTCGGGGGCTAATTCGATGCTGGTCTGTGTTTCCCCGAAAATGGAAGCCCAACAGTCGAAATGAGTAAGGTCTTTCGCTTCAAGCACGTCATATTGGAGGTATCTTTGCATGGTGTACATCTCTGTCATACTGTTGGAAATTGGTGTTCCCGTGGCAAAAATCGTACCTTTGTTGTCGGTTAATTCGTCCATATATCTGCACTTCATAAATAAGTCAGATGACTTCTGTGCTTCGGCGGTGGAAAGTCCTGCTACGTTCCGCATTTTCGTATACATGAACAATAGTGATAGGTAACCTTTTGAAGTAATCTCCGAGTTTTCCCCCACTCTCCGCCGGGCGTGCAACTTTCATCGCACCCAGCGCGCCATCAATCTGATTTACTTTCCTCCATCGGATTTCAACCGTC
>Ga0099364_10008613_pt1 | contig 14329 bp, 10 predicted proteins | sample TergutTh196P3_FD_73070 | JGI IMG/M metagenome (GOLD analysis project Ga0099364, IMG submission 73070) | Microcerotermes parvus P3 segment gut microbial communities from Pointe-Noire, Republic of the Congo - Th196 P3 | ecosystem: Host-associated > Arthropoda: Insects > Digestive system > Gut ... | reverse complement strand
AAAGCGGAACGGTAATCGGAAACCTGAGCGAGGAGATTTGCGGCGAATTGAGCGTCCCGCCCATGAAGGTGATCGCTGTCGCCACCCACGACACTCAGAGCGCGATGGCGGCGGCCCCCGCGAAAGAGGACGATTTCCTGTTCCTGAGCTGCGGAACCTGGTCGCTTCTGGGGACGGAACTGGATGCCCCGTTAATAAGCGACAGGACGCTGGAGCTGAATCTCGCTAACGAAATAGGTTTTGATGACAAAATATCGTTCCTGAAGAATATCGTCGGATTGTGGCTGATCCAGGAGAGCAAGAGACAATGGGCGAGAGAGGGAAACGAGTATGGTTTCGCCGATTTGGAGCGAATGGCGGAAGAGGCGAGCCCGCTGTCATGTTTCGTAGACACGGACGACCCGGTTTTTACGCCTCCCGGAAATATGCCCGAGCGAATAAGGGAGTATTGCCGGAAAACAGGGCAGAAGGAACCGCAAAGCGTGGGCGAAATCGCAAGATGCGTCAACGAGAGCCTGGCGATGAAGCACCGCGCGACGGCGGATAAGATAAGCGAATGTACCGGCAAGCGGTATGAAACCCTCCATATGCTGGGCGGAGGGACAAAGGGAAAAACGCTGTGCCAAATGACCGCCAACGCCTGCGGAATGTCGGTGTCAGCCGGACCGGTGGAAGCGACAATATTGGGCAGTATAGCGGTACAGTTGATTGCCCTTGGAGAAATCGAAAGCTTATCCCGCGCCAGGGAAATAATCGGCAATTCGAGCGAAATCGCCGTTTACAAACCCCAGCGCGCGGACGTTTGGGAGCAGGCGTATAAAAAATTCCTTGAGGTTACTTCCTGACCCGCAAACCAATAAAAATTCCCGCCGCCTCACAAATCGAGGCGGCGGGAATTTTTTTTAACCCTTAATTAATCGTAAAGCAGTTGCGCGATCTTCGGGTCGTCCATGTTCGCTACGGTATAGAACTGGCAGCCTGTGTCGACGATCTCGTCAACGGTTTCGCCGTTCATAGCCCTCACGGCCAATTCGATCGCCAGGTATCCGATCATGTACGGATCCTGCGTGACTGCGCCATAGAACCAGCCGTTGCGGACGGCGTTCTTCTGGTTGACGCCCGCGTCGAAGCCGACGACTACGAGGTCCTTATATCTGCCGTTTACCTTATCGAGTTCCTGTCCGTCCGATGTTGCCGCGAGAATACCCGTGACGGTCCCTTCATTGGAGCAGAAGATGGCGACCGGGTTCTTCTGGAGCATGCCCTGAGCTGTGATCTCGCAGTCGATGGCGTTCGTCGTCGCCGGAACCATAATGTTCAGCTCCACCGCGAAATTTCCCGAATCGGCGGCCTTGACGTATCTGTCATGTCCCGTGATGGCGACTTCGCCCGGCTTGATTGTGGAGGCGAGCTCATGCATCCTGTTGAGGAAGCCGACGGTGCGCCCGACGACCGACGCCGAGGTTGCGTCCTGACTCATTACTCCGATAACAATCGGGGTCCCCGGCGTGGCGGCCATGATGGCTGCCCTTATGTTGGGAAGCGAGAACACGCGCTCCGCGGCCAGCGCGCCGGCGGCCTCATTGTCGGTGGACGCGGTGGATGTGATTGTGCCCTCGGGGGCATTCGGCACGCCGCTGTCAAAGCCAATGACCGGTATGCCTCTTTCTTTCGCGGAGAGCAACTGCTCCGTCACCGATTCAGTGTCGAGCGCCGCAAGGGCAAGCGCCGCCAGGTTCTTTGCCAATTCCGCGTTAATCATATCGATCTGCACTTGGACCTCAGACTCGGAAGCCGGACCGACGAAGATGTGGTCCACGCCGTACCTTTCGGCCGCATCCCGCGAGCCCATCGCCACGGTCTGCCAGAACTGGTGCTGGAAGCCTTTGGAGACGACCCCGATGTACGGTTTCGCGGCGAAAACCGGCGCGGTCATCGCGAATAAAACAGTTACTGCCAGAAACAACACTAAGATTTTCTTCATGTTTTTTGTTCCTCCCTTATATTTTTTTATTATTCCAGCGGCAGGCGCCGCTAAGAATCAAATTTTTCTGACCGCGGCGGCGCGCCGCACGCGATACTGGTCGAGCAGCACGGCGCCGACGACGATCAGGCCGGTCATAAAGGTCTGCCAATGGCCCTGGAGGCCCATTAGCATCAAGCCAAGTCTTAACGTCGACATTGTGAACACGCCGATTAGTGTGCCGGTGAGCGAACCCGTGCCGCCCGCCATGGACGTGCCGCCGATGACGACGCCGGCGATAGCGAGGAGTTCGAGCCCGTTGCCGGTGCTGGGGATGATCGTCGTATACACCGCGGAGTAGAATATCCCCGCGCATCCGCAGAAGAAACCGCACAGAGTATACACCAGCATCTGCCAAAATCTCGTATTGATGCCCGAGAGGCGCGCGGCCTCGTAATTGCTTCCCATTGCGAATACATAGCGTCCGAATCGCGTGCGGTTTAGGATCACCCACGCGACGATAAACGCGGCCAACAGCCAGACAATCCCAATCGGGAACCCCCTGAGGAATGAGAGATTATCGGCAAAATTATTGGGGAATTTGTAAAATAACTGTTTGAAGGATTGATCCGTGTAGCGCATGGTGGTGACTTTAGTGACGATCGCGCCGAAACCCATGCCCATCATCTGAGTGCCGAGGGTCGCGATGAAAGGCGGCAGCCGCAGGTACGCGACCATCATGCCGTTCAAGAGTCCTATGAACGTGGCGACGGCAATGCTCAAGGCCAGCACCGACCAGATGTTCCATCCCCATCTCAGCGCGACGCCGCCGACCAGCAAACCGCACATCATCGTCGTGCCCAGTGAAAGATCAATGCCGCCTGTGATAATCACAAACGTCACGCCCAGCGCCATGAATCCGATGAAGTACGACGCGTTCAACACGTTGACAAGCGCGTTTATCGAACGCGCGTTCGGCGTGGCGATATAGAAAAACGCGATCATCAGGATCAAAACCATCGGCGCCAAGAGTTTTTGCCAGTCAAAATTCCTTTCCGTATTAAGCATCCTTCGTCTCCCCAATCCCCCGCCCCGATGCCATTGTGGCGAGCGTCATGATTTTTTCCTGCGACGCATCCTCTATGTTGAGTTCGCCGGTGACGCGCCCTTCGCACATGACGACGATCCTGTCGCTCATGCGCAGAAGTTCCGGCATTTCGGAGCTGATCATAATAATCGACTTCCCCATCTTCACGAGTTCGTTCATCAAGTGATATATCTCGGACTTCGCGCCCACATCAATGCCGCGCGTGGGTTCGTCGAATATCAATACGTCGCAGTTCCTGATCAGCCATTTGGCGATGACGACCTTTTGCTGATTTCCTCCGGAAAGATCCCTCACCAGCCTCTTGATGCCTGGCGTCTTGATCGAGAGCCTGTCCACATACTCGCGGGTGATCGCGTCAATCTTTTTGCCCCGGACAAATCCGGCCCTGACATAGCGCTCAAGGCTCGCCATCACGCTGTTTTCGCTGACGGACAGACCCACCGCGAGGCCGAACGCCTTTCTGTCCTCGCTAAGATAGCCGATGCCTAAATTTACCGCGTCCACAGGGGAGGAGACGGAGACTGGTTTTCCGTGCAACACAATTTCACCGCCATGTTTCGTATCCGCCCCATACAGCGCGCGCATCGTCTCCGTGCGCCCGGCGCCCATGAGACCCGCAAATCCCAGTATCTCGCCTTTTTTCAATCTAAAACTTACGTCTTTTACGTTGTTCGCGATAAAATTTTTCACTTCGAGCACCGCTTCCGCGTCCGGCGGTACCTCCGAATGGGTCTTGGGCTTCTCGTAAATCACGCGCCCGACCATCATGGAGATGATCTGTTCCTTTGCCGTATCCGCCGTGACGACTGTGTCTACATAACATCCGTCGCGCAGGACCGTGATGCGGTCGGATATGAGCGGCAGTTCGTCGAGCCGGTGCGAAATATAAATGATCCCGTGCCCTTTTTGCTTTAAATCCCTTATGAAGCGGAACAATTCCTGAATCTCGTTCTCCGTGAGCGCCGCTGACGGCTCGTCCATGACGAGCAATTCACTGTCGAGGGAAAGCGCCCGGGCGATTTCGACCATCTGCTGTTTGGCAACGGAAAGCCTGTTCACCTGAATAGTGGGATCAATTTCAATATTAAGCGATTTAAGAAGCGTCCGCGCGTCGTCGTTCGCTTTTCTTCTGTCGAGGAAGGGTCCTTTCATCGGTTCGCGGCCAATGAAAATATTCTCCGCGACAGTCAGATGCGGCATGAGGTTCAATTCCTGATGAATAATGCCAATGCCGAGCTTCTGTGCCTCCTGGGGCGAATTGACGTCGACTTCCCTTCCTTTATAAACGATCGTGCCCTTGTCGCGTTTGTAAATGCCGGTGAGCACCTTCATGAGCGTCGACTTGCCCGCGCCGTTCTCGCCGACCAGCGCGTGAACCTCGCCTCGCAGCAGGTCAAACCGGACATTGTCCAGCGCGCGCACGCCGGGGAATATCTTGTCGATTCCCTCCATGTGAAGCAGCACTTCCCGCACCGGCGCACCCTCTTTCATTTTCATTCGCCCCACAGTTCCTCCCAACTTTTCGCGCCCGGCCACAGGAAGACCTGTCCTTTAACCAACCGGCAATTAAACAATTACCCCGTTGAGCCCCGCCGAACATAGGCCAATACTCTACATCTCAAATATCATTTCATGAAATTCATCGAACGTTATCATAGCGCATGTAAATCGAAAAATCAACGAAGCATCGCCTTACCTGGAAGAACTTACCCGGCGTCGTTCTTCATTTCACCGCAACCCTAATCATATTCCAGGACAATGGTTTTAACAGGGCATTAATGCCGCTGCTTTCCACTTTAATCGCTGCGCTTTCTTCAGGAATAACAGGGCCGGCCGCTTTTGAATTTGTTTGCTTCACATCATGCCCGCTTACTTCGGTAAATTCCTCTATTGCCGTCACCGTAAAGCCCTGTGGATCAATGTCAAAATCAATGGCTTCATCCGGAGAACGATTCACCGCGAAAATAACGAGCTCGCCTTTTTCTTCATTATTCACCGCAACGGATTCCACAAATGGAACATTGCCGAACTCCTCGCAGGCATATGCGGGAGAATCAATCAGGGGCCTCAGTACCGTGCCCAGCCCATAATTAGCCGCGTGCATAAAAGGATAAAAAGTTGTTTGCCGCCAGGCATCTCCACCCTTTTCCGTCATAATAGGGGCTATTACGTTTACCAACTGGGCCAGGCAGGCGATTTTTACACGGTCGCTGTTTTTCAGCAGAGTGATCAGCAGGCAGCCCAGCAGCAACGCATCCTCAAAATTATAGATATCCTCCAAAATCGGCGGCGACTGCTGCCACGGCTCGTTCTTCTCGTCCTTTTCGTTTGAATGATACCAGATGTTCCATTCGTCAAAAGAGAGATACAATGTTTTTTCGCTGCGTTTCCTGGCCTTTGCGTAGTCGCAGACAGCCGCCACGCTCTTTATGAACTTGTCCATGTCAATGGATTTCGCCAGATAACTCATTAAATCGTTCTTTTGGTTGCCGTAATAGCGATGCAGGGACAGGTAATCCACATATTCATAGGTATGCTCCAAAACCGTAGCTTCCCAAGAGGCGAAAGTAGGCATTTCACAACTGGAACTGCCGCAAACCACAAGCTCAATGCTGTCGTCCACCCATTTCATAACCTTGGCTGCCTCGGCGGCAATACGGCCGTATTCCTCCGCCGTTTTAGCGCCGATTTGCCATGGCCCGTCCATTTCGTTCCCAAGACACCATGTCTTTATCTTAAAGGGTTCCTCGCGTCCGTTTTTGCGGCGCAAATCGCTCCAGTAGGAACCGCTTTTATGATTGCAATATTCCACAATATTTCGTGCCGCGTCTATACCACGCGTACCCAGGTTAACAGCCATGTTTACTTCCGCGTCTACTTCTCCGGCCCAGTTGATAAATTCATGAAGACCAACTTCGTTGGTTTCAACCGTTTTCCAGGCCAAGTCCAAACGCTTTGGACGGCCTGATTTGGGGCCGATGCCATCCTCCCAGTTATAACCGGATACGAAATTCCCTCCGGGATAACGGATAAACCGCGTATTCAATTCTTTCACCAAAGCCTTCACATCTCCCCGGAATCCTTCCGCGTCCGCTGTTTTGTGCTCCGGCTCATATATCCCCGAATAAACGCACCGCCCCAAATGCTCAACAAAAGAACCGTAAATACGAGGATCAACCCTGTCAATCGTAAAAATTTTATTAATGGTCATCTTCGCCTTCATTCTTATCTACCACCTTAATTATTATGTCGATCCCTATGCGAGCCGGCCAGGCCGCAGCACTCCTCAAAGAAAAATATCTCCATTCCGAGCCCTTCGGCATACCGGACAGTCTCCTCGCGGGGATAAGCGATTGCGTCAAAGCCCAGATCGACAGCCGCTTTTTCCAAATCGGCCGAATATGAAAACGGCCTTGTGCAGCCCAGATTTATCCGGGCGTCTTTAAGGGTATCCACCGCGTAGCGGAATACCTTTATCACATCGGCAAGGGGCGGCGGCGGCACATCCCTCATCCGGGAGCCGCGTTTCGGCGTTAAAACGACCAAAACCAGGTTTTGAATATTCTCCGTGGCCACCAAATCAATCGCGTGGTATTCGCCGTCGATCCTGCCAAAATCGAGGCCGATCACAATATGCGGTACAATCTGAAGCCCCGCTTCCCCGCAATACCGCATGGATTGGTGAAAATCCTCGGGCGTTTTGTCTATCCCGTATACGTTACTTATTGTATTTTTGCTTCCGATAACGTCGATCAGAACCTGATCCACATTCGCCGCTTTGAGGGCACCGGCTGTTTCCAGGTCGACGAGCCCCGTGTGAACGACGACTTTCAGCCCCTTCTTTTTCGCGTAAGCGATTCCCTCAATAAGAGGTAAAAGGGGGACGGAACCGCCCACGTCGCTGCCGCCGCTTACCAGAACCCCCAGACATCCGGCTTTTGCCGCTTTATCTATATAGGAAATAAATTTCGGGGCCGTACCGGCGTCCGGCATACACTTTAAAAGGCTCCCGCCGCAATGCGCGCACCGGCAGCCGCACCAATCTCCGGTCACGCTCAATATGCCGAACGACATGGGATTATTTTTATAAGCGTCATTTTCATAATGCTTAATGCCGGAAACGGCAAAACCGATCGCTCGCGGTTTTTCATTCATAAATAGATCACGCGCGCAGGACAAACGCTTCATGCGTTTGTCGTTATATCTTCGAAGATTTGAGCCGCGATTATTTCTTTATCCTCATCCGTAGGCACAAAATAATAATTTCGGATCGCCTCGCTGGGCCTTTCATTGCTGAACGGGCGATTGCACGCCGTAAAACCGCCTTGTCCGAGACAACCCGAAGTCATAAAGGGAACGCCCCGATCAATAAACGGACGTATGTCGACGCCGAAGTCCAGAATTTCATCACGGGTTGAGAACGTGAAATCCGAACATTTACAGATCGACTCATTGATCAGATAACGGGCGAGCTGTATTCTGCGATATTTGCCGATAGACGGGCGAGGATGATTTTCCAGCAGGCTGCCTTTCTCGGGATAGAAGGAGAATAAATGCGTCAGCGCGCCTTTATTAAAAAAGTCTTCGATAATCCGGGCCATTTCCCGCTCGGATTCTCCAAGGCCCACAATAAGATGGACGCCGGCTTTGTACTTGCCAAAGACTGAAACCGCCTCGTCCACTGCCTGCACGAATCGGTCCCATCTCAATTGGCTGCCGACTCCTTTTCCGCGAGTCGAGTCGAACAATTCTTCCGTCGCCGCGTCGATGGCGACGCCAACCATGTCGGCGCCCGCATCCTTTATCCGGCGCATATCGAAAACGCCGTTCATGACTGCCGGTGAAAGCAGCACGCTCACCGGAAGGCCAATTTTGGAAACGAGAGTATCTATTATCCCGAGGGAGTCGTCCATCGCCCGTGGATGATTAACCATGGAAACGCAAATCCGTTTAAAGGGATGCTTCTCCAGCAACTTGTCCAGGATGCTTTGAAGGGAATAGACAGGCCACTTAACACGGATAAAAGAAGCCTGGCCGGAGTGTTTCCTGTCCCCGGCCAGACCGCAATACGCGCAATTGGCAAAGCAGCCCTCCTCGTAGTTCAGCAGAATATTAAGACAGGTACAGCCGCCTCCCCTCGCAAACTGCCCGCACTCCATTCCAAGCGAGATAGACGCGGCGAGGCTGGTCCTTACGTACTCAGGGCTGCTTAAAAACTTTGAGGCGTCGTCATTTTTGCTTTTCATCATACACACCTTCCCTTATTGCGAGGGGCGGTTTGTTTTTTGCTGACCCACTCCTCCGAACGAAAAAACGGGAGTTCCGCTTCCAAGCTTGCGGTTTCCTCCCGATATAATCCCGATTCCTCGAACCTGATATCCAACATTTCCGCAAACGCTCCCGCGATACGCGTTTTTACCTCTGCCATCGGCGGGGCCTCGCCAATCAGTTCTCTCATACATACCGTGCGAAGCTTAAGATCGGCAGCCTGTTTGTCTTCATGCTTTTTCATCGGTATTTTAAGAGCGTTCACCATAATGTCCGCATGAAAATCAACCAGGACCGTGCCGTGAAAAATAAAAGAATCATCAAGCTCGGTACCGCCTGTCCCGGATATTTTCCGGCCGCCGATTTCGACGTCGTTGAGGGGCCGGTAAGCGGCGTCTATCCCAAATGCCGAAAGCGCCCGGATAACCCCGCTGCAGAGCTTGCGGTACATATCTTCAAGACTTCCGGGGATTCCAGGCGTGTTCTTTTTGGCGATGATTTCCCAGCCCAATGTGCCGCCGTCCAAATAAATACAGCCTCCGCCCGAAATCCGGCGGTTGATCTCAATACCGTTGCGACGGCAAAATTCCTCGTTTACTTCGTCTTTCACCGACTGGCTGTACCCTAAAAGCACGCATGGGCAAAACTCAAGAAAATGCAGGGTGTTCGGAGCGGTCCCTTCGGCGCATGACGCCAATAATACTTTTTCCAGCGCCATGTTGAAAGGAGCTTCCGACATTCCCGTGTCCAACAGCCTCCATGCCCGCGGCATAAAACGCCTCGCTTTACCGATCTTTCTCGCGGTAATGCGTATGCAGCAACTTATGGGACAGTTCGGAACAGGGCGACTCGAAAAACTTTTCGTACGCGCCGTTTACCGCGGCGTTTTCAAAGGATTTTCTTGACGCAAGACTCTTGTCCTCCTGGTTGAGCCCCTCGGTTCTGTCCATAATCTTCAATTTGTTGGTCGTGATAATCTGGCCGCCGCCGCCCACGCATCCGCCGGGACAGCTCATGATTTCTATAAAGTGATACTTTGAAAACTCTCCGCCGCTTAAAATATCCTCGCATATTTTCCTGGCGTTTTGCAGACCTGAGGCGACCGCGACTTTGAGCAAAGTATCTCCCGCCTGAACAGCCGCCGTTTTGACGCCCTCCAAAGAACCCAAGTCGGATAATTCGACGTCAGGCAGCGGCATTTTGGCGGCAAATTCATACGCCGTCCTGAGCGCGGCGGTCATGACTCCTCCCGTCCGCCCGAAGATAGTCGCCGCGCCGGAATACTCGCCCAAAAGATCATCAGGCTCAGATTCCGTCATCGCCGCCAGATCTATATCGAACATTTTTAACAATTTGGCGCATTCCCTCGTGGTAAGCGCCGCATCCACGTCGGGATAACTCCCGCCGTCGCGGCCGTTTTTCGCCCAATACCGGGACGCGCCGTCCATCTCATCTCTCGCCCGTTCATTTTTTTTGGCCGTGCAGGGCATGACGGATACCACGAATATATCCGCCGGGTTAATGTCAAGCTGTTTTGCGGCCGCCGTTTTCGCGACCGCGCCGAACATCTGCTGCGGCGACTTTGCCGTCGACAGGTTGGGGATGAGTTGGGGATAATTCCCTTCGATAAAGCTTACCCACGCGGGACAGCAGGAGGTGAACATCGGCGTAACTCCGCCGTTTTTTATACGGTTTAAAAACTCCGTCCCCTCTTCCATAATCGTGAGGTCGGCGGAAAAATTGGTGTCGCCAACTTTGTCAAAACCCATTTTGCGAAAAGCGGAGTAAAGTTTTTTGATCATCTGTTCGCCGGGCTTCGCGCCAAATTCCTCGCCGATCGTTGTGCGGACCGACGGGGCAAACTGAACGACAAGATATTTATCTTTGTTTTTGAGAGCCTCGGCGACCAGGGCCGTGTCGTCCTTTTCCGCGACCGCCCCGATTGGCCGCGCGTAAGGACACATATTACATGAAAGCAGATCGCATACATGCGCGATCGTTTTGTCGGGGAAGGACAGAGGGCAGCTCAGTACGCACTGCCCGCATCTAACGCATTTTGTGTCGTCGATCACGACGCCTTCACTTTCGTCCAGCCGTATTGCCTCGATACCTTGAAGAGCGCAGGCTTCGACGCAGCTTCCGCAGCGGATGCACTTATTGGGATCGAAAACGATTGATGGCTCCATGATTCGCAGAGGCATATCAAACGATTTTCTCTCCTCCAGGTCGATCATGCCGGACGAGGCGGCCTCGCAGGCGGCAAATTCCTGGGACTTCCGTATAACTGGACATTCGCCGAACTCGCCCGGCTCGGCGGGATCGGCAAAAAACTTGCAAAATTTTGATTTATCGAGTTTCAGCGGACCAAGCGCGCGGATGGTTTGGGAAAACGCGTTCATGACCTTCGCAAACTTCTCCCCTTCGGAGGCGGAAATCCAGTGCAGTTGAAGGCGTTCCCTCTCTATGCCCAATTCGTCGAGCAGTGGTAAAAATGTATCGTAACGGGCCTGCGTTTTGAAATTTCCGTTTGTATAGTGGCAATCGGCGGGAATGTGACAACCCGCGATAATCACGCCGTCCGCTCCCTCGGCAAACGCCTTGATCACAAAAGCGGGTTCGACCCTGCCGGAACACATGACGCGAACGGCTCTCACCGCAATGTCGTGATGAAACCTTGAAGTGCCCGCGAGGTCCGCGCCGGCATAGGAACACCAATTACATAAAAAACCGACCAGTTTCGGCTGAAACTCTTTTTGTTCAGTCAACGTACCCACCTCCTGACAGCAGCGCCTCCAACTCGGCAAATATTTGCGCGGTGGTAAACTGCTGTTGCGAAATAGCGCCGGTCGGGCAAGCGGCGTCGCATGTTCCGCAGCCCTTGCATTTTACGCTTTCGACCTCCATGATTTTCAAAGCCGCGTTAAAGGCCAGCGCGCCATAGGGACACAGTTTTTCGCAAAGCCTGCATCCTCTGCATATATCGGCGTTCACCGACACGAGAGTCGCCGCGATCTTTACCTTTCCGCGGTTAAAGAAACTCAGCACGTCTCCGGCGCAACCCTTTGCCTGGCAGACGGTATCGGGAATATCTTTCGGACCCTGGCTGCATCCGGCGAGGTAAATGCCCGAAGTCGGTGTTTCAACCGGATTGAGCTTGGGATGAGCCTCCATGAAAAAGCCGTCCGCGGTTCTGTTGATATGCAATATTTCGGAAAGCCTGGCGGCGTCCTCGCAGGGTTCTATCCCTGCCGCAAGGATGACCATGTCAGCGGGAACTTCGATAGTTTTCCCTAGTAGTGTATCCTCCGCCCTGAGTGATAATCTGCCGTCCTTTTCCGTTATTTCCGCGACCTTTCCTCTGATAAAATGCGCGCCCTCCGTCTGTATCCTGTTGAAAAACTCGTCATAACCCTTTCCGAACGCCCGCATGTCCATATAGAAGTTGTAAACTTCCGCGCCGAGCCTCTCAATCGCCAGATGTGCGTGTTTCAAGGAATACATGCAGCAAACCCTTGAACAGTGTTCGTTGGTGTTCTCGTCACGGCTTCCCACGCAGTGCAGAATGGCGATGCTTTTGGGTTTCTCTCCCTTTGAGGTGAGCACCGCGCCGCCGGTGGGACCGGACGCGTTTGTAAGGCGCTCGAATTGCAGCCCGTCGATAACGTCGGGATAAAGCCCGTATCCGTATTTCGAAAGGCGCTTTGCGTCAAATTGCTTAAAACCGGTGGCGACAATAATCGCGCCGACCTTTATTTCAAGCATTTCGTCCTGCTGCTCAAAATCAATGCAGCCTCTTTCACAGGCTTCCACACATTTTTTTACGCATTTGCCGTTTTTGGTCATCAGGCAGTTTTCTTGATCGATAACAGCCTTTAAGGGCACGGCTTGAGGGAACGGTATATAGGCCGCCGAACGCTTACTGATCCCGTAGTTGAATTCGTCGGGAATCCTGTCCTTCAAAATGCAGGCGACCGTACATGCGCCGCAGCCGCTGCATTCGGCGGTGGTATAACGAGCGCGCCGCTTTATCGTTGCCGTAAAATTGCCGGCAGCTCCTTCAAGGGACACGACCTCGGAATTGACCATCAGCTCGATGTTGGGCTCGCGGGCGGCGTCCACCATTTTGGGCGTCAGAATGCAGGCGGAGCAGTCCAGGGTGGGGAAGGTCTTGTCCAGTTGGGCCATGACCCCTCCGATGGTCGGACTCTTTTCCACAAGATAGGTTTTGTACCCGCCTCTGGCTATGGTGAGCGCGGTTTCGATCCCGGCTACGCCTCCGCCGATGACGAGCGCGGATTTTTCAATATCGATCTCGCGCTCTTCGACAGCCTGATTGTGCGCAACCCTGCCAACCGCCGCGCGCACGAGGTCCTTCGCCTTTTCGGTGGCGCTTGCCGTATCGTCCGTAACCCACGATACGTGTTCCCTTATGTTTGCCATCTGCATAAAGTATGGATTCAAGCCGCTCTCGGCCGTGACCGTTCTGAATGTCGGCTCGTGCATTCTGGGGGAGCAGGAGGCGACGACGATCCTGTTGAGTTGATACTGTTTTACGTCGTCCTTGATCAGTTTTTGGCCCGGGTCGGAACACAAATACGTGTTATCGCGGGACACAACGACGTTCGGCAGATCCTTCGCGTATTCCGCGACAGCCTTGCAATCTACGACGCCGCCTATATTACTGCCGCAATGGCAGACAAAAACGCCTATTCTGACGTCGCTCATTTTGCAGCCTCCTTTTCGGCTTCCTCAACCCGCGTCTGAATAAACTCCAATAAATCCAAAACCTTAATGCGGGCGCGGGATTTGCGGGCCGCGTTCTGAAGCGTCCTTTTGCATTGCTGGCACGACGACAGCAGGTATTCCGCGCCCACCGACAGCGCGTCATTGATTCGCTTCGTTGCTATATTAAGCGAAAGTTCCGGATTAGCCATCTCAAGATTACCACCGCCCCCGCAGCATTTGCCTTCCTCGCCGGAAAAACGCATCTCGCGCAGAGTGACCCCGGCGAGGCCGTTCAGTAATTTTCTTGGAGGTTCGGTTATGTGGAGCTTGCGGCCGAGATCACAGGGATCGTGATAGGTGACGACGGTTTCCTTGCCGGGACAGGCAAGCCTACCGAGCTCTGCAAGTTTTTCCGTATAGTGCATGACTTGAAATGGTAGCGGGCCCTTGTGCAGTTCCGGAAATACCTTGGTGAACATGTAGTAGCAGGTGGGGCATGAAACAATGACTGTCTTTGCGCCCTTGGCCTCGATTGCCGCTATAAAGCGCTCCGCGTATTCCCGCACGCTGCCTTCGCCCTTGCCTCCCGCCATGACGGGGAATCCGCAGCACCACTCATCATCAAGCAGGGAGAAATCGGCGTCAAGTTTCAACAGGATCTTTGTAAGGGATTGAGGAACCCCGCTGACTTGCGGAAAGAGCGCGCCGACGCAGCCGGTATAATAGACCATTTCGGATTTTTTCCGGAAAAGTTTTTCGCGGTCTTCGTCGGACAGCATAAGATTATCAAGCCACAATAATCGGTTCCCAGCGTCGTCGCCCGTAATATTTCCGCTTTTACGCAAGTTATCCACGATTTGAGAAACGCCCGTAACAACATTGCCGTCCGCGTCGTATTTTTCCCGCAGGCTCAACATGATCCGGCTCATCGGTATCCCCCTGGGGCACCTTTTGTCGCAAAGCCCGCAGGTGGTACAGTTCCAGAAGCTCATGGAGTCCATGACTTCGGGCTCCATACCCAGTTGCACCGACCGCCAGAGTTTCCGGGGACCGAGCGACATCCCGTCCGCCGCTATGCAGCTAGCGGTGCAGCTGCCGCATTGGATACAGGTTTTGACCTTTTCGTTCCCGTCCCTGCCGCCTGCGAGCGCGTTCAAAAAATCAAAATGAAAAGAACTGCCGGATAATAGATTTTCGGCATTATCCATATTAAAATTCCCCCTGGTCGTGTAGTTATTTCAATTCAAAGCCAGTTGGCTTAGAAT
>Ga0099364_10008612_pt1 | contig 14330 bp, 12 predicted proteins | sample TergutTh196P3_FD_73070 | JGI IMG/M metagenome (GOLD analysis project Ga0099364, IMG submission 73070) | Microcerotermes parvus P3 segment gut microbial communities from Pointe-Noire, Republic of the Congo - Th196 P3 | ecosystem: Host-associated > Arthropoda: Insects > Digestive system > Gut ... | reverse complement strand
GCCTATCAGTCAGGCGAACTGGAAAAAAGGGAACCAATCGGACTGTACTTTGCCCGTTTGTGGTATTCCGAAGAATTGTATAACATCACCTTTGTATTGAACGCACTGAATAATTTTACACATAAATTTTTTGCTTGAATATTTTTTATTGAAAAATTTTAACCCCGAATAAAAATAAAGCGTTATCTTTGCATTTTATTTGATATTATATGAGAGACTTCGTTCAAAATGTTGTAGATGAAATCATTGACCAGTATATGTTTGCGGACAACACGAAACGTCCTTGGATAATTGGGTTTAGCGGTGGAAAAGACTCTACCGTCATGCTTCAACTACTCTGGAAAGCATTAGAGCAGGTAAAGAATTTTCATGGCTTTGTGGCTCGTGATATATACGTAGTTTGCAACAATACAATGGTTGAAAATCCTGTAATAACCGAATATGTTTACCGTGTTTTGGACAAGATTTCGGAAGCAGCAAGAGATCAGGATTTGCCAATTCAAGTAATAAAAACTTTGCCAAGATTAGAAGATTCTCTTTGGGTAAATATGATTGGCAAAGGTTATCCCGCCCCGAATAATGCTTTTCGCTGGTGTACCGAACGCCTGAAAATAAAGCCGACTTCAAGATTTATTACTGAACAGGTCGATGAGTTTGGCGAAGCGATAATTTTGATTGGCACTAGAATAAACGAAAGCGCTAATCGTTCAAAATCGATGAATAAACACACCATCAAAGGCAGACGACTGACAAAACACCCATTGCAACCCAATACCTATATGTATGCTCCAATAAGGCATTTGACGCTTGATCAAGTATGGTACATTATTAATACAATGTCTTCTCCGTGGGGTGCAAGTAACGAAGAATTATTCCAAATCTACGCAAACGCAAGCGCTGATGACTATGAATGCCCTGTGGTTGTAACCGATACAAAACATAAATCCTGCGGACAAAGTCGCTTTGGCTGTTGGATGTGTACGGTGGTAAAAGAAGACAAATCTATGAAGGCATTGATTAACAACGGTTTTAAATGGCTGGAGCCTTTATTGAAATTCCGTGATGAAATTGTTGCCGAACGCAACGAGCATAAACACCGCATGCCAACCCGAAGAGACGGAACACAAGCGGTTAATGATATGGGGTGTTATAATCCAACGTATAGGGGTTCAATTTTAGCACGTTTATTGAAAACTCAAAAAGAAATCCAAGAAAACAAATCAAATATAGAATTGATTACAAATCAGGAACTTATTGCCATACAAACAATTTGGTATCGTGATTTTATTTTTGATTTTAAAGTTTCAGAAATTTATCATAACACCTATAAATCAAATTTCGATATGGACGATCATAATAAGAAAAAAGAAAAAGAGATGGAGTTGTTGAAAAAATCTTGCAACAAAAAGCCGCAAAATTTTGACTTGATTCAAGAACTTTTGGCCCTTCTGAAGAATAAATCTCTTTTGAACAGAAAGCGAGGGTTGAAAGACGACATTGAAACTCGAATTGAAGAATACCTTAAAAAAGAGCAAAACGATGTTAATTAAGCAAATAGAATTAAACAACTTCCGAATTTATAAAGGAAATAATACTATAAACTTGTTGCCGGTTGACAACAAAAACATTGTTGTTGTAAGCGGAAAAAACGGCTTTGGAAAAACGACATTTTTAATGTCCCTGGTTTGGTGCTTATACGGTCGCCAAATGGAAAAAGTTGATGAACTTTACCAAAAAGAAATTGCTGATAAAGGCGGTTATGGAAAATATATCGGCAATACTTTAAACAGACTGGCAAAAACTGAAGGAAAAACAAAGTTTTCTGTTTCGGTTACTTTCAAAGATGTAAAAATACCCGAAATTTCGTGTAACGAAGTAACAATAACAAGAACATTTGATATTATTACAAGCACAAATGATAAAGTAGAAGTTTTAATCGATGGTTATCCGAATCAATTAATTCAAGACTTAACTACCGAGGGCAAGCAAGATGGCGAGGAAATTTTTATCAGGGACTTTATTTTGCCGATTGAAATTGCAAAATTTTTCTTTTTCGATGCAGAAAAAATCGTATCGCTTGCTGAAATTAACTCTCCTGAACAGCGTAGAATTTTAAGTAAAGCATATACCGAAGTCTTGGGTATAAAAAAATACGAGGATTTAAAAGACCAGTTAGAAAACATTCAAGACGAGTACCGCAAGAAATCAGCAAAACCAAAAGAACGAGCAGAGTTTAACCAAATAGAAACCGATATTAAAAACAAGCAAATCGGCATTGACGAAATAGATGCTCAAATTCAAGACTTAAAACAGGAAAAAGTAGAAAAACAAAGCGAATCAAATGAAATTCAAATGAAATTAATTCAAGAAGGAAATATGATGACTTTGGAACAACTTAACGAATTAAAATCCAAAGAACGATATCTCAATGACATTATCTCAAATTTTCAAAACAACTTGAAAGAATTATTTGATTTAATTCCCTTCGGTTTATCGGGCGAAGTTTTGATGGACGTTTCTACTCAATTGGAAAATGAAAAAAATTACAAAAACAACAAATACAGAAATGAGGATGTAAAGGAAAAAATAACTCGTATTCTTGAAGATATAGAACAAGAAAAGAAAACTTACAAAGGGGTGATTGATATTGAAATTCGTGATTTTTACGAGGAACAAATCAGAAAACTTATTAAAAAACACTTCTTTTCCGATGTTCCGGATTTGCCGTCAATTTTTAAATCGTTACACGATTTTTCAGACACACAGACCAATGAATTAAACACATTGATAAATCATTTAAAGCATACATTTAGAGATACCTTTACAAAATTGAATGATAATTACTTGCGTTCAAAAAGCGATATTGATTCTATTCGCAGAAAAATACGATTGGCCGAAAAGGACGCAGAAGATGATTACATTGCAAATTTACGAATGGAAAAGAAGCAATTAGATGACCGTATTTTCAGTATAGATAAAGATACATACGATTTGGGCGAAAAAATTGGCGGTTTTAAAAACGAAATCAAAACGCTCAAACTGAGGCAGGAAGATTTGCGTAAGAAAATTGATGATTCAAGACGTTATTCAGAAAAAGACAGAACAACGCAAGAACTTGTATCTCAATTAAAAGATTTCATTAAAGAGTTTAAAATTACGACTAAAAAGAAATTGGAAGAAAATATTTTGAACGAATTGAATATCTTAATGCATAAAAAGGGCTTTATTCAAAAAGTTGTTGTTGATATAAATCAAACAGGTGATGACGTTGATATAAATTTGTTTAATGCACGAAACGAAAAAATTGACAAAGGTTCTTTATCAATGGGGGAACGACAAATGTACGCTTCGGCACTTTTAAAATCGCTTGTTGAAGAGTCTGATATTGAGTTCCCTGTGTTCATTGACAGTCCTATGCAGAAATTTGACAAAGACCATGCAGAAAACGTAATCAAAGAGTTTTATCCAAACGTTTCAAAACAGGTTATATTGTTCCCGCTTATTCATAAGGAATTGACCGAAAGCGAATATGAATTGTTGAAATCAAATATCAGCAAGGCATATATAATCAACAATTTCAATATTGACGCCTCTGATTTTGTAGAAACAAGTCCAGAAAATTTAATTAGAAAATACAACGAATTATATGCAAATTAATATTAGAACTTCGGAAACTAATCAGGATATTGTTCGGCAACTTACTGCCAAACTCCCCGTAGGCACAAAGGAAAATGTGATTGCCAGGATTGCATTGGGTTATTCTTTGCAAAGCGGTAAAAAATTTTCAACGTCGGAATTTAATATCTATGATTCTAAAGGAAAAGAATACAAAGACCATATTCTTTTTGACGAAAAATATCGTGAAATTTATATTGCTTTGATTTGCCAGCATTATGGAATTTACAAGACTGATGATAATATCCCACGTTATATAAAATTACACATTGATCATGGCTTAGTCGCAATGGATAATCTATTTCTCAACACCAATAATTATACCTTTTTGGACTTTTTGACAGAACATTTAGATAAGGGCATTTCAATGTTAGACACTGTAAAAGTTACTTTAGATGCTGTAAAAAACAACAATCAAAACATTGAAAAATCCTATTTTAACGAACCAATTAAAATACTTGTTGGCAACAAGTTGAATGAAAAGGATAGTGACATTACATTGAATTTTAATAATACTGATTTATACAACAACAATCATATTGCTGTAGCCGGCAGTTCTGGAACAGGAAAAACACAGTTTGCGTTGCAGTTACTTCGACAAATTTCAGAAAAATCAAATTATCACGTTAATTTTATTTATTTGGATTTCAAAGGTCTGAAAGATGATGATTTGATAGAGTTTGAACCATTTTTTGAAAAAACAAAAGCAAAATTCATTGATGCTCCAAATATTTCGTTCCCTGTTAATCCATTATCGTTTATTGACAGTATAAATGACGTAAATAAGCAAATGGGTATTGATAAATTTGTTGATATAATTTGCAAATACTCAAACATAGGAATAAAACAACGGGGAAAATTACGAGAGGCTACAAACGATGCTTTTATTGACAAACGCCCAGGCGAATATCCGAGTTTTGCGGAAATTAACGAAAAATTATTGGAAATAGTCGGTGATAAACGAGATACCTTAACAGAAATAATTGATGAACTAAGCCGTTACAATATTTTCAAAGAAGACAAGAAAAATGGAATTTTTTTAAGTCAAAATTTTTATTTATCCTTGTCCGGCAATCTGTCTAATTCGGTGCGTTTTACATCTTTATTCTTGATAGTTAATTACATATACAATGTTTTCATGAATATGGAAAGTACGCCAACAGAAAACGGCTGTCGTGCGATGCGCTATGTATTGTTAATTGATGAAGCGCATGTTATATTTAAAGAAAAGAAATATCAAGACATTTTGGAAAAAATATTGAGAGAAATACGCTCAAAAGGTGTTTCAGTTATTTTGTTATCACAAGGCATAGAAGAATTCAACCAACCTACTTTTGATTTTTCAAGTATGTGTGAAATGTCATTTTTATTAGATATTAAAGACAAAACTAACATAAAAGCAATCAACAAGTTTTTAGGTTTTAGCGAAAAAGACGGTACAAAAGCATACAGGAGTTTGGAAAAAATCCAAAAGGGGCAAGCAATCTCAAACATTAAGGAATTTTCCAAAGGAGAATTATTTGAAATTAAACAGTTTTGGAACAGTAAATAATCACTATTATGGAAAGTAACATTATACAAGGGAATCCTACTAAGTCATTTTTTATTCAAATGATTACCAGGGATATTACAATCAATGATGCAATTGTTGATTTGTTAGACAATTCAATTGACGGTGCAAGCCGAATAAGCCCTGATGATTACAGTGGTTTGCGGATTGACCTGACATTAACCAAGCACGAGTTTATTGTAAAAGATAACTGTGGTGGTTTTTCTTTAGAAACCGCACAAAAATACGCTTTTCGTTTTGGGCGTCCTGATGATGCACCCGAAACAAGAGGCTCTGTTGGACGTTTTGGCATTGGAATGAAAAGGGCATTATTCAAAATCGGAAAACAATTTATTGTTGAATCACAATCTGATGCGGACCATTTTCGTATAAATGTTGACGTAGAAGAATGGAAAAACAAAAAAACCGAAATTCCATCAACTGATGGACATCAAACTACAATAGATGATTGGAGTTTTAGATACGAAAATGTAACACAATATCCAAATTTGTTAGACAACGGCACTTATATTAAAGTTACAAATTTATTTAAAGAAGTTTCAGAATTGTTTGCTGATGAGGCATTTCTCAATGCTCTTAGAAATGACATTGAGCGGCTATTGAATTTTAGTCTGGAAAAGAAAATTGAAATTTACCTAAACAATCAACCATTAACTTGCAGGGATATAAAAATATTCAATGACTCTGATGGTTCAAAGCCATATTTTATTGAGGAAACAAAAAACAATGTCACATATAAAGTAATTGCTGGATTAGGAGAAGTTGGAGTTCCCTCCGCTTCGGGGTGGTATATTTATTGCAACGACCGGTTAGTATTAGAGGCGGATAAGTCAGAAATTACAGGTTGGGGAACGCCTTCAATTCCTAAATGGCATATTGATTACGTTATGTTTCGTGGTATAGTTTTTTTTGATTCGCCGGATACGATAAATTTACCTTTAACAACTACCAAAAAAGGCATTGACGCTACATCCGAAATATATAAATTTGCTTTGCCATATATGAAAGATGCATTGCAAAAAGTAATTCCATTTTTGAAAAAGGTCACAAAATTGGGTGACCAGGCAAACGAATATAGAAAATTATTGGGAGAAAATGAAGAAAAAATATCAGTTGCGGCAATGAAACAGCACGATTACTCTCACGAAGCAAAAAAGTTTGTTTTCCCAAATTTAGAAATTGATGTAATTGCACAGAAAAAAGATACGGTTAGAATCGGCTATGATGTTAATAAAAGGCTTGCTAATCAAGCAAAGAATCATTCGAAATCCAAGTCATTTATGGAATTGGGAAAATATACTTTTGAATACTATTTGAAAATGGAGGAATTAGAAGATGAATAGCCCACGAAAAATAAATTACGAAACACGACCATATAAATTTACGGAACGAAAAATGCTATTATCCACATTCGCTCGAATTTGTAATTTCTACAAGGGTGAATATCAATATATAGGTTTCGGAGGTCTTACATTTACAGATTTCAAGTTATTTCATAAAGAATTACATATCGACAAGATGCACAGTATTGAGGGAGGAGATTTATTGTCAAAAGAAAGAGTTGAATTTAACCGCCCTTATTCTTTCATTAAGATTTATAAAGATTTATCGACTAACGTTTTGGCAACAATTGATTTAACAATGAAATCAATAGTTTGGCTTGACTATGATGGAGTTTTGGATAGTTATATGTTTGAAGATTTATCTCTTTTAATGCGGCAATTACCTGTTGGAAGTATTTATTTAATTACTTGTAACAGAGAATTAAAATCAGATGATACTGGGGAAGAATATACAGTTGAACAGTTTAAAGAAAAATTTGAATCTTTAACTCCATTTGATATAGGTGTAAAAGATTTTACAGGCGAAAAAAATTTTAAAACTATAAGAAGAATGTTTTCAACTCAAATAGAAAGCATCATTAATGACAGAAACAGAAATGAGGAAGACATCCAATTTCAACAACTTTATAACATTTTGTATCAAGAAAATAGAGGCGCAAAAATGTTTACTTTTGGAGGTATAATTACAGATAAGGGCGTAACAATTGAAGAACTTAATTTGAGTGATTTTCATTTTATTCGAAAAAATGAAGAGACATATAAAATAGAAATCCCAAATTTAACTTTTAGAGAAGAAATACATATCAATCAACATATTCCCGAAAAAATAGAATCTCTAATACAAGAAAACATACTTGATATTAAAGATATTGATAAATACCTTGCAATATACAAATTCTTACCTAACTTTTTTGATGTGAGAATATGATTGCCGAAATGAAAATAACGGATGAGAATTCCCGCCGGAATGGAAATCCTGTTTTACAACAAGATAACGTCCGGCCGCTTCGAAAACGGAGCCAATGCTGTGGACTGATGTTCTATATCACCGACCGCAATGAATTACTATTGTCATGTCAACGTTATTTGTCAACGTTATTTTGACGTCATTGCGAGGAACAAAACAATCTATAAATCAATTAGATTGCTTCGTTCCTCGCAATGACAATGCGGCATGTTACGGCTGACATAACACTATTACAATACAATACAATTCATCTGCAAAAATCACCTTAAACCTTAAACCGATGTACGCCGTTTTCGAAACTGTACCTGATTTCCCAACCGTAGAGTAAACATATTTGCTGCGCAATAGCCAGTCCCAAGCCGCTGCCTTTTGTTGTGTGGCTCATACGCGCGAAACGATGAAACAGCCTATCGCCGTCTAACGCATCGCCTGTGCCGGTGCTAACGACGTCTAACCGACTGTCTTCGAGTGTCGCAATGATGATGCCACCCGTTATGTTATGTTTGATGGCATTGGTTATTACATTATGGATGAGGCTTTCAAACAACTGTTTATTGGTTTGAAGCGTAAGCGTTTGGTCTGCCATGTGCGTTTCCACCGAGATTGCTGCCGTTTCAATTTGTTTTGCAAGCAAAGAGAATGTTGCCTCAACTGTATCCGCTACATTGATCGTTTGCATATCGTGGAATTGCATATTTTCCATTTTGGCAAGCAGTAGCAGGTTTTTGTTCATACGCGCCATTCGCGAGATTGCTTCGTAAAGCGTTTGTATGATGAGCGTTTGTTCTTCGGTAAGATTGGGATGTTGCGCCAGCATATCAAGGTTGGAGCGCAACACTGCCAACGGCGTCTGCATTTCATGCGATGCGTTTTCGGTAAATTCCTTCTGTATTTTGTAGGCAAGCAGATTTTTTGCCGTCAATGTGCGCAAGGTGTTGTTCAATCGGTCAAACTCTATGACATCGACCGACGCGAAACCGGGAACTTCATCCTGTTGAATGTTAAACTGCGATGTCAGTGAAAGGGTTTGGTAAAAAGGCTTCCACAACTTGCCGTGAATGAGGCGAGTAATAATAGCAAGTCCCGCCATCAGGCAAAACATCAGCAATATCAGAAAAATGGTAATCGCATTCAGGATTTCCAGAAACTCCTCGATGTTCAGGTTGATGTAAAGTAAAAATTTTTCACCTTCTATTTCAACCCGTGAATAAAGCGCCCGATAAGGTTTAAATTCCTGTGATTGCGTACAATATACTTTTTTTGAGACGAATGCATTGTCTTCCGATTCTTCCGTGTCGGGCATGATGCTTAGTATGTCGTTGAACCTGTTCCATACCGGTATTTCGCTTATCTTCAGTGACTGGAAGTCGTTGTTGACGGCATTGTCCCGCTGTTTCAACAGAAATTCATCAATTTCATGGATGATATATGCCCTTGTCAATATGTAAAACGCCGGTATGACGACCAGCGAAAGCAACAATCCGTAACCCATGTAATAGCGCAGCGTTTTGTTCAGTAATTTTCTCTTTTTCATTCGTCCGTCCATTTGTAACCCATTCCGTAAATCGTTTTGATACATTCCGTACAGCCTGCCCTGCTCAATTTTCCTTTCAGGTTTTTGATATGCGCATATACAAAATCCTGACTGTCGAGCATATCTGCCATATCGCCTGACAGATGCTCTGCCAGTGCACTTTTTGAAATCACCCTGTTTTTGTTTCCGATAAGGAACAGCAGCAAGTCATATTCCGTTTTGGTCAGCGCTATTGTCGTGCCTGACGCCACAGTTACTTCTTTCGACAGCAGATTGATTTCCAAACCGTTTGAACGCACGATGTTGCTTCCGTCATATTGCGTGCGCCTTATCAGCGCGAATATTCTCGCGCTTAATTCCGATAGATGAAACGGTTTTGCCATATAATCGTCGGCTCCGTTGCTGAGGCCTTTTATCCTGTCGTCCAGCGCGCCTTTTGCCGAGATAATCAATACACCGGTGTGCCGGTCGGTTTTCCTCAGATGTTCCAGCGCCTCCATGCCGTCGCCGCCAGGCAGCATCAAATCCAGCAATATACAGTCGTATGTATAGAGCGAAATTTTATCCATCGCCTCCATGTATGTGGCAGCCTGCTCGCACAGGTAGCCTTGCTGCGTCAGGTATTCAGCCATAGTTCGCGCCAGAGCGGGTTCGTCTTCAACAATCAGAATTTTCATGAGATAACAGTATCTGTATTTTTTGCAAAGATGAGGCGAAATTTTGAAGATTTGTTGAAGAATGAAGGAAAATGAACAGAAAATTCCAAATTTCTTCAAAATCAGTCATTAATTTTGTGCCGTAAAAGATAAAACCGTAGAAGTATTTAACATCAGAATACAATGAAACAGAAAAATTTTTCAGTAAAGAAACGAATGCGAAGTTTCAAGTGCGCTTTTAATGGATTGCGGTTATTACTATGTAAAGAGAGGAATGCATGGATTCATCTTTGTATTGCCGTTTGCGCATTGGCGGCAGGTTTCGTGTTCATGATTTCCACCGCAGAATGGATTGTTATCATTTTTTGTATCGGTTTTGTTTTCGCGTTGGAATTGATAAATACAAGTATTGAAAATATGGCGGATTTTGTGTCTAAGGAGTACCACGACTTGATTAGGAATGTCAAAGATTTGGCCGCCGGCGCTGTTCTTGTTGGAGCTATCACTGCCGCCATGATTGGATTGATTATTTTTGTACCCAAAATTATCAGTTTGCTAATTGGCAGAATACTCACATAATTTTCATTCGTGAACCATGCAACACTCATTTGCATAGACGGGTCGTCATGGATAGTTGTGTTGATAATGATATCTTTTTAAAACGAATGAGAAAGGTATAGACACAACTTTCCGTTACCGTATTCGGGAAAAACGAACGTTTGAAGCGGTTTATCTTTTTTTCCAAATGCTTTCTTGAGGTACGGATAAGTCCAGTACACTAACTTGGTTGAAAGGATACCGACGCCGGCTCCCGCTACAACATCGCTAACCCAGTGTTTGTTGTTGTAAACACGGGCTATGCCGACAAATGCCGCAGTACCGTATCCACCAACACTTATCCATACGGATTGGTTTTTATATTCCTGATGAAGGAACTCGGCTGCTACGAAAGCGGTTGTCGTATGTCCCGACGGGAAAGAACGGTAATTGGAATGGTCAGGCCGTTCTCTTGCCGTAAAGGATTTTGTATTTGACACGATACCGTTGGCAAGCAGGTTGCTTAAACCGTAAAGAACAGACATATCAAATAAATTGTTTGTACTTTCCACATTGAAAAGTTTCAAAGAATAAGCGGCAACAGCAGGCGTAAACTGCATATAGTCATCTACATGCGTATGCCAAAAAAGATTATTATATGCGAGCGAATGGCGGGCGTGAAAGTCAATTTCCCGGATTCCATTGTTGCCCAATGATATAAGTCCATACGTAATCATTGCAGATGGCAGGGCAATTTCGATAATTTTACCAAAATTATTCCACTTCACCTGTCCGGTACAGAATGAATGTGATAGTATTCCCGTCAGGATGATCGTAGGGATTATCAGGCGCTTCATATATTTTTTATTCAAAACTAAAATTTGTATCTTGCTCCAACGGTTACGATTTGCGTTTCGTAAAAATTGCTGAATTCTACCTTGAAGCCGTCATTCTGTAAATCCTGTCTTACGCCCATCGTATTGAAAATATCGGAGGCGGTCAGCATCAGTTCTAATTTGTTGTCCATGAGTAACTTTTTCATTCCTAAATCTATGCCTCCGCGCGACAGTTCCTTACCCTGCGCAATGTTTTTATCGGAAAAATAAACGCCGTTCACTTCCATCTGCACGTTCCATGGAAGCGTAACGCGGCTGCTCAGTTTGAAAAACATCGGAACGTCGTCTGCCTTTTTAATGACGTAGTTCTGCGTAACGGGGAAATTGTACGAACCGGTATGCGCGAAAATGGTATTTTTATACACGTTAAAACTGCCGGATATGTTCCACGATTTTAAGATGCGCTGCTCCAGACTCAGTTCTATGCCCGTGTTGGTGGCGCGCTCAATATTATCCGACGCCATGATGGTGATGTTGATATTATCGGGGTCCATCAGATAAATCCTGCTGAACGGCGATCGGATGTTTTTGAAATATAACGCCGTATAGATTGAGCCGCTGTTCCACGTCAACCGGTGGGCGAGTTCAGCATTTTGCGTATACTGCGGACGAAGCGAAGGATTACCGATTTTTAACAGTTCGGGGTCGCGGTATTGCGGATAAATGCGGAGCATCTCTTCGCCCGGACGGTCGATACGGCGGTTGTAAAAGAGTGATATTCTGTTCGACCTGTTCAGTTTGAACGTCAGGCGGATGTTGGGAAACAGGTCGAAATAATCGTATCCGGCGTTTGTAAAAAATTGGTTGGGCGCAAAACTGTAACTCACGTCGGTATATTCGCCGCGCAATCCGGCTTCGATGTCTATCCTGTCAAATTCGGCGATGATATTGCCGTAAAGCCCGACAAGGGTCTCGTTCCATTCCGACCGGTCGCCGAAGGTGTAATTAATTCCCGTATTGTCGGGGGTGTTGTGTACGGCGTAAGTGATGGGCGTATGCCGCAACCGTCCCTGCGCTCCCGCTTCAAAACGGCCAAAGGGCAGCGATTTGATATAATCGGTGTTCAGGCTGTAAACATATTCGGGCACATGGAGGTGCGTCCTGTCGGTATTTATCACGGGGTATTCAGGTGCGGGACCGTCCTGATACAGTTTATATTTTACGTCTTCGAGGACTTTTGTAAACTGAAACTGTGAATTAAGTTCGTGTCCGTATTCATCGAATTTCAACCTGTGCTGCACCGTAGCATTGGTAAACGCCTCGATTTCATCTTCGTAGAAAGCCCATTTGCGTGTCGGGTTTTGATAGTCTCCGTTCGTGAAATACCATACGCGCGTCGTGTCGACAAGTGCGTTGTAATCTTGCAGAGCGAAAACCGTAACCGTATGTTTGGGAGACAGATACCAGTCGAACCCGAACTTAATGTTGTAGTGGTAATTCCTGCGGTTCTCAGCCACCTGACTTTCCCTCACCGTGCCGCTGTCGTAGATGCGCGTCGAAAATTCGTTATTGGGCAATCCGCGCTGCTTCAAGATGTAGGTTTGCAGGAAGATATTCACTTTTTCGGTTCTGTAGTTGACGTTTAGCGTCGGCGTATATTTCGGATTGTTCGAAAAACTTGGCATTCCGGTCGGCAGGTCTTCTTTCCGTTTGGTCAGCATACCTGCGCCAAATACAAACCCGACGTCGCCGTTCAACCCCTTTGCCGTTTCCTGTTTGAATTTGATATTGATAATACCTGCCATTCCCGCCGCATCGTATCTTGCAGACGGATTGTTAATGATTTCTATGCTTTCGATTTGCGAAACGGGGATATTTCCAAGCCCTCTCTGATTGCCAAACCCCGTCAGCGCCGACTGTTTACCGTCAATAAGCACCGCTACCCTGTCGCTGCCCCTCAACTCAACCTTTCCGTCCCGATTGACCGTAACGCCAGGAAGCGTTTTCAGCATATCGAGCGTCGAACCGCCCGAGGTCGCCACAAAATCGGAAGCCTCGAATGTTTTTTTATCAAGCGCCGCCGAAACAGCCTGTCTTCTTGCCGAAACTGTTACTTCTGCAAGCGCAAAAGCATCCTGTATAAGGAAAACATCGCCAAAATCAAACATATTTTCTGTCGAACTCATCGCGATAGTCCTTTTCGTCTGTTCGTAGCCCAGAAAATCTATCTGTACGTCGTATTTGCCTGCTTCCGCTATGGTAATAGAAAATCGTCCCGCCTCGTCGGTGATTCCACCCGTAATAAGTTGGTTGTCTGAATTTTTATTCACTGTTATTGTCGAATAGGGCAGCGGCTCTCTATCCGTTTGGCATAAAACCCTTCCCGTAATTGTAACCTGTGCAACAGCATTTCCGAAAGTAAAAAGCAAAACTAAAATTAATAATGAAATTTTTTTGAACATAAACATTAAATTAGAAATTAATAAAAAATTTTCGCAAAGATACGGATGTGATTCTGAAGATTTTTTGAAGATGAAAAAATGTTTTACGCGAAATTCAAAAAACATTCGAAATTGTCTTTCACTTTTGTGTCAAGAGTTTCCTGCTTTTGATAGGAGAGACTTTTTTAAATATAATAGTATTAAAAATGAGACGATTAGTTACAACGAAGTTTTTTCTTGCATTGCAGGAAAATGTACAAAAGGATACATCCATTGACAACCGTGAACTGAATGGAATGTATGATGAATTTGCCGCTTTCGTCTTCTCGGAAAGCAGCAACAGTAAAGACCGCACGACGTATCATCATGCGCTTGTTTTTACTCTTTCGGTACTTGCCGAAATGGAAAAACAAATCCCTCAAAAAAACGGGACTTTTTTAAAACAGTGCAATCTTGTTGATTGACAATCAAATGCAATGGACGGAAAAGTTAATTATTGCTGAACTGAACGCTTCGCGCTGTCCGTTTTATTCTCAGGTAGAAAAGCAAAAAACACTGCAATGGACAGGCGGTATTACAGACTGTGTGGAGTTGGTTTATGCACTTCATACAGTGGGTTGCATTGACAATGGAACCGTTTCACTTAAAGATTTGTTCCAAACAATGGGAACTTTCTTAGGTATAGACCTTAAAGATTTTTCAAGAACATTTACGGACATCAAAAACCGTACAAAAGGCGACCGTACCCTGTTCCTGAACAAACTCAAACAT
>Ga0099364_10008611_pt1 | contig 14331 bp, 18 predicted proteins | sample TergutTh196P3_FD_73070 | JGI IMG/M metagenome (GOLD analysis project Ga0099364, IMG submission 73070) | Microcerotermes parvus P3 segment gut microbial communities from Pointe-Noire, Republic of the Congo - Th196 P3 | ecosystem: Host-associated > Arthropoda: Insects > Digestive system > Gut ... | reverse complement strand
GGGTAGAAGTGAAACGTTTTTTTGCTGCGTTGGCGCTGTGTGTCATGTTGTTTTGGGCTGTTCCGGCTTTTGGGGAACAGAAAATATCTTTGCCTTTCGTAATGGAAGGAGTTGTCCTTAACCGTGATTTTTTCTCTCGGGCAGGGGTGTTGTGGGGATATGGGGATTGCTTTTTGCACGATGTGAACCGGCTGAACGATGAGCGGATAGGCGTGGTTCTAATCTCTCCGTCCGGCTTTGAAATAAGGCTGGTGTATGACGTGAATACGTTGAACGTCCTTTACTTGGATACGCTCTTGCCTAAGAAATCCAGTAGGGAGGCCATGAGGCGCGAAAGCGTGAGCGTCGCTGACGTTGTTAAGCTGGCGAAACGTGTTGTGGAATACTTAACAATAAATAAGTTAACCTGGAAATCCTTTGTTGGGCGGCCAAATTAGGAATCCCAAAAGCCAATATCCATCAATGCAAATAAAAAAGGGAAGCGATGAACTATATCCAGTTTACGCTTCCCTTTCCTTTTATAAACAATTACTCAATAAACGATTATTTAGTTTTTATTCATCGTCTTCGTCTTTCGTTTCATAAAAATATTCAATCTCACGTTGAGCATCACCGTCTGTCAGCATTTTACGACGGGTTAATCGTTCTTTCGCCTGTGCGAGAATTTCACGAATCTTACGTTCAAAGTCGACTTTAGGCGGCATAGCAGTCCAATATTCCGCGACAGCTATACCTGATTTATCAAGTTCGAGCATTTCGATTTTTTCACGGCTTGCGGTCGCACATAGTATTAACCCGATAGGCGTTCCCTCGCCAGGCTGACGTTCATATCGGTCAAGCCATTTCAAGTATAATTCCATCTGCCCCTTAAAGGCGGCTTTGAATATGCCAAGCTTTAACTCAACAGCAACGAGACGCCTTAAAATCCTGTGATAAAACAACAAGTCAAGGACAATATCTTCGCCGTCTATTATCATTCGTTTTTGGCGAGCGACAAACGAAAAGCCATTTCCAAATTCAAGAATAAATGATTCAAGGTCAGCTAGTATCGCCTTCTCTAAATCTGCTTCAAGATAATTGTCTTTCAATCCAAGAACATCAAGAAGGTACGGGTCTTTGAATACGTTGAACGGAACCGCCGATTCTGGCGATAATCCCGTATTTGCTATTTCTTTACGCTCAAACGCTTTGCGGGAAATCTGGCGGCGAAGTTCTTTTGCGCCATAATTACGCATTGCGGCATCATTGGCATAATACAATCGCGCTTCGTCAGATTTAAGCGTCAGTAATTCAACGAAATGTGACCAGTTCAATTTTGCCGCCAATGGCGGCAAAATCTCCGCATTAGAAAAACGTGTAGCAAAAAGCATCATTCGATAAAGATTACGTTCTGAAAAATTTTTTCCATATTTAGCCATCAATTTTGCCGCCAATTCCGGCAAAATCTTTTTACCATATTCGGCGCGTCCGTCATTAAGCACAGTGGAGTTGATATATTGCCCAACTTCCCAATACATCAACGTGATCTCACGGTTCGCGTATGCTCCAGCGCGTGATTTGCGCGTTTCGATAATATTAGCGACGCGCTCAAATATTCGAGATTCATCAAGCCAAATTTCACTTTGTACGACAAGTTCTTTCTTCGTTTTACGCATATTATGACTCCTCGCACCCATTCCGCTTTACGTCCCAACGCACTCATTCTCTCTGGATATATTTTCGCTATTTGCACTGTTTTTAGCAAGGGCTTCTCAATTCTAATGATCCAACATCTCAACGGCTTTCATCTTATTTTCCGGCGCGAGGTGCGCGTATCTCAACGTCATTTTCAAATCAGAGTGGCCTAACAATTCACGTACCGTGTTGAGGTCAACACCTCGCATCACAAGCTGAGAAGCAAAGTCGTGGCGCATGTCGTGCCATCTGAAATTTTCAATTCCCGCTCTTTTCAACAGGGTTTCCCACGAAGAATTGCAATTATCCAGCTTCTTACCGGTTTTGGGAGAGGGAAAAACCAAGTTTCGTGGAACAACTCGCTTTGATTGCTCGTGCCAGCGGGAAAGTGTTTCAAATGCCAATTTATTGAGCGGCACGTAGCGTTCTTTTTCGGTCTTTTCCACATCAGCCCTTACAAAGAGTGTCCTTTCAGCGAAATTGACATCCCCCCATTCGAGTGACAGGAGAGAATTGCGCCGAATACCAGTTGACAGCGCGAGTATGACAATAGGCTTCAAGTGATCTGCGAAACCTCCGGCCTTTATGCTGGGTAGAGTCTCTAATCCTCGTTCTTTCAACCATTCGTTATGGTTTTCCCGTTTTACTCTGATTTCTTTTTCGCGTTCGTCAAGGGCTGCCATAAGTCTGGCCCTTTCATCTTCTGTGAGATAACGAGTTTTTTTATTGGAATCTCTTTCAGAAAGCGGTTCGAGCTTGGCAAGAGGGTTGTTCTCAATGACTCCGCGTTTAACGGCCCAGCTTACGGACGCTTTAAGCGCAGTCACCATCCGATTTAGCGACGAGGATTTTATACCGTTATCTTTTTTCTTTTTCATCCTCCATTGCTCAATCGTGGCGACAGTGATGTTATCCATCGGGGTGTCAAAAAGATATCCGAAGCTGGACTTTATCATAGTGACTGTGAGCTTGCCGGATTTTCTGTGTTCCAAAACCCAAGGTTCGTAGATACCGTTAATAAAATCACCAAGTGTTATCGCAGAATTACTTGGTGCTGTTGGGTCTTCACCACGCTCAATGGAAGCGAGGAATTTCTGAGCAGCCTCGCGTGCCTCCGCAACTGTATACCTCGTGGCGTCACCGATTTTATATGTGGCTCGCTTCCCGTTAAGACGCCTATAGTCCACACAATATGTTTTCTTTCCTCCATAGCTTACGGAGAGAATGAATCCATTGACGAGGGTGTCGCGAATCCAGTATAGTTTCTCGGCAGGTTCGGCATCTTGGACAACAGTTAGCGTCAGCTTTTTTTTTGGCACGTAAAAACCTCCTATCGGGGGCAAGAAATTTTTACTCCATATTTACTCCAGACATTATAAAAACGTGTTTTCCTAGAGTCAATAGACAAAACGAGAAAAGCGGTATAAAATACGATTACTAGCTAGTTTATATGGTGATAAGTTTCTGTAAGATTTCCTAAGAAACACTATATAATCTCCCTCGCACGGAAGAGGTCAGGGGTTCGAATCCCCTCAGCTCCACCAGGAAAAACCACGGCTCAACAGTGATTGGGTCGGTCATAGTTCGAGGGGCATTCTCCGCTTGGGAATGCCCCTTGTCCATTTCTGCCCTATGTCCACCTTGTGTTATCCCGTCTGAGGTACTTTCTACCCTATGTCCGTCCCATGCTATCCCCTCTGCAATAATTTCTTTCATGCGAGATATTTCCCATCGAAACACACTCCCGAAAATAAGAAGTATTCCGCCTATCCGCCCGTTCCGCCCGTAATTTCGTTTTGCCCTAAGACTTTCAATGCTAATCGACGGGCATATCATTTTGCGATTCGCCCGTACTCCGCCCGTAGTCATTTCCTGCCGAGAAATCCCAAGCAAAAAGGAGGTGAAATTATTTTTATGGAAAATCCTGAAGCAATTCGTAGCAGGCTTGCACACGCGACATGCTCAGATAGTTATTGGCGGGCATTCCCTGACAACGACAAGTTCTTGCTTACCGACGGGGTGAAAGATATGGCAGAGGCATGTGAGGCTTTCTGGCTCATAACAGCCGTATTTTCCTGGCAGGGTGACAGGAAGGTTAAGAACGAGGCGTTTCAGGTCTGGAAATTGCGCTTTAACGACAAGGAGAAAGGAGATGACGCGCTTCTGATATGTGAGGACGGCAACAATAGGGAGCTTGCCCGGCAAGAAATAAGTTATACGGACTTTCCACTCCCGGAAGGCATGAAGTTGTACCTTGACGGCGGCGTTCTGATGCTGCCCTCGGAGTATTGAGAGAGCGGCAATTTGTTCCATGCAGGATATTTTCTATCTCAGAAACGGAGGTTGCACAATGCACACAGAAAAAGCCACGGTAAAGACGGAAGCGGTATTTTCCGAGGACAAGAGGCACAGGTATCTGTTGCGTAAGGAGTGGGACACTAAAAAGCCCAAGGCGACTATCATCATGACCAATCCAAGCACCGCCGACATGCTTACTATGGACTACACCACGCTTTATATCATGAACAACATAGTCAAGCTGGATTTTGGCTGCATCGAAATTGTTAACCTTGTTTCTAAGATGACAACCAAGCTCGACGTGCCAAATGACCTTGAGCCGAAGCCCAACGCCGAGAATATTGATTTCATAGTGAAATCGGCGGAAAAGGCCGACAAAGTGATTATCGCATGGGGCAAATTGGGGGAGAATAACAAGAAAGTCCGTGATGCTCAAGACTATCTTCTCGGACGCTTGAAGCCTTTCAAGGACAAGCTGTGCATCATCACCACCGAAAGCGGCGGCGGTTCCGGGTATCACCCTCTTGCGCCGCAGATACGGTTCTCCTGGACACTCAAAAAGTACGAGCCGCCCAAACCGCCGGAAGTCAAGCCTGCCGCTTCCTGATGGATATGCCTATGGCTGTATCTGGCTGTAAGTGTTTAATGGAAGGAGGTGTTTGTATGTTTTATCCTGATGACCAGTGGCCGAGGCTCAAGTCTTGGATAGAGGCGCTGATTGACCTGATTTTGAAACGTTAGTTTTTGCGCTGTATGTGCGTGTAGTGCCGTCCCCTCGTTCTCTGTGATGAGAGCGGGGGGATTTATTTTTGCCGATAGGAGGGGAAAAATGTTCAAAGCTGGAACTGTCGCGGAATTGGAATCTCTGGAACTCAAAGAAAAGATGCCGGAGGAAATCTATCAGGAGGTTTTGCGTGTCGTGTCCTATCTGGATGATACGTTTGGCGAAGACCGGGACGTGGATGATGAGGATGGAGGTTTCGTTTTTATCGCCGAGGACAAAGAGGACTTGGATTACTTTGCCTCAAATTGCGTTGAGTTGGAAAGTCCTACGCTGGAATATGTTGAACTCGTATCGTCGGATAAAAAGCCTTACCTGAACGCTTTCTTCCTTGTCAACGAATATGCGTACGGCATGACGCTATTCGTTCCCACGTGCAAAGCGCCGGAGAGATTGTTGAAAGAAGTCAACGACAGCACGGAACATAGAGATTCCTGTGTTCCGAGAAGGGAGGGCGCTTTTGATAAAAGTCGGTACTGTTAGGGAATTGGCTCAATTCAAGAAGGCGATAGACCGTGGCGTGTACAACGTGGCCCTGCGAATCGTTACCACGCTTGATGAGTTATACGGAGCCGATAGGGACGTGGATAACGGCGACGGAGGCTTTGTATTGATTGCGGAAACCGTTCAAGACATCACCGATATCGCCCAGCGGTATGTGAGGATAGATGAGAGCCGGCATGAGGCTGTGGACGTTGTGAAATGTGGGAATAAGACATATCTGAACTCCCTATTTCTCAGCAACAATGAGTTTGGAATCAACATTTTCATGCCGATTGAGCTTGCTCCACAAGCTCTCTTGAGGGCGTTTCCCCAAAAAGCCAGATAATTTAGAGGGAGGGATTTTAAGATGATGTGGTATTTCCTTGCGGGATTTACGGGTACTTTAGGGATTTTAGTGGTTCTTGATTCGGAAGAACGTTCTGTGAGGGTGAGGGCTTCGAGGTGAACGCCTTGCTTGTGACTCTTGTCGCCGTCCCTCCTGCCGAGGCCGTAAAAATGCTTTCCAGCGGCGCTATGCTGGCAGTTGCGGTCTACAAGGCGGCAAAGACGGGGAGAGGAAGAAGGTAACATATTTGCGTGACGGCACAGAGAGGGCTTGTCATGTTGCCGACCAAAAACAACGGAGGTGTTATGTGGGAAAACAAAAATTACTTTCAGAAATCAGCGTTCAATGCTCTGCGGCACAAAGCTGTATCGCAGAGCATTACGACAAGACCGACAGCAAGGAGCTATTGACGGTTTTATCAACGTTAAGAGAACTGCTGGACTGTTTTATCGGTGGTCAATCTGAAACTTGACCCTGCCACGGTATAGCTTTACGTAGTCAATCAGGAAGCCAAGTTCTTCGTCGGTAGCGTTTTTAAGCATCGTCAGTAGGGTATCTCTCTTGTCGGAAGGAGTGAGAGCGGATTCTTCCCCGTGCAGTATCAAAGAATCCGCGCTGACATCTAAAACCTTGCAGAGATTGGTTAGAGTTTCAATGCTGATGCTTGATTCGCCTCGTTCTACCGTCCCAAGGAAGGACTCGGATATCCCTGCAAGTTCCGAAAGGGTTTCAATCGTCAGATTTTTACTCTTTCGGGCAATGCGGATATTTTCCCCTATTCTTTTAAGATTTTTCTCCCTCATGATAATCACCCATGCTCAGTAGGGTACAAAGAAAGGGGGGAATTGATAACAGCACGGTATGGGTATTATGAAAAACTGTGTTGTGGTTTTAGTTGCGCTGTGCTAAATTATGTGCGGCAAAATGCTCAGTGAGTGAAAAAATTTTCCGAGGAGGAATCGAAATGAAGTTTTCTACACGCGTTAAGGTAGTGTCCATTTTGGCGGTGTTTCTGGTAATGTTGTCGAGTTCGGCGTGGGCTGAACCATATATAAACATCAGCGCCGTATTGGACAGCACAGGAAAGCAACTGACTGTCACGTATTCTTATTTTTTGGATGGTAAACCGTATGACCATTTTCGCAATCCCCCCTATACTTCCGCGATAATGGAGAAGATGTCGGAAGAGATGCTTATGAAAATTACATTCCGACCAGCAGGTGAAAGTCAATATATCGTAAAATTATCAAACAGCCCTCTCACTGCTGGTTTAACGTACCAACGAGCGACATTTACCTTCGACCAAGAATTAACAGAGGGTCAATACTTTTTCCCTACTGGCGGCGCTAACACTGGCAACGAACTTAAAGCCGCCAATGACCCGTACAGTACGACAGATGAAGAATGGATGGCTTTCTTTGAAGAGCTTGCTGGGCCTCCCTACAATGCTGATATGGACGCAATAGGTGAAATTATGGCCGTGTTTGAATCAACTGGAAGGAATACATCTGTTTGGATAGCGAGAGACGGTAGCTTTATTGGAAACCCTGTTCCTCCTACTCCTGGACGCGGCGTAGTAGCGGTAGAATCCTTCCGAACTGGAACCGCTGTCCGTAATGAGCATTCTGCTCTTGTTAGCGTGACCGACAGTACCGGTCATACCCTCCCTTCCGCCGTCAATACTTCCAATGTAGATAGTGCTACGATAATCGGCCTGCCGGTATTTGAGGCAACGGTGGAGGGTAGCAATCATACTGCCTTCATGGGATATGAGACGACTCTCAACGATATTGCCGCAAAAGGGTACAAAGTACAAGACCTGACGTTTTTGAAACGGAGAGCGAACGGGGCGATAGTGGCATTCGAGAGAATCGGAAATCCTGCAAACGTCGGCAACGGACAATTCGCCGTGACGTTGATGAGTTCTCCTACAACCGAGCTGAATGGTGACGCTTCGATAGCAAGCAACACTATGTACCTTTTCAGCTTCGGAATCCAAGACAACGGTAACTATGATTGGGACTCTACTGCTGGAACCATCGTTGACCCTGCCGCCATTGCCGCAAGTCAGACACAGAATAAAAGCAGTAGCGGATGCAACGCAGGTTTCGGAGTCGTCGGGTTGTTGCTTGCGGGTATTGCTGCTCTCAAATACCGGAAGAACTAAGTCTGCCGGAACAACGGTTTTCTGCAAAACATCAAAAAGCGAGGGGAGAATTCTGCCTCTCGTTTTTTTTTGCCAAATTGGTAACGTCTGCAAATTTGTGTTGGTTGCATCTCTCTTGGGAAAAACCACCAATTTTCGGCACTTTGGCACTTTGACGAATTTTCCTAGTCATTCCAAGCATTTGGCGCGATAAAATGGAAGTGCTGAAGTGCCGGAGGAAAAGGACTCCACGGTAAGAAACCCAACAAGGAAAAAATAACGGGCGGAGCGTGGGCGGATGGGATAATATATCTGCCCGCCAAATAGCGTTGAAAACACTAAGGCAAAATAAATCTACGGGCGGAACGGGCGGACTGCGCGGGTAATGTGCTAACAAAAAACAAAAACACATATTATCACTCTGATACATAAATCTGAACAAACAGGAGTGATAGTAATGGTTAAGAAGATAACAGCACCAGAAAACACTGCTGTAATCTATGCACGATATTCCAGTGCGAACCAAAGGGAAGAATCTATCGAGGCTCAGGTACGAGCATGTCAGGAATACGCGCAACGCAATGGACTGAAAGTGATTGATGTCTATGCGGACTCAGCGAAAACCGGAACTAACGCCGAACGTGAACACTTCCTGCGTATGATTGACGACAGCGGTAAGGGGAAATTCCTTTATGTGATAGTCCATAAGCTGGATAGATTCAGCAGGGACAGATACGACAGCATCACATTTAAGAGGAAACTGAAAATCAACGGCGTGGTATTACGTTCGGCACTCGAAAATCTTGACGGCTCTCCCGAAAGCCAAATCTTGGAATCCCTGCTGGAAGGCATGGCTGCCTACTATTCCCAAAACTTATCGAGAGAATGTCTGAAAGGACAGTTAGAGAACGGGTATAAGTGCGTCCACAACGGCGGTATTCCCCCGCTTGGTTATGACTGGGACAAGGAGAGCAAGAAGTACGTCATAAACGAGGAAGAAGCCGAAACCGTTCGCTATATCTTCTCAAAATATGTTGAGGGCATAGGGTATGGCACGATAATAGCTGAATTGAACAGTATGGGGCGGCGATCCAAGAGGGGAAATATTTTTGGTAAAAACTCGCTCCATGACCTGCTGAAAAACTTCAAATATACCGGCGTCTACACGTTTAATCTGAGGCTCGAAAAGGACGTAAGCGGGACGCGAAACCCTCAATTTAAGCCAAAAGATGAGTGGATATATATTGAGGGTGGTATGCCTGCCATAGTGGACAAAGAAACATTCGATAAGGTGCAAGCCAGGCTTGCCTACAACAAAAAGAACGCCGGGCATTTCAAGGCCAAACGGGTGTATATGCTTGCCGGTCTGTTGAAATGTGGTGAATGTGGTTCGTCCATGTGGGGTAAAGGGCATACAGACGGGCGGCATGGCTTGGAATACCTGAACTACGAATGTTGCGGGAAGGCGTATAAGAAAAATTGCAGTAATCGGGGCGTGAGAAAGGAGACTATAGAAAACTACGTGCTTGATGAACTGCAAGACAAGCTCTTTTCCGAAAGTTCCATAAAGAAACTGGCTTCCAAGCTAAGTGCATATGGCACAAAAATGAAAGCCGAATCCCAAACGGAACTTGACGAGGCAATGGGCGAACTTGATGAGATAAAAACCAAAATGGACAAAATAATCCAATTGGTAGCCGACAGTGGAATATCCATAGATTCGGTTAAAAGCGAACTCAAGCGCCTCGAAGAACGCAAGATGACGGTGGAAAGCTGTATCCAGGGAATAAACATGGGAGATGCCGCCGCCGCAATCTCGGAGGAAATAATAATCGGGCTGATAAACAAATCCAAAGACTTTGTGAAAACCCGGAATATCTCTGAGTGTCGCGGATTCATCGGCAACTATGTGGAAGGCATTACTATCTATCGGGAAAAAGTGGAAATAAAACTGAAAATAGCTGTTCCTGATGAAGATAATAATGCCCTAAATCCCCTGGTAGTTGAATATGACCTCAAAGAGATGAAAGCGAGGTACAAAAAAGCGGTGTAACATGTAAAAAACCTTGAAAGGACTAAGCGAAAAATATTCCGTGGTAATCGTGCGGAACGCTTGACCTCCACTCGGGATATCCACGAGGTACGAACAAGAGGCGATTCTCCTTGTGGCGTTGGATGTGTGCGATAGAGAAGATTGGCGATAATACCGAGTCCGTGGGTATTGTGTGTGGCGTCGGTTGTACGCAAAGATTATCCACGGATATAGTTAAGTCGTAGATTCGCACGTCGTGGCTTCAGCTCCACCAAGAAAACCCACGGCTTAATTATTAATTAGGTCGAAAAACTAAAAAGGGCGTCCACAGGCTTGGAGGACGCCTTTGCTCTTTTCCAAGCCCAAGCATCCAGGCAGTCGCAATTTCTGCAAAATATTTTTCGGAAAAAATCTCGAAAAAAAGTGATCCACCCAACCACCCGTTCCGCCCGAAATCTCGTTCTCTCCAAATACTTCCAATGTTCGTCGATGGGCGGATAATATTTTCGATTCGCCCGCAATTCGCCCGTAATAAAATTCTCGAAGAAAAATCCAACAAGTCCATTCTATTTTCCAAAAAATACCAAATCGAAACGGAGGTTGTGCAATGTTGACAGAAAAAGCAGTTGTAAAACCGAAGCAATATTTTCGGAAAATCGGAGGCACAGATATTTGTTGCGCAAGGAATGGGAAGCGAAGAAGCCAAGGGCAACGATAGTAGGGTATCTCTCTTGCCGGAAAGAGCGAGAGTGGATTCTTTTCCGGGCATTATTAAAGAATCCGCACTAACATCTAAAATCTTACAGAGACTGGTCAAGGTTTCGATACTAATGCTTGATTCCCCTCGCTCGACCGTTCCAAGAAAGGATTCGGAAATCCCTGCAAGTTCCGAAAGAGTTTCAATCGTTAGATTTTTACTCTTTCGGGCAGCGCGGATATTTTCTCCGATTCTTTTAAGATTTTTTTCTTTATGATAATCGCCCATGCTTAGAAGGGTATAGAGAAAGGGGAAAATTTTTAACGGTACAATATGGGTATTTTTAAGAACCGTTTTTAAGAACCGTGTTGCGGTTTTTTGTGTGTTGTGATAAATTACGAGTGGATAAATGGCCTGTGAAGTAAGAAAAAGCTTCAAGGAGGAATAACAATTCTGCAATGAGTAGAACAAAAGAGTTTTTAGGGCTCTTGTTAGGTATAGCAATAGGTACGGCTATTGCTATATTGTTGAGCCTGTATTTGGGTACAGTTACTAGTATTAGTATATTAACCACTTGGGGATTCCTCACTATTCCTGGAGGCTTTATTGGAGGTGGTGTAGGAGCTTTAATTGGAAGTAAAATTGGAGCTAGATTGGATTTACTTCTAGTAACCAGAAAAAATAGGGTGATTTGGACATTTATTGGAATAATTCTAGGTATTGGAGTTGGTATACTTTTAGAACAATTTCTCCTAACAACAAACGACACAAAATCTGGCATAATTTGGGGTAAATTAGAAATGTACGGGATGATTCCTTTTGGCATATTAGGAGGAATCATAAGCGGAATAATAGGGAACAGAATAGGAACCGCTAAAGATAGAAAGTATTCAATAGCGTACTATGAATATCAAGCGGAACTTGAGAAGGAAGAGGAGAAAAGAGCGAAAAGAAAGGCATTTTGGGATGGGTTGAAGAATGGAGTAAGGAATATTTTGGAGGACGCAGTAAAAAAAGAACATGAAAGAAGAGAAAGAATTGATAAAGGAAGAGAAAAAGAAAGAAAAAGAAGAGAGGAAGCTGAAAGAGAAAGAAAGAAAGTTGAAAAACAAAAAAGACAAGAAAGATTAAGGCAAAGAGGATTAATGAAATAAAAGTAAGAATATAAAATAGTTGTCAAGGATAAAAAAGACAAAAGAGAGATAAAAGAGTGAAAGAGATATTTTCTAGTTTTACGAGAGGAGAGTTTTATTATGGGTTTTTACAAAAGTGTGAAAGATATGTTTGATAAAAGAGCTGAAAGTTGCAAAAAGAAAGGCGATCAACATTGGGCAAAGGCAAAAAGCGGAGAAGGCGGCTCTAATTATACTGCTGCTAGGAAGCAGTACGAAAAAGCTGAGGAAAATCGGAAAAAAGCGGAGAAAGCATCAAGTGCTCCTTTTAAGAAAAAATAACACTGGGTATGATTCCCTGCGAAGAATGCTGTAAATTCATGTAAGGCACCATAAGAAGCGGGGGGAGAAGTTTACTCCCTCGCTTTTTTTTTGCCTATGTAAAGTAAAAAATCCTTTCGATATTTATTTCCGGCCTATCTCATTCCATCTGTTGCAATTTCTTCCATGCGTAATATTTTCTATCGGGAAAAATCCCATAAAAAATTGGCCGCAATCTGCGCATCTACCCTGAGAACCCTCTAACTATAGTGATGCCTACCATATTTTCACCGGGCGAATACATTAAATAGTACGCCCATATACTCCCTACTCTGCCAAATCCAGTTATCCCAACGAATTACACACTTATGAATTAAGTACCCGACTTAATAAACGACGTTCTCGTAATATTTTCTTTCGGATACACATTTAGAGGAGGGAGTCACATTTGTGGTGATTTCTGCTCTTGGTAAAAAATAACCGCATCACTCCGCCCGTCCGCCCTGAGTATTCTCTAACTATATTGATGCCTACCATATTTCCAGCGGGCGAATAGCCAGGACAATATGCCCTACTACGCCCAATCCAGTTATTCCAACGAATCACGCACTAATGAATTAAGTACCCGACTTAATAGACGACGTTTTCTTTTTTTTTGACATGTTTTGGGCTTCTCGCTAAAAAAATTTTTTTTGAACAAAATAATAAAGAGGTATCTTTTGGCTTGAGGATTTTACTGAGTGTAAAACGTCAAGCAAATCGCGGCCGCTATTTTTTTGAAGGGTTGTGAAAAGAATGCAGAAAGTAAAATTGCGTGGCGAGGCGTTGAAATCGTTGGTTTTGTTGTTTATTAAGGCTGTAATAGTTCTGGACAGCAAATGGAAGGCAAAGGAGTTGCCGCCGCTCCATCGGCTTTTTCCGTGCGACATAATAGCTATGTTTACGCTTTGGTATAAAAAATCGCAGGGGACAAAGGCTGAGATCGTTCTGAATGAGGAAGAATTTATTAGGTACTTTGAGAAATTATTAATTCAGAAGAAAAAGATCAAATACGCGCAGGTTGTATCCAAAACCGCCTACAATTTGTCGCAGGGTGAGTACAGATACCAATTTTCGAGCCTTAGATTGACAAAGCAAGGGTTAAAGCTCTACATTCGCCTATTACCTGACTAAATTAGAAAAAGGAGGGCAAAAAAGAACCGTTCCCCTAAAGGAACGGTTCTTTTTTGCCCTCCATCTGCATTCTCACATTTTTGCGCGATGAACTAAATATTTCACGGCAGATAGACTTATGAAAAATGAAGATGATGCGGCCTTTGACTTACTGGCCGGTAATTCAAGATAAAGAGCTTTAAAGCATGTCTGGAATAAATACCGCAGGAATTTGTTGCCTCAAATTTATGAGCGTTTAAAAGTGGTGAGGAAAGTAATCCAGCCCACTACTTGCGTTTTTGAACTCAAATGAAAAATGGCTTCCCCCAGTAAGTAGGCCGCAGTATTCATATTTTACATGGCTGAAATCGGTTGTATAATATTTATAAATTCACATGCTCATTAAGCGTCGCGCGGAGCGGGAGGGTCGGGGCTGAGAATCCATGAATAATGAATTTAGAATGCTTTGCAAAAAGTGTCCTAGATTAAAAACCCTACTAAAGGAACAGCGGGAGAATACCCTATCAAAAGATAGATGGTCTGCTGCTGTGCGCATCCTAATCGACGCGGGCCGTATTGCGTTGGCAAGAACCTTTACAGAACAATCGGGAAAACGTGACTATGCTCGTGAAGAATATATCGACAAGCTTTCAATCCAGAGGCCGGAAGGAAATGTTCTATGCCGTGAATTGGGATGCTCAGAAGAGGTCATTGAGCAACGCTGGAGTAAAGGTGGTCACTGTTTTGAAGAAAAATGCCCCCAGGATGAAAAGGGAGGTATTATCTTTTCGCCTGTCAAGAAATTACAACTTGACTACAGAGAAAAGATAAATATCGGTTTCGATTATAAAGCACCCGACAATACAAAAAGTAAAAAAGACGATAAGAAGCGTACTATGACACAATCCAATGACGAAGAAAATACAGATATCGGTTTTGATTATGAAGCACCTGAACAGAAAAAAGCCGATATTATGCGCATTAAGCTAAAATACAGTGGTATGAACCCAAATACGTACGCGGCTTTTATCTTAAAAAATTACAACTTCATGCTTCATGAATCCAACAGGTATTACATTTATTACGGCAACTGTTGGAAGGTCTTTCATGACTTTAAAATGCAAAGACTCCTGCGCAATTTTTTCCATAAATTTGAGCCGGGGGAGTGGAGAACTACCGTACAGTTCAACTATATGAGCACGCTACGCTTGGAATGTTGGGATACTGACGACCTGCAATCGGCTGAGCGATACATCAACGTCAAAAACGGGCTTCTGGATTTGGACACA
>Ga0099364_10008610_pt1 | contig 14331 bp, 14 predicted proteins | sample TergutTh196P3_FD_73070 | JGI IMG/M metagenome (GOLD analysis project Ga0099364, IMG submission 73070) | Microcerotermes parvus P3 segment gut microbial communities from Pointe-Noire, Republic of the Congo - Th196 P3 | ecosystem: Host-associated > Arthropoda: Insects > Digestive system > Gut ... | reverse complement strand
ATCACAACGATATGTGTGATATCGAAAATACTTATGGCTTACCTACTTCTGAAATGAAACAAGCAACTACATACATTAACAACGGTTGGGATTTTGATAATGTATGGGGAATACATCCTGACTTCAACGTTGGTTACCCATTTTTAAGAGGTATGCCAGGGACACCAGAAGAGATTTTTCCACCACCGATTGATTTTGCTGCTATAGTAGAAGGTAATTCAGTGATACTGAGCTGGGAAGCACCTGATGGTAACCCTTTAGGTTACAATCTCTATCGAAATGATGATTTATTAACTCCAGACTTGCTTGTCGATACCACTTTTACTGACTTGGAAGTTCCTATAGGCATCCATGTTTACAGTTTACAAGCTATCTATCAGACTGGCGAATCTGATGCTGTCACGGTCGAAGTCGAGATAATACCTGAAATTTTCTTACCTCCATCAAATTTTGAAGGATCTGTGGAAAGTAATACAGTAACCCTGAACTGGACTGCTCCAGAAAGCAATCCAATGGGTTATAAACTATATCGAGATGAATTTCCGTTATACAGATCACTCCTTCTCGGAACGACTTTTACTGATTATGATGTCCCAGATGGAACTCATATTTATAGTTTACAAGCTATCTATCAGACAGGTGAATCTGAGATAGTGTTTACCGAAATAGAAGTTCGAGTTTCTGAAAGAGATGAGATTGAGATTCCTGTTTTTACTGAGTTATTAGGTAATTTTCCTAATCCTTTTAATCCAGATACAACAATCAGATACAATGTAGCTCAAGCAGGCAATGTCGTGATTGATATCTACAATGTCAGAGGACAAAAAATAGCCACTCTCTTGAACAGCCACAAAGAAGCCGGTGAACATACAGCAGTATGGCAGGGTCTCGATGGCAGTGGTCGTGAGGTCAGTAGCGGTATCTATCTGGCAATCATGAGAATGGATGATTTCACTCAAATCAGAAGAATGACCTTGTTGAAATAGAATAAGGAGTTCTGACTATAAGTTCATGGATCAATACAACCCTCTTTTTTAAGAGGGTGAGATCCTGAATACTAATTACAAATTACAAATTATAAATTATAAATATATTGAGGATGCTGATTTTTATTGGAATTTGATTAATGAATATGGATAATGGAGATTTGTAGTGGCGTATTGCTTACGCCTTAAGTGGATAATTGAGATTTTTAAGACCTTTCACTGCGTTCAAGTTGACAGGGGGGATGGAGTGTAGTGACACGGAGATTGCTTCGTGGGAAGTTTAAAATGAGAGACCTCACAACGACGGGATGAGGGGTAGTGACACGGAGATTGCTTCGTGGGGAGTTTATAATGAGAGACCTCGCAACGACGGGATGGAGGGTAGTGGCACGGAGATTGCTTCAGGGGAATAGCAAGAAGTGACCTCGCAAAGACGGGATGGGGGGTAGTGACACGGAGATTGCTTCGTGGGGAGTTTAAAATGAGAGACCTCGCAACGACGGGATGGGGGAAGTGACACGGAGATTCTTCACTTTGTTCAGAATCGTTCAATATGCATAATCACCAAAAGAATGAAAACACATAGTATTCCAATTATGACAAAGTTTTGCATTATTCCTAGCGGAATAAAGATGATGGGGGTAATTATTTTTTCTACCAAACCATATTTCCTGCGGAGTCCTCTCCGAAAAGTATATTTTCATAAATTATACATTACACACACTGAAAGTGCGTGATTTTTAATAGAAAGCGGTCATCAATGATTTTTGTAGTATCAAAAAAGACCTAAAAAGTGATTATGGTAAAGATATCCTAAAGATAGTTCTCATTAATATAAGGATAAATAAGAGTCCTAAAGCTATATAAATGTAATAAATAAACATTTCTTTATGTTCAAAATAGACATTAGAATGTATTTCAGTTCTTTCGAGTATATCTATTTCATTAAATATTTGTTGCAATTCCTCAGTATTTCTAGCCATAGCCGCTCTATGAGTGCCTCCTATTTCAGCTATTCTATGTAGTGCTTCAATATCAAAACCTATATTAACTTGTCTATACTGCGTCCCAAATACTGGGTGTTGAAAAGGAAAATCTACAGGTCCAGTAGACCCGATACCAATTGCATAAATTCTTATTCCAAAACTCCTTGCAATCTCTGCAGCTGTTATAGGATCTATTTGGCCTGCATTGTTTTCGCCATCTGTAAGCAGAATTATTACTCTTGATTCAGCTTCAGAGTCTTTCAATCGTAAAGTTCCAATAGCAAGTCCATTGCCAATAGCAGTGGCATCTTGAGTTAATGGAATTGAAATCCCAGAAACAACAGTATTTAAAACGTTAAAATCATTTGTCAAAGGTACTAATGTGTTAGCATAAGTAGCAAATGTTACTATAGAAAACCTATCATTTGGTCTTCTGTTGATAAAGTTCATAGCTATTTGTTTAGCAGCTTCCATTCTATTCATAGGACGAAAATCTACAGCTCTCATGCTACCAGACACATCAATAACTAGAGCTATATCGACACCAAAAGTGGTCTGTTCATGCCTTTCAAGTGTATGGCGAGGTCTGGAGAGAGCTATAGTCAAAAAGACTATAATCAAGGATTTTAAAATAATTGGTAAAAACCTCAAGAAAGAGCTTCTTTTCTGTATCAGTTTTAATAATCCAATATTTGAAAAATTTATTTTTGGTGTTTTCTTTTTATAGAAATAAATATCATGCCAAACAAGGAAAGGTATCACCAACAATAACAAAAACCACAACGGATATTGAAAATTATACATATCATACCTCTTGCTCAGTTGTATTGTTATTTATGTTGGTGTTAGTTCCATTTACAACTTCTCTATTTTCTGAATTATTTGCCTCGACAGAAGTAGCAAAGGACATCACATACTTTTCTATCCAATATAACATATCTTCAGCATCTTTTAAAATAGGTATAGTTTTTGCAAATTTCACCATATCCATTTCAGACAGAATCTTGATAATCTGTTTTTTTTGCTCAATCTCACCAAGAGATTGTTTGATTTCGTAAGTAGTCATTTCTGCTGCTTTAATCCTATATTGTTTTTCTATAAAGATTCTTAAAATCATTGATAATTCAAAATAATATTCAAGATAATAACCATCTCTTAAATAAGTCTTTTGTTTAAACTCCTGGAGTAGTTCAAGGGCTATCATCCAAGCGGGTCGGGTGTCTACATATTCCTGTTCTTCTTCTTCCTTTTTCTTGAAATATTTCATTAAAAAATAAACAATTGCTCCTATAACAAGAAGAATTAAAATTGGCACAAAATAGTCCATAAACTTCCAACGAAAGGAACGAGGTGGAACTATATCTCTTAAAAGGGTGTCAGCGATAGTAAGTGATGATCTAACATAAAAACTAAAAGGTTCAATATACAGCGTATCAGCACGACCTTCAGCAGTAAAATAAATAGGTATCCTCTCTGTTCTTACATAACCAGTATCAAAAGGCGCTATTCTCAATAAATATTGCCAGGGTCTATCTCTCAAAGTCAAAATATCGAATAATTCTATTTCAGGTGTGCTTCTATCTCTTAACACAAATAATCTTTCTGGTTGATAATCACTCATGTCAAGCTCAATATTTATAAGTTGTCCAATATATAATGTATCTGAAATGTCTGATACCCACAAAGAGTTTCCGAAAGCTAATGATACATAAAATAATGTTATTAGCAACATAATGAGTTTATTTATCATAAGATATTATTTTCCTCCGTTTTATTTTACCTAACTGTATCAAGAAAATCAAATATCGCTTTGCTAAATTGAATGTCCTCTATAGGATTATCAAAATATTGGTCATAACAAATAAAATGCCAATCTCCATCTCGAACAAAGGTAGTCACATTAATCCCATTATCGTTGGCATTTTTTAACAATTTCACAAATTGTCTAAAAGGCACCTGCGTATCTTGAGTTGATTGCATAAGAAGTATTGGTCTTTGATCAAGTTTCATTATCCCATTTGTTGGGTTTAGTCTTAAGGCATAAAAACCAAATTTAAAACCCAAATACATCTCTACAAAAGGAATACTTACCAACCCAACAATTCTTGGAAATCCATACAAAGTAGTGTTATCAGCCCATAAATCACTAAATTTAGAAGGTGATGAAAGTGCTATGACTGCGTTTATTACAGGAATTTCTCCTGCAGCAATAATTGCTGTTCCTGCACCCATAGAAGTCCCCATAACAACTATAGGCTTATATCCAACATGTTCATCTGATAATAAAAAACTTACTCCCGCATTCACATCGCGCCATTCTGTCATACCAAAACCAATTTCATCTCCAGCACTTTGGCTTCTTGCTCTTTTTTCAATTAAAAGAGAATCCCAACCATGATTTGAAAGCATTTTTGCATATCCAAAAAAGGCAGTTACGGAAGGGTTTTGTAGACCAGATATTATAATGACGGTCCCTTTAGATTCTTCAACTTGAGTTCTCCAAGCTGCTAATAACAGAGAATCATCAGTCATTAGTGTTATTCTTTCTGATACAATTCCAAAATCTTCAGACTCAAATTGAAGTTGAATATATCTTTGTCCTAAAAATTGTGGCATAATCATAACCGGTAAATAAATTAGAACACATAAAATAAATATAAACAGGATTAGGAATAAAACCTTAAAAAATTTCATAATAAATTATCTCCTTATTTTTTTCCAAAGTAATTACTAGTCCATCCTAACATGATATTGTTGATAAAAATTTATTTTTACATTATCAAGAAAATTTAGTATAGTCTGACTAAATTCGACATCAAGGGTGGGTTCTAAAATATGCTCATTATCACAAACAAAAAAATAGTTGCCTTCTCTGACAAAAGTTTTCACATCAATATCATTTTCTAAAGCTTTTTGATAAAGTTTTTCAAATTGTGAAATAGGCACCAGGATATCTTCTGTAGAATGCATTAAAAGGATTGGTCTGTCACCTAATTTTGTGATACCATTTATGGGTGTGTAGTCCCAAGCATCGAAACCAAAACGAAAACCAATAACCATTTTCGCTATAAAAGGATTAAAATACTGTATAAAGTGTGGAACTTTAGAATAGTTAGCATAATCAGATAATATATCTATAAAACTAGCAGGCGAAGTGATAGAAATGACTGCATCTATCCTCTCCACTTCGCCAGCAGCTATTATTACTGCATCAGAAAAAATTGTTCCCATAGCAATAATCGGTAAATCACGCATAATCTCATCAGAACTTAAATAATCTACACCAGCTTTAACATCAAGCCATTCAGTCATTCCAAATCCAATTTCATCACCTTCGCTTAAATTTCTACCTCTTTTTTCTATTAGCAAGGAATCCCAACCATAGTCAGAAAACATTTTAGCATATCCAAAAAATAAAGTTACAGAAGGGGTTTGTCGTCCGGATACAATAATCACTGTCCCTATAGAATTTTCTGCTCTAGTCCTCCATGCTGCTAATGCTATGTTGTCATCAGTTTTCAGAGTTATCCGCTCAGATTCAATACCAAAACCTATAGAATCTCTATAAGTATTAGCCCAATGTCTTTCAGATGATGGGCAGACTGCGTAAATATTTAAAACTATAAAAGAAAAAAAGGCTACAAAGAACACACAAAATGTTATTAAGCCGAACATTATCATCTTTTTTTTAGTTGATTTTTTTTGAATGTTTAAAAGTGTTTGTGACATATCATTGCTTTTCATTGCAGTAAGAACTGCAATAATTATCTCCTTTTTGCCATCCTATACTTAAAAAATTTTATCAAATCAAAGATATATGGTTTGTCAGTGGACATATTGAGCATATCTATATTCATTTTTTTAAATGATTCATTGATATCAGCTTCTCTTTCCTTTGTCAATTGGTTGTATTCATCTCTAAGTTTTTTACTACTTGTATTAAATGAAAATAATTCACCAGTCTCAGGGTCTTGGAAGTGCATTAGTCCAGCCTTTGGCATTTCTAATTCAGCAGGATCGTTTATTTTGAAAGCTATCACATCATGTTTTTTTGCAAGAATTTTCAGACTATACTCATAATCTTCAGAAATAAAATCAGATATAATAAAAATAATAGACTTCTTTTTTGCAAGAGACCAGATATGTTTAATTGCACTTTCGAGATTGGTAGTCTTATTTTCGGACTGATAATAAAGTATATCTCTTAAAATTTTTAAGGCATTTTTTTTACCTTTACGGGGAGGTGAATAAACCTCTGTTTTATCTGAAAAGAGGAGCATACCTACTTTGTCATTGTTTGATAGGGCTGAAAATGATAATAAAGCAGTCAATTCAGCAATTAATTCATTTTTAAGCAAGTTTTTAGTGCCAAAAACTGTTGAAGAACTACCATCAATCAAGAATATGACATTTAATTCTCTGGTTTCTTTGAATTTTTTAATATACGGGTGACCATATCTGGCTGTCACATTCCAGTCAATTTCTTTGAAACTGTCACCGGTTTGATATTCTCTTATTTCAGAAAATTCTAAACCTTGTCCTTTAAACATGGAATGATATTCGCCTGAAAATATCTCGTTAACCAATTTACGAGTAGTAATCTCTATTTTTCTGATTTTTTTTAGTATCTCTGCTGTGTCCATTATTTACCTATGGAACTTCAATTTCATCAAAGATTTGATTCACAATATCATCAGTAGACTTTTGTTCAGCTTCAGCCTCATAAGTCAAGATTATCCTGTGTCTCAAGACATCACGACCTATTGCCTTGATATCATCAGGGGTCACAAACCCTCTGTGTTGCATGAAAGCGTGTGCTTTTGCGGCTCTAGCAAGATAAAGAGTGGCTCTCGGAGAAGCTCCGCACTCAATCAAGGGTTTCAATGCTCTAAGATTTTTAAAATTTTCTGGTTCTCTTGTAGCAAAAACCAAATCAAGAATATAGTCCTTTATTTTCTCTTCCATATAGATTTCTTTTACCGTTTCTCTGAGAGAAAATATCATTTTGGGGTCGATTACTTTTTCAAGATTGATAGGTTCTTCATTAACCATTCTATCTAAAATCATTTTTTCTTGATTTCTTTTTGGATATTTTACTACCAATTTCAACATAAATCTATCCACTTGTGCTTCTGGCAGAGGATATGTTCCTTCTTGTTCGATCGGATTTTGGGTTGCCATGACTATAAAGGGTTTTGGCAATAAGTATGTTGAGTTTCCGATAGTTACCTGTTTTTCTTGCATAGATTCTAATAAAGCCGATTGGACTTTTGCTGGTGCACGATTTACTTCGTCAGCCAAAACGAGATTTGCAAATATTGGTCCTAAGCGAGGTTCAAATTCGCTTGTCTTTTGATTATAAATTTGTGTTCCCACCAAATCAGCAGGTAAAAGATCTGGTGTAAACTGAATTCTTTTAAAACTTGAATCTAAGGTAGCTGCCAAAGAGCTGACAGCAAGCGTTTTAGCCAGTCCGGGAACACCTTCGATCAGTATATGTCCATTTGAAAGAAGAGCTATCAACATCCTTTCAACCATATATTCCTGTCCGACAATTACTTTTCCAAGTTCAGCCATCACTTTATCGATGACTTGGCTTTGGTCTACGACTTTTCTATGAATATCTTCGACTGATATCATTTATTTCTCCTTTTTTAATTTTTGGTTGTGATTTGTTGCTTCCTTGAAGTTAGTTTATACCCTCACAACAAAATTAACAGTCATTACAAGGTTTATTTTTTTTTTGTTGCTTTATCCAATCCTCAAAATTACCTTTGTTAAAAATTAATTTAATTGACTTAATATAAGCTATAACTTCATTTTGTGAACTATGTTTCAAATCATCAATAGAATTCCAAATATTTCCATATAATTCAATGACATCATCATCATTTTCTCTTTCTCGAACTATTTCAAAATAAGTTTTATTTTTCAAATCATTAGGGGTGATGTTGTATTTTCTAAACAAAAATTCAGAAAATAAATTAAGTAAGTATTTATATTTTGCTTTTCTATTGTCTGCTTCCATGTTTACTAATTCATAATAAAACCATAAGTTAGTAGGCATACTATAATTGTAGTTTGGTTTATACATTTTAGATCGTAGTTTTCTTAAATAGAAAACCAAAATTATTGATATGATAAAGATTAATACAGCTATTTCTCTTTTACTTTGAGAAATTACATTGAAGATATTTTCCATATCGATAATAGGAGCGATTTAACCACTTTCATAAATTATTTTGTGTGTATTAAGCAGATTTTTGTATAGATCAAAAAAATTTACATGAACAAAAGGAGTTTTGTCTGATAATGTATTTTCTTTTATTTCGTCACATAAGATTGAGTTTTTCAAGCGTTTAGTAGCTTTTTTTTTCATTCTTTCAAATTCTATAACTACATATCCAGCAATCTCATCCCTGTCATTTTCATTTTTTAAATGCCCTGGATTTAAATAAACTATATTATTATTTTGTTCAAAATGTCTGTGATGGGTGTGTCCAAAGCAATAAAATAACAGTCTATTGCTTTCTGTATTTTGAGATTTTGTTTTTTTTGATTTAGGATTTGATTCAGATTTGAGCATCTTAAAACACGCATCTGTGTGAGAAATACAGAAATCTATATTATCAATTTGAAATTGTTTTACAGCATTTTCATGGCTCCACCTAGAATGATAAAGCCCATAAACATAATAAAAATGTTTATTTTCTAAATATTCGGTGTGACGACTCATATCGTCTGGTTCATCTCCTAAATGAATCAAATAATCACAATCTGTATTCATACTCAATACATTTTTAAGTATCTTATGATTATGATGAGTATCGGATATTATTAGTATCTTTATCATATAAACCTCACATTAATCCATTTTTTATTATTTATGATTTTTGTCAATTATTTTTTGAAAATCAATATGTATATGTATAATAAATAAGCTCGTTACCTTAAAAATAAAAAAAAGATTGACAAACAAGGTTCTTTTAAAAAATATGTTCTCTGTACAATGATTAATATAAAAATGGAGGGTAAATGAACCTAAAAAGCCAGATAATGGATAAGACTGCTATAGGGCGAGCTTTAAAAAGGATGGCTCATGAAATTATTGAGCAAAACAAAGGTTTAGAATCTTTATATTTAGTTGGTATCAGGACTCGTGGAGTTCCTATCGCTGAAAGAATAGCTCAATATTTTAAAGAAGTTGAAAATCGTGATATTCCAGTGGGAATACTTGATATAACACTATATAGAGACGACTTATCAACTATTTCCCACCAACCAGTATTAAAAGGGTCAAAGATAGATTTTGCTCTCGACAATTCAAAAGTCATCTTATTTGACGATGTTTTATATACTGGTAGAACGGTCAGAGCTGCTATTGATGCTTTGCTTGATTTTGGTAGACCCAAACACATACAACTTTGTGTTCTCATTGATAGGGGGCATCGTGAACTGCCTATAAAGGCTGATTTTGTGGGAAAAAATGTGCCAACATCACAAGATGAAATCATCAAAGTGACTTTTGAAGAAACAGACGATGAAGACAATGTAGCTATCTGGGTCATCTAAATTTTCAAGGAAAAAATAATGAATTTCTACGAAAAATATTTATCTGTAACTAAAAAAAATAATTCTTATGTCTGTGTTGGTCTTGATTCAGACTTGTCAAAGATACCCTCTTTGTTAAAAAATGAAGATAATCCTATTCTCATCTTTAATAAAAAAATCATTGATGAAACATACAAACATGTAGCTTCCTATAAACCCAATGTAGCTTTTTATTTAGCTCATGGGATTAAAGGGATAGAAACACTGAAGCAAACTATAGAATATATTCCTAAAGAAATTCCAGTCATTTTTGATCTAAAAGCAGGAGATATAGGGAATACTATGGAGCAGTATGCCTATTCAGCTTTTAAATATTTCAATGCAGAAGCTTTGACAATAAATATCTTGATGGGTTCTGATGTTATTGATGCCTGTTTATCGATTGAGGATTCATATTGTTTTGTTCTGACTTTGACCTCAAACCCGTCAGCTATAGACTATTTTAAATATGAAAATCTTTACAAAGAAATTGCTAAAAAAATATCAAATTCCTCTGAAAAAAGGTTAGGAGCAGTAGTAGGTGCTACTAGAATTGAGGATTTTTCTTTGTTAAGAGAAGTTATGCTTAAACATATTTTCTTGATTCCCGGTGTGGGAGCACAAGGTGGGAGCATAGAATCTGTTTGTAAACATGCTATTTATAAACCAGATGATGCGAGAATTTTGGTTAATTCATCAAGAGGTATTATCTTTGCCGATAATTCAACGAATTTTGCACAGACTGCTGGTAAAGAAACAAAAAAATTGCAACAAACTATAAATAAGGAGTTAGAGATATGGACAAAGTAAACAAATATATGGTGATAGCAAATCTATGCACTGTATTCGGTATTTCTATACTTGTATCATGGTTATTTAGACCAATTCACTTTAAAGGTTTTATTGGTTTTGTTACTCTGATTACAGGTTGGGTTTTTATGATAGTTAGTATGGTTAAACATGAAGAAAAATCAGTTCTTTTTAATCAAAATAAAAAAAGGCATGTTTTGAACTGGGTTTTCTACATTTTATCTCTTTTAATTACTGCTGTTGTAGCTGCTTTTGCTTTTAGATAGTAAAACCTTTTTAGTTAAATTATAAAGGAATGTATATTATGCATAAAAAAATATGTTTTAAGTAACTTATAAAAAAAAAGACACCCTCGGAGGATGATAATATGAAAATAGGTGGATGTAGATACGGGACTCATAGAGTTGTTGAGCCTCAAGGCGTTTTACCACAACCAGCAAGAGTATTGAATAACGATATGTCTGAGATTTGGGACAATGAATTAAAACTTGATGTAATCAGACTGAATGTGGATTCGGCTTCTTTTCATCAAATTAAAGAAAAACTAAAAAAACAAGGTCATCAAAACATCGAAAAAGCATTTGCTGAGCATGCTATTGACCTTACATCAAGAACCGGTAAACATAAAAATGAAGACACCGGTTCAGGTGGTATGCTTATAGGTAAAGTAGCAGAAATAGGCTCAAAATATGAGATGAAAGAACAAATAAAAGTCGGTGACACGATAGCTTCTCTTGTTTCATTATCTTTGACCCCTTTAAAAATTGAAAAGGTGAAAAATGTATACCTTGATAAAGATCAAGTGGAAATTGAAGGCCAAGCAATACTTTTTAGTTCTGCTATTTATGTAAAACTTCCAGATGATATGGATGAAAACCTTGCCTTATCAGTCCTTGATGTAGCAGGTGCACCTGCTCAAGTTGAAAGACTCGTCAATCCGGGCGATAATGTTCTTATCATGGGTGCTTTTGGTAAATCTGGTGTTTTATGCAATGCAATTGCAAAAGAGAGAGCCGGTGAAAAAGGGAAAGTCATAGGTCTTATCAGAAAAGATAGCTATACTGACATTTGTAAGGCAACTGGTTGTGACGAAGTTATTCTTGCAGACGCTACTGATGCTGTTTTTATCCAAAAAGAAGTTTCTAGGTTGACAAACGGTAAAATGGCTGATGTTGTGATAAATTGTGTCAATGTTGAAGATACTGAGATGGGTTCAATCATGGCTTGCAAGGATAGAGGAACAGTGTATTTCTTTTCAATGGCGACATCTTTTACCAAAGCTGCTCTAGGAGCTGAAGGTATTGGTGCTGATATAGACATGATTCTCGGAAATGGTTATGCTCACGGTCATGCTCAAACTTCGCTAAATCTTTTGAGGAGAAATCCTACTCTGATGCAATTATTTAAAGAAAGATATGTTTAATCAATGTTTATAAATGGAGATTAGATGAAAGAGATTGAAAAAAAACTAAAAAATCTTGGGTCTGAAGAACAATGGAATGACTGGCATTGGCAACAAAAAAATAGAATAACTGATTACAATCAGTTAAAAAAATTTCTAAACTTATTACCAGAAGAAGAAGCTCTTTTCAATAAAAAGAATTTTTCTTTTAGGGTGGCAATTACTCCATATTATCTATCTTTGATAGACGAAAACAATCCTTTTGACCCGATCAGGCTACAGGCAATACCAAGAATTGACGAGACTCATATAGCTGAATCAGATATGGCTGATCCTTTGCATGAAGATGCTGACGCTCCAGTTCGGGGGCTTACTCATAGATATCCTGATAGAGCTTTGATGTTCATCACAGATCAATGCGCTATGTATTGCCGTCACTGCACTAGAAGAAGAAAAGCAGGCGAAACTGATGCTCCTATGCCTAATGATGACATCGATAAAGCCATAGATTATATTAAAAAAACTCCAGAAATCAGAGATGTCATTCTCAGTGGCGGAGACCCTTTGACCTTGTCTGATGAGAAACTTGATAAAATAATTGCAAAAATATATGAGATTGAACATGTAGACATCATTCGTATTGGCTCTAGGATTCCTGTTGTGTTGCCTCAAAGAATTACAGACGGATTGATTAATGTCTTAAAAAAATATCCTCCTATTTGGTTTAACACTCATTTTAACCATCCCAACGAGTTTACAAAAGAAGCTAAAATTGCTATTGCCAAACTTGCTGATAACGGTATAGTTCTTGGAAATCAATCTGTTTTGTTAAGAAATATAAACGACAACATTGATGTTATGAAAAACTTGGTTCACCAGCTCGCTATAAACAGAATCAGACCTTACTACATATATCAATGCGATTTGTCAAATGGGATTGAGCATTTCAGGACACCAGTTTCAAAAGGTATAGAAATTATTGAGTCACTCAGAGGGCATACCTCTGGACTTTGTGTCCCTACCTTTGTGGTAGATGCTCCAGGCGGAGGCGGTAAAATACCTGTCATGCCAAATTATGTTATCTCTCAAGCTCCCAATAAAGTGATATTGAGGAATTATGAAGGATTTATCTCGGCATATACAGAGCCAATTTATACTCATATTGATGATGATAAATACACTGCTTTATGTGAAAAAGAACATAAATCTGACGATGGGGTAATTTCACTATATATAGGGAAAAAAGTGTATATAGAACCTAAAGATTTAAAAAGAAAAAAGAGAGTTCTTAAGCCTTAAATAGAATATGTTTCACTCTGTATAAAGAAAAAAATATAGGAAGTTTCCATAGAAGAAAAAAAAGTAATTGCTATAGTTGGTTTATCTAAAAATGCGGGTAAAACCTCTTTCTTGAATTGGTATATAAAAAATCTTGAAGGAGAAAATATTGGAGTCAGCACGACTGGTAGAGATGGAGAAGATATAGATTTATTGACCGATAGCAAAAAACCAAAGGTAATCATTCCAGAAGGCACCTATTTTACTTCCTTTGATTATATTTACAACAAACATTCGAGCTTACTTGAAGGTATAAAAAAACTTCCTTTTAGGGTTATCAACAAACATCTTTGGTTGTATAAATCGCTGGGAAGTGTTGAAATAGAAATTGTAGGTCCTACTTCTCTAAAAGAACAAGTAGATTTGATTTCAATTTTTGAGAATTATGGATGTAAAATTATCATTTTTGACGGTGCTTTGGATAGAAAATCAATTAGTTTATCCGAAAAAATCACAGATATTGTTCTTGTAATAGGAGCTTCTGCTGGTAGCATTAATGAAATTAAAAATCAAGCCCAAATAATTAAATCTTTTACAAAATTTGAAAAAATATGCTTTGAAAATATTTTTCATACTTATGCAAATCAAAACCTGCTTAGAAAAACTATTGGTTCAACTATTACATATTTTCTCGATGATAAAATCATAGAAACAGACTTAAATTCTATATATAGCAATGAATCGCTAATAATCGATATTTTATCTAAAAATCCAGAATGGATATATTTCTCTGGTGCTATGACTGATTTATCATGGAAAAAATTAAAAAATAATATGCTTGATTATAAAGGGAAAATAATATTTCAACATCCTCTAAATATCAACATTGGATTGAATGATATTGTCACTTTAGCTGATAGTCAAAAAATATTTGTGAAAAACCATTTCCCCATCACTGCGGTTGCTGTCAATTCCTACTCCCCCAGAAACGAACATATAGACGCAGAGATATTAAGAAATGAGATTATGGAGATTTTTACTGATTTACCTGTTCTTGATGTGAGGGAATCGATATAAGATAATAGAATATATTTTCTTTATTATAGAGCCATTATATTATCTGAATAAACTGGAAAGCTAGAGATTAAGATCAATATAAAATCGGGTAGGAGGTCACTCATTAATTGGGTGACCGTCCTCCCACACCACCATACATACCGTTCGGTATATGGCGGTTCTTTAGTTTACATCAGTAACTTTCATGTAGTAATCATAAAAG
>Ga0099364_10008609_pt1 | contig 14332 bp, 15 predicted proteins | sample TergutTh196P3_FD_73070 | JGI IMG/M metagenome (GOLD analysis project Ga0099364, IMG submission 73070) | Microcerotermes parvus P3 segment gut microbial communities from Pointe-Noire, Republic of the Congo - Th196 P3 | ecosystem: Host-associated > Arthropoda: Insects > Digestive system > Gut ... | reverse complement strand
GTTTAATCAGCAGACAGCTCGCTTTCATTTCCTGTAAAATTTTTACGTAGCATGAGGAGCTACGTTTCATTTGATACCATTTTACGTCATTTGATTATACTTCCAATATTTGCATTCAATACGCCCGACCTCAAAATAGGTCGCGCATATGGTCAGGTCGGCAGTTCGCCCGATTAATATCCGGGCTTTTTCGATTATTTGTGCTACGTTTTCAAAGAAATCTGGCGCATTCTGCGTATTCATAATATCTGTCATAGCTGTCTCATCCTGGTATTGGGGATCAGAAACTTGAGGTTTTCCATATTGATTCTGCCAAAGTCATCTGAAAAGGTGTTCCCATGAAGTTGGCACGCTCGTAAATCACTTCTGCCCCTGTTGGAATTTAACGGTCAACATGAATAGAGAATACATCATCCGTTACGGAAGACCTACAAAAAGCTACGAATATTGCAGCTCTTCAGCTTCCTTCCTCCTTCGTTACTACACTTTTCGCGTCCGGTTTCGCCGAGGCTACCGCCGTTTGGTTTAACGCTTCAGAGGCTTAAATTCCCTTCCGCTAAACCCAACAATTTGTCAGAATTGCACTTTACACCCGAAAAGATGTGATACAGGGGCCGCTCGACTTTGTCTTGCATTTAGGGTTGAATGCTTTTTTCAATGCTTTGATTTATTTGAATTTGGCAATCAGTCAGAACTAATGTGGTGGTCTGCAGATGCAACTGTTCAGGCAAAACTGAGTGGATTTTGTATCTGAACTTCCAGTAGAACATAGTCAGATTTCTCTTGATATTCAAGTGGTTACTTGAATGCTGGGTGTTGCGTTACTGGACACAGTTATATTGTTTGCGCTAGATCGATTGCCCTTTTTTGCAGAGCTGTCATTGCTGCAGGCATCTTGAGCACTCCAGAATTTTCCCCCTCGCCGACACGGTAAGTATTCATTGGCAAAGCTGCCAGAGCCGCCATAACGCCATCAAAACTGCCCACACGCAATCCGTCCGCGTTGTCCTTTGTCGAGTCTTTCTTCTTTACTGAGTCAGAACGTTCAGCTTTGGAAACAGGATCTTCGCGAACGCCTTTTTCCTCGTCCACGAATGTCAATTCTGTCCAGACCTGCCTCAGATGCCATTCCACATAGTAGGACAGGATGCACAGGAAAAGATTGCGCACGCAACCGGTTTTCCGTGTAATGGCAGATCGGGCGAATCTGTAAATCCGCACTCAATGACCTTCGACCGGAACTCAGGCTGGTGGTCTGTTGCGTGATTTTCCGGGCGCTGATACCGTTTTTTCCAGAAATTCGGCAAGCGAAACGATGTGAATGTCATGAAACATGTCACGTAGGCCAAGCAAATGCCTGTCCCCTGAAACCAGAAAGAAGGCAGATGTTACCTGAGCCAGACGGATAAAAATCATGTCGTCCCTGTCCTGCAACGATTCTATCATTGTATCAGGATCAAAATCTATTTCCACAATCTCCACCCACGGAAGCAGGTCCGCAAGGAGTTTTTCGACTTCCTGCCGGGTAAGGCTGAATTTGGGATAACCCAGAACACGGATCAGTTCGGTTATTGTTTCCCTGCAAACCAGTGGAATAATTTCACCTTGCTGCCACGCAAAACGCAACCTTCCAGCTTTACCATGCGGAAATATGAGAGCTGACACCAGACAATTGGTGTCAAGCACGACTCGGATGGGTGTCATGATTTGGTTCTGCGGCTCCAGGATATGGCATGTTCGATATCCTGTTCCGTGACACCCAAGGCTACCAATTTGTTGCGCACGGTATCAGCGGACTGAAGCCTGACAGGCGTGAGTACTATGCGTCCATCCTCAAACGCGACACTGACATATTCCACTTTACCCACCTGTTGCATGACTGCCTTGGGAAGTGTGATCTGGTTCTTTGACGTAATCTTTGCAAGCATGTTGCACCTTTTATCTGGAAAACAAGGAATCCTTTTTAATGGAATTTTACCCTGTTTTCGCAGAAATGAGCGCCCGACCCCGGAAAACTTCAAAAAAGGCAACGAAAGACAAAGCTCTTGTACGGAAATGAAATGCCAGAACTGGTAATATCCATGGTTTGTTGTTGCGAAGCAAATTATCCAATATCCGGAATGTCTTTTACTCAGGAAACATGTCTTGCCCGTTTTATGCTGAAATATTCCATAAGTACAGCAGCTTCAAGCCTCGGATTCTGATGTGGCAGTTTGTCAGTTCTGAGGTCAATTGAGCTTGTAGTATTGCAGAACACGGTTGAAATAAAGGGCAACAAAGAGTTTTTTAAAGATTCAGCAAGCATTGCTTGCTGTTTTTGTGATTTGTCTAAAAATCCGGCAGCATGGTTTTTTTGTTCACCCCCTGAGGTAAGTCACCAGCGTTTTTAAAGGAAAGGATGTGTTTTTGAATTTTGACCATTTCAGCCGGAACCGTCACCAGCCATTTCTGGGTTCAGAAATGCAGCTGATTGACCGGAATAATGAGGCGACTCTGAAAGCTTTCAGACTGCTGAAAAGCGCACATTCCAGGCATAAGGCAAGATCCCTGTATGTACAGACCGGGCGGTTTTCCACACCGGAAACGTTCCTTTGAAATACGCGACCAGCAACAGTCTGAAGCTGTTTTTTATCACTCAAAAAATGTTGCGTCAGGAACCAGTGGACGAAACAAGCTTTCTTCCTACTTTTTCCTCAACAGACTTTACCTTGCTCTCCATGCGCGATGAACTGTCATTGGGCTTGGAATCCATGCGCATGGTGATCGAAATACGGTCACAGTCTTTTGCCAGTTCACTGTGACAACGGGTAAGAAGGGCCAGAATTTCGTCAAATTCACCTTCAACAACCGTACTCATCGGAGAAAGACTGTATCTCAGACCACTCGAGTCAATAATATCCATGACCCTTGCAACATAAGTGCTCAGACTGCCACCAACATTGTTCGGGAAAATAACCAGTTCTGCAATTACCATAAAGCACTCCTTTCCAATCGGATGTTAAAAAAAATTACACCTGTATGACCATGCCGGCATGTCCCGGCAAAACCGTATCACCACCAATGGCATCAACCATGCTCGCAGTCTGCTCTTCACCAGTGCAGTGACAGGGAACAAGAAACTCGGGCTCCCACTTTTTCATGGCATCAAAAGTGAAATGGAGCCGGCCCTCATCTGCATTGACCAGATGCATACCTCCAATAATACCCCGAATCCTGTCCTTTCCGGAAATACCACGTATGTAATCAACCGTATTGACAAGACCGGAATGACAGCAGCCCAAAAGAATAATAATGCCCTCATCCGTCTCGAACCACATTGACTGGTCGTCTTCAATGAGATCGTCATCCTTTGCTGTACTGTCAAGATAAAAGGGGCCACCCGTGTCCTCCTGGGACGAAATACGCGGGACAGGCCCCGTAATACCAACCCCTTCCATCAGATAGACAGACGAGCGAAGCTCGGAGAGGCGTTCAGCCGGCAAGGCGGAAAGGGCCTGTCGTGAGGCTTCCGGTATGCCGATGGCACGCGGATCCGTGCCCTCCCTGCAACTCCAGCGATCAATTTCAAGACTGGCAGCATAATAGACGCGCAGCTTCTGATTGAGTTCAAAAACCTCAGGCAACATACCCGTATGATCATAATGACCATGACTCAGAACAAGCGTATCCGCATCTGCAAGATTGATATCGAGCCGGTCTGCATTCGCCAGAAGGGCACCAGACTGGCCAGTATCAAAAAGAATACGACGTTCACCAACCTCAATCCAGGCCGCAAACCCGTGCTCTTTCTCAAGACCATCAGGAGCATTATTGTCAACCAGCAAGGTAATTTTTAAAGGAGACGATGCCATTTTTTATCCCGCATATTCAAAAGTTCAGTATAGCTCCAGCCAACAGAAAAGCAGAAAGTGTTTCAGCTGCTTCTGCCGGAGAGGATTTTAACCGGAGTCGAGGTCTTCAAAGGAAAAATTGCTCACCAGCGTGAAGCGCAGATGTGCGCATGAAACAGGCACTATCTGACAACTTCCCTGCACTTCTCCAGTAATTCGCCTGTGTCCGTATTGTCAATGAGTGTGTACAGCGAGTTTTCCATACCTTTGTTCCACCAGACAATACCATCACCAATATAGCGGGCACCACTGGCAGATTCGCTGATACGCAGACGATGATTTTTGAGTTTGTAACGAAGAGCAAGCTCATTTTCCCGAAAGAGGATGGAAACGGTCTCACCACTGTCACAGGTATATCTCACAACGCGGCTTTCAGGTGTAACCTTGGGAGTTACCGAAGGAGTAACCACAGGAGCGGGACGTCCGGGAGGCTCCATCACTGTGCAGGCGGAAATAAAAAGCGCAAGAAGAACCAGCAAAAACTTCATTGTTTTGACCCTCCAATGAGGTTGGCAAAGAGAAAAAGAAAAAGCCTAAAGTGCTGTTCGTCTGAGTGCCGATGCAACTCCAGCTACAGCAGGCCTGATATTCAACAGGTGCTCAAACTGCCTTTCAAGCATAAAGGTATCACCTGTAGTCATGGCGTATACGCCCGGTTGGGGGCTTCCATGTGTATTCTTCAGATTCTGCATTTCCAGAACCCGTGCCAGCTGACGCGTAACGGCAATACCCGTATCAACAATATGAACAGTTCTGCTGGTAGACTCGGAAATGGTCTTTTCGAATACATGCTGCAAAAATGGATAATGCGTACATCCAAGAACAATGGTATCCGCATCCTGCTCGATCAGAGGGAGCAGGTACGAGCGCACAAGCTCGGATGTCCGTTCCGAATACAATTCTTTTTTTTCAACGATATCAGCAAGACCAGGGCAGGCCTGCATGATGAATCTGACGCCGGTCAGACTGCCCAGCTCCTCCTGAAGCAGATTGAACTTGCTGCTCTGCAGGGTGCGCTCGGTTGCCAGCACCCCCACAACCTGACTCCTGGTGATGGACGCAGCCGGTTTCAAGCCCGGCTCAATGCCAATAATCGGAGTACCCGGGAACTGTTCGCGCAGGATATGAACAGCTGCTGCGGTTGCCGTATTACAGGCAACAACCAGTGCTTTGCAGCGATAATAACCAAGCAGGTACGAGGCAATATCCAGTGTGCGCTCAATGATCGCTTCTTCCGGTTTTTCTCCATAAGGCGCAAAAGCGGAATCGGCAAAGTAACGCAGGTCTTCTGCCGGTAACTGCTCGCGGATATGACGCAAAACCGATAATCCGCCTATCCCGGAATCAAAAATGCCAATAGGTTGTGTGACATTACTCACCAGATATCCGCCAGTGCAAATGCTTGTTAAAAAATAATCCGCCCGGTGCGGGAGAACTAACTGTTGCCCGCTTTGAAGTTGACGATGTACTCTTTCCATTTCTGCGGACCGGTATCAAAAACGGAAACTCCTTCCGAATCAATGGCAACGGTTACCGGCATGTCAACAACATCAAATTCGTAAATCGCTTCCATGCCCAGATCATCGAATCCGACAACTTTCGCATGCCTGACAGCCTGCGATACCAGATAGGCCGCTCCGCCCACAGCAATCAGATAGGCGGATCGATGCTGCTTTATGGACTCGATCGTCTCAGGACCACGCTCACCTTTGCCAATCATGGCAATAAGTCCCGCAGAACCCAGCATGGTATCCGTAAACCTGTCCACGCGTGAAGAGGTGGTCGGGCCCGCCGGGCCTACCGCCTCATCACCAACCGGATCAACCGGGCCTACGTAATAGATCACCCGGTTGCTGAAGTCAACCGGCAAGGTCTCACCCTTGTTCAGCATGGCTTCGATACGCATGTGTGCGGCATCTCTGCCGGTCAGCATCTTCCCGCTCAGAAGCAGCGTCTGACCGGGCTTCCAGGAGGCAACCTCCTCTTTGGTGAGCGAATCAAGATTGACACGGAGGGATTTTTCAATATCAGGCTGCCATTTCACATCCGGCCAGTCTGACAGGGAAGGGGTCGGCAGATAAACGGGACCTGAACCATCCAGGACAAAGTGGGCATGACGGACCGCTGCGCAATTCGGGATGATGGCAACAGGTTTGGAGGCGGCATGCGTGGGGAACAGGTTGATTTTGACGTCCAGAACGGTAGTCAGACCACCCAGGCCCTGTGCGCCAATACCCAGTTCATTGATCCTGTCGTACAACTCGATCCGTAATGCATCAAGTGCATTGGCCGGTCCACGTTCTTTGAGCTCGAACATGTCAATATCATCAAGCAGGGCTTCTTTTGCCATGATAGCAGCCTTGTCGGCAGTGCCACCAATTCCGATACCCAGGACACCTGGCGGGCACCATGCTCCTCCCATCATCTGCACCTGCTCGAGAACACAGTCCACGATACTGTCAGTCGGATTGAGCATGACGAGAGCCGATTTGTTTTCGGAACCACCACCTTTGGCCGAGACACGGACATCAACAGTATTGCCGGGTACGACCTCCATGTAAATGACAGCCGGTGTGTTGTCCCGGGTATTTTTCCGCTCGAATTGCGGGTCAGATACAACAGAAGCACGCAGCCTGTTTTCCGGCATGCTGTATGCACGCCTGACCCCTTCATTGATGGCATCTTCAATCGAGCCGGTAAAGCCTTCCCAGCGCACATCCATGCCAATTCTGAGAAAGACATTGACCATGCCGGTGTCCTGACACAAGGGGCGTCTGGCCTCGGCACACATGCGTGAATTGGTAAGAATCTGCTCCATGGCGTCCCTGGCAGCAGGATTTTTTTCTGCTTCGTGGGCACGGGCAAGCTGACGGAGAAAGTCCGGTGGATGAAAGTAACTGATGTACTGCAGTGAGGCCGCGATGGACTCAACAAGATCGTCTTGAAAAATGGTACTCATGAAGATTACGCGGGGAAACCCTGGCCATGTATGGTGCCGGGCAGGGATAGCGCCAGTCCCGCTCTCCTTTCTCGTGCGCTTTCCTGGGTTTTTAAAAAGGGCTGTATCCGCGACAGCAGAATGCCGGATTCGCAATATCTGCTGCTGCGGACACAGTCAACAAGCGCCTGAAATGCTCAATCCGGGTTAACGGTATGAGCTTTCGTAAATGGCAACGCAGTCATCCTCTGACAGCGGAGCAGGATCCATGGCAAAAAGATCACCCATGGTCTGTCTGGCATTGATGGCATACTTGCGCATATTGTCGCGGTCAATACCGTAATCCGACATCCTGAGCTCTGCCACACCGCAGGCCTGCTGCAGCTCGACAAGTGCGTCAACAAAGTCCATTGGCTTTGTTGCGTCTTTTTTGCCCATTGCTCTTGCCATGTCAATCATCCTGTCATCACATGCGCCAATATTGGCGAAGTGTGCGTAATAAGCACGGCTGATCATGATCAGGCCGGCACCATGCGCCAGTTCCGGATGATAGGCCGACAAGGCGTGCTCCAGAGAATGCTCGGAAGTAATAAAGCAGGTACTTAAAACCATGCCGGCAATGGTATTACCCAAGGCAACATTGGCCCGGGCTTCTTCATCCTTGCCATCCTTGACCGCACGTGCAAGATTGGCGCTGACAAGTTCAATGGCTTTCAGGGCATAAATATCACTCATGAAGTTTGCTGACTTGCTGATGTATCCCTCGGTCGCATGGAAGAGCGCATCAAAACCCTGATAGGCTGTCAGAAGTGGTGGAACACTCAGCATGAGATCAGGATCAACAACCGCCAGTACCGGGAACGTTCTGTCGTAACCAAAGCCGATTTTCTCGTAAGTATCTTCCTTGGTTACAACGGTCCACGGATTGGTCTCCGATCCTGTTCCGGCAGTAGTGGTAATGGCAATAACCGGCAAGGGGTTGTTCGGGATGGGCAGGCCTTTGCCGCTTCCGCCGTGAATGTAATCCCAGTAGTCGCCATCGTTGTTTGCCATGACAGCTATGGACTTGGTGGCATCCATGACGCTTCCTCCGCCCAGACCTATCAGATAGTCACTTTGCGCCTGCTTTGCAAACGCGGCCCCTTCCATCACATTGACCAGGTTGGGATTAGGCTGGATTTTGTCAAAGACGGCGTGTTCCACACCAGCAAGATCGAGCTGGGCAATCACTCTGTCAAGATAACCGTTATCTCTTGTTGATCTGCCTGAGGATATGACAATGAGTGCCTTCTTGCCAGGAGGTAAAAACTGATGAAGGTTGTCGAGTTGCCCTTTACCAAACAGGATCCGTGTTGGAATGAAATAATTGAAAAGCATGCTGTGTATCTCCTGTTGTTTAAAAAAATGGCTTTGCCTGCGATATGTTGCCGATTATAAAAAAGAGCCTCCGGGTGCGGTGTTTTTTTCGATAAAAAAGCACCGCAATGGATAGGGATGAAGGTGTCAGAACAGAGGACTTTCCTTCGCACCCCTAAAAAAAACTGCTCATGCCCTGTCCGGATTATCCCGGGCCTGTATGGCTGCAGGGGTCTCTGGAGGTTCAGGCAAGGGAATTTTTCAATACCGGCCTTGTCGTGATGCGTCAGACACCCACCAGGCCTGATACATCCGTCAGAAGGGCAGTGGTCATTATCCCATGAGCAACCCGCTGTATGAACGGAACGGATTTTTGCCCTGTTGACTCAAACTGCCTGCTTTCAGGAGGCGCTAACTGAATTGTATCGGAAAAAGAATTAGGATAGATAGGGCAGGGCGCAAGAAAATTCAAAATTTTCACAAAGGGAGTGCGTATTTGAAAGGTCCCGGGCGTATTCTTTTTTGCGCGCCAGCGCGGGTGACTCTGACAGTTTGGTCGGGAAATTCTGTATGCCCGGATTTGGCATGCAAATGGTATCAGCAACTTTTGTCAACCGTTCTCGCGCACATGGTATCAGGCAAAAAAGGCAGAGACTGATTTCCGGAAAATGTGGATGACGGGAATGAGCGGGATTGTTTCTTCATTTTTTTGCAGAGTGTTCAATTATGTCGGTGAATCAGATATCATGGTATTTTTACCTGGATTTTCTGGGATAATAAGAGAATTCACTAAAAGCAGGCTTCAGTTCCCCTGCAAGAAAAACAATATCCAATAATCAGCCCATATTCATTGAATTTTGGGGGAAAACATGAACCAGACCATAACATCGATCATAGAGCGCAGAAGCATACGCTCGTTCAAGCCGGATCCTGTTCCTGAAGCGGACATAAACTGGATTCTGGAAGCAGCGCTTCATGCTGCTACGTCAAGAAACAGGCAGCCCTGGTTTTTTTCTGTCGTAAGTAACCAGAGTCTCCTCGACAGGATGACCAAAGGCGTACTGGACACCTTGCAGGAAACCAGTGCGGAAGACTACAAGGCCCGGGCATCCGACCCTCTTTTTTCACCCTTTCACAACGCACCCACCGTCATTTTTCTCTCAGGAAGAGATGACGTTCAAAGTGCTCTGACAGACTGTGCAAATGCTGCCCAGAATATTTGCGTGGCTGCGTATTCTCTGGGTCTGGGTTCGTGCTATACGAGAACATTCAGGCTGGCCTTTGAAAATCCTGCGCTTTCCGGCGAACTTAACCAGGCACTCGGATTACCTGATGGCTATTCCACGATATTTGCTGTTGCACTGGGATATCCGGATGAAGATCACCCGCTGGCACCTCTGCGTAACAGAGATGTCATCCGTTTTATCAGATAAAAGGAGAAAACATGAAATTACGTCTCACATTGAAATCGCTTGTTCTGTCGGCACTGCTTTGCTTTGCTACAGGTGCCATGGCTGACATCAAACTGCCGGAACCACAGACCACAGGAGGAAAAGGCATTTATGACGTACTCAAGGCACGCAGTTCTGCCAGTCTGAACACCTTTCCACAAAACAAGCTGACGCCGCAGGACCTGTCGAATATCCTGTGGGCGGCAACAGGAATGAACAGGACCGGCAAAGGCTGGACAACCCCCTATGGCAGAGGGGTGGAGCCCTACAACAAAATATATGTTGCCTGTGAAAAAGGAGTCTCGCTGTATGACTGGAAGACTCACTCTCTGAAGAAAATATCGTCAAAAGATATCAGAACTCTTATTGCAACCCAGGCAGGAGCTGGAAAGGCACCTGTGATCGCCATCATCGTGTCAGACGGTGAAGCACTGGATAACGTCGCAAAAGAGCGCGCAAGAGACTGGGCCTATATTGCCAGTGGAGCCATAACGCAGAACATGTACCTGGCAGCAGCGTCCATGGACATAGGCACCCGTTATATCGTCAACATGCATGTTGACGTACTGCGTAAAGAGCTGAAGTTAAACCCGAGTGACCTGCCATTGTGTCTCATGCCCCTGGGCAAAAACTGATCTGTCCGGAATAGAGTACGCGCTACCGGAAACTCCGGTAGCGCGTAAGAAAAAAAGTTTTATGGCTGCATCTGGTACAGTCCGGGTTTTAACCGGATTGCTGATCGGGGTTTTTCATCCTCATCACAAACATCCTCCCAACGGATCGTCTTCCAGTCCTGACCACAGATATCTCCAGGCCCAGCCGGATCTGAATAATTGCGATCGTCCCAATCTACAGACCGGAAGCTGCAGCTACCCGTCAGGCACATCTCCATTCTGGACATCCCTTCACCTTGTTTTCATGAGCGATGGTGCTGAATAGTCTGCTGGCACATATTTGGGCATGATTCGCTATTTTCCTCATGAATAAAAAGGGCTTTCCAGAAGCAGGTTCCGAAGAATATTCAGGCTTAAATTGTTAAAATAAAAGGAAATAAACAGGTATCAAACTGAAATGTGATATGTTAGAATTTTATTATCCGTCTGACTTGTGCCCTGACAGGCTGATCACCTTTTTCTGAAAAAAATGGGGAGTGGTCAGCATGTGCCTCAAGGCACAGTGTTCCAGAAGCCAGGGTGACCAGAAGAGTGTCGTAACCGGCCGGTTGCGATGTAAACGGGTCAGGGCTCTGGTCAAAATGTGGACCTGAAACATTTCAGAGGAAAAGCACTCGAAAGAGTGCGTGGCAGACATCCGTAAGAATTGTCCTCACAGGAGCAGAGCAGGGCATACTGTGGTTGTAATGTCACACGTGCGGTGCATCCGGACCATACGACGTGATGGTGGTTATGGATATTTGTTTAACGTAATTCCTCCCCGGGCGTTGCCCAGGGAGTTTCTAGCGAGGGATTGATGACTGACACTAGCAGAAAGTATGGTTTTAGCTGGGATTTGCTTGGCGGCGATATGAGCATGGCCAGACCAAATCTCGGTGGCACAATGAGGGTAGAAGTCTACAGACTGTTTCAGTTCACCATGCGTGATGCAATCGAGCAGGCGTTTGGTACCGAGGCAACCGACAAGGTTTTTTACCAGTCCGGTGTTATTGCCGGCAAGGCATTTTATGCGCAGTTTCTGTCTGAATTTACCGGTTCAACCGAACTGGGAGCCTTCGTCAGAAGAATTGATGAACTGTTCAGGGAACTCGGTATCGGAATTTTCCGCGTTGAATCTTTTAACCTCGAAACTCTGGAATGCTTCATCACGGTGGACGAAGACCTGGACTGCTCGGGGCTGCCTGATATTGAAGATGTGGTCTGCATCTATGACGAAGGTTTTATCGCCGGAATCCTGGAGAGCTTTACCGGGAAGATTTTCAATGTCAAGGAAATTGATTGCTGGTGTATGGGTGCCAGAACCTGTCGCTTCCAGGCGATTCCCCAGTAAAACAGCCCACGCCTGAGGGTGGGGACCTGCAAAAGGCCGGTTGACCCGGATAAGCCGTAACCAGCCGGGTACATTGTAAACCGGTTCTGGAATGCATTTCCGATCCCGGTCGCCTGAAGTTCAGGTTATGGACAGATCTGCAGGCAGTCCCGGACAAAACGCGTTTGCGGCATTCCCGGGAGCTGAACGCCCGAAAGAGTGGGTTACAGAAACCGGCAGAGTTCATGTTCGCAGACAGAGTCGGACGTATTGCGGTTGTGATGGCACTACCACAGTACGTCCGGAGCATACAGCGTAACGATGGCTGTGTTCCCTGTCGGGTCCGGCAATCCGGTGGTGCATCAGACCTGGGGAAACCCGTACAGACCGGATGTTCTGCCGTCGCATCCATTATCTGCGCAATCTTTGGCAGTCTTCTGATTTGCTGGAGCAAAAACGTCCGTTTTATTGCTCGGACAGGAGCATGGCAGTCAGGTGGCAGTTTTGATAAAATCTCAAAAAGTGGCCCAGGCCAGGAAGTAATATCGGTTATGCAGGTGTATTTGCATGGAAAACAAAGGCGAGAGAAATTCATCACTGGCAATAGAATATATAAGTAAAATGTTGAATGAACCGGCAACTCCTGAAATACCACAGGAGTTGCTGGAGGACGAACAGTTTGCTGCTGTCCACGCTCGCCTGAATGAATTGAGGATCATCGTAGCCGGTTTTGCGAAAGGCGATCTTTCCCACAACATCGGCATGCGGGGCTTTGTCGCAGGCGGGCTGAAAAACCTGCAGGCACACCTTCGTCACCTGACCTGGCAGACACAGCAGGTAGCGCGTGGCGACTTCGGGCAGAAAGTGCAGTTTCTGGGAGAGTTTTCCGTGGCATTCAACAGCATGATCGGGCAACTTGACCAGACCATGAAAGAGCTGAAGGAAAAGCAGGAAGAACTGACGGAACTGAACAAAAACCTGGTCCAGGAGGTCGAACTGCGTGTAGCAGCGGCCATCGCGCTCAAGGAAAGTGAAGCCCACTTCAAATATCTGGCAGAACACGACCCTTTGACCGGCATACTCAACAGGCGCTCTTTTTATTCCATGCTGGAATCCGAACTCGCCAAAGCGCACAAAATCGGAGCCATCTGCTGCGTTGCCATGCTGGATGTAGACAGGTTCAAAATGTTCAACGATCTTTACGGACATGTTGAAGGTGACAGAGCCCTCAATCATGTTGTCAAGGTTGCGCAGGGGCAGTTGCGCCTGACCGACAGACTCGGTCGTTTTGGTGGAGAAGAGTTCATATTTTTCTTCGGAGGTGCCGATGTCAATCAGGGAATGATTGTTGCAGAGCGGATACGCAAGGCAATTGAAATGTCGCCCTTTACACTTGCCAATGGCCAGGAAGTTTCAATGACCGCCTGCATCGGAGTCAAAGCTGTTCTTCCCGAATGGTATGACGAAATGAAAATGATCACACACATAGAGCATTATGTTCACTGCGCGGACATGGCTCTTTACACTGCCAAGACAGACGGGCGCAATCTTGCAAAAGCGGCTGCGATCATCAAGCCTCTCTGAGCACCAGGCAGCCCGTATACTCCATCCTTTATCCGGATTTTTCAGGTTGCTTCCGGAATGTCGTCGACTGCCTGGAAGATCCCTTCCATCACGTCATCAGCACTGCCTGAGTGTTGCTGAATGGCGGTGAGTTGCCCATTACCGGCTGCCATGTATGTGCTGTGGTGCTTCGTCCACAAACGCGCAGCGTCCAATTTGAGAAATGAGGCTGCAAGTTCTGCGGTTGCAGCCTGTGATGAGGGTAATGCGGGTTTTGAGCAGTCATGCTCAAGGCGAAGCTCCCATCGGTGAAGCAGGAAATCAACAGCAGATCTGCACTGATCTGAATGGATTTGAGCAGGTTTTACAGAGTGGTCGCTGACAAAAAGAGCAGTTTATTGAGATTACCGGTCAGGAGTGTCGAGTCTGAGAAACCGTAAAAGAGACCGGACTGCCACTTTCGCTCAGACAGTCCGGTCGGGAGTTGCAATGCAGTAAAAATTGCCGCCCATCGTGTACAAGCGACAACACTATTATAGCAGTGTTTTTCCAATTGTAAAGAGAAATGGAAACGGACTGCCCTGGAGTTTAAAAGACAGTCCGTTGCTGTAGTGCAACAAACCAGCGACACCGGATTTCTGTCTGCCCGGCTGTTCAGCAGGACTGGTAACCGGTCGGGAGAATTTGCTGAATATGCCGATGCATCCGGAATGGCAGGGGGCCGTGTCAATAAGTCCATGACACAATTTGACAATAGATCAGTGCAGCAGAATTACAGTCGAACGGTAGCCGAACAGATGTAATTCCACCGTTTTTTACAGGGTGTTGGTGCTAGCAGGCAATGTAGAATGCTGTTTGTAACGATGTGAAAAACCAGTTTTTTTCTGCTACAATCATGGGCAACAAGAAAACTGTTTTAAAAACAAAAAAGACAGGGCACGAATACAGAAGTATTCGTAAAGTTGCAAACAATTCATTTCGAAAGGAGACGACCATGTCTGGAACAACCCCTATCGAACCGGCAATGGCGGGTGCCAACCCCATTGTCAATCTTAACCCTATTGTCAATCTTAATCCCATCGTCAGTGATGGTGCCGGGCCAGCGATCATCAGTGGAGGATCCTCAATAATCAGTGATTGTGGCTACAACC
>Ga0099364_10008608_pt1 | contig 14335 bp, 11 predicted proteins | sample TergutTh196P3_FD_73070 | JGI IMG/M metagenome (GOLD analysis project Ga0099364, IMG submission 73070) | Microcerotermes parvus P3 segment gut microbial communities from Pointe-Noire, Republic of the Congo - Th196 P3 | ecosystem: Host-associated > Arthropoda: Insects > Digestive system > Gut ... | reverse complement strand
TTATTAAAATTAGGAGGTTATTGTTTTTTTATATTAATATTAATATTTTTATTAAAATTAGGAGGTTATTGTTTTTTTATATTAATATTTATTATTTTTTTTTAAAATGAAGATTATTGTTTTTTAATTAATTTCATTGTTTTTTTATTTAAAAATAAGAATATTACAATTCTAAACATGAAAATGAACTTAAATCTAATAAATCTATATTAAGGACTTTAGGAGCTAATGTTATTTTTCCATTGTTTGTCATTATTTTAAATGCTTCAAATGATTCTAATGATCCTATAATATTAGCTATTGGACCAATAACAGGAGGAGTACTTTGACTTAGATTTTGAATCTCTTGTTTGGTTTTACTTTTCAATTCTTTTCCAATAGAAGGTAGTGAAAATAATTCTTCATAAGTTACTGTAGTGTTGTTGAATACAGTTAACTGACCCATAGTTCCATGAACAGCTCCATGAACAAAAGGAATTTCTTTTTCTTTTGCATACCTACTAACTAAAACTCTTGTAGCTAAATTATCCAAAGCATCAATAGCTATATCACAATTTCCAATTATTTTATCCAGATTTTCCCCATTTAATTCTTCATAGAATGCATTTACTTTAACGTAAGGATTTATTAATCTTATTTTTTCTTTTGTAACTTCACTTTTAGATTTTCCAAGTGAATCTATACTACTCATTAGCTGCCTATTTAGGTTAGACATATCAAAAGAATCCTTATCAACAATATTAAGCTCTCCAACACCCATTCTAGCTAACATTTCTATTACTGTGCCACCAAGTCCTCCACAACCGATAACAGCTATTTTAGATTCTTTAAACCGAGTTTGTTGGCTTTTTGTAACTATACTCATCTGCCGAGTTATAATTTCCCAGTATCCCATTCCACTATATCTTTCTGGCATTTAAATCACATACTTTAAAAAAATAATTATTTTCTTACTTATTGGAAATAGCTATTTTTATTTTTATTTTCCAAAAAGTTTTTTAACTTTTTTAAGCTCTTCAGGAATATTAATCATTTGTGGACATAGTGGCACACAATCACCACATTCTATGCAAGATGATGCATAATTTTCTTCATTTAAAAGAGTGAAGTATTGCATTGAACTTGCTTCAGGGTCTCTTAAGATTTTAGCTATGTTATATTCTTTAAAACAAGTGGGAATATCTACTTTTTGGGGACAAGGCATACAATAGCTACAGAGTGTACAATCAATATCTTTCCTTTCTTTATATGTTATACTCACATCTTTTATTAAATTTTTCTCTTCATCAGTTAGTGAATTAGGATAACCTTCATTAGCTATAGCTACATTTTCTTTCACTTGTTCAAGTGAACTCATTCCACTTAAAACAGAACTCACACCTTCCATGTCCCACAAATATCTAAATGCCCACTCAACAGGAGATCTTTTTATTTTTGAAGTGTTCCATAATCTGTTTATTTCTGGAGGAATGTTATTAACTAGGTTTCCTCCTCTAAGTGGTTCCATAACCACATTTCCCATTCCAATACTACTTAGATATTGTAGTCCATTTATCCCACTTTGATAATTTTCATCTAAATAATTCATTTGAGTAAAAACAACATCCCATTCATAAGAGTCTAAGATTTCTAAAAATAAGTCTAATTCATCGTGAAAAGAAAAACCAATGTATTTTATTCTTCCATCATTCTGTATTGTATCCATAAATTCAAAAACATCAAGGGAACTCAAATTTTTCCAGTAATCTTTTTTTAATGAATGAAGTAAATATAAATCTATCTTATCAGTTTGTAGTCTTTCAAGCTGTTGATCTAGGAAATATTCCATGTCTTCTTTTTTTTCAACTATCCAACTAGGTAATTTTGTAGAAAGCAATACTTTTTCTCTAAATCCACTTTGTAAAAATTCTCCAAGGAATGGTTCACTTCTTCCACCACTATCAAAATCAACTCCATGATAAGAATATGCAGTATCAATAAAATTTATTCCATTATCTATACCATATTCCAACATAGCTGTAGCTTCTTTTTCATTAATTTGATTTGGTTTATTATTAATGGTTGGAAGACGCATACACCCAAATCCTAATATGGATATTTTTTCTCCTGTTTGCCCTAGATTTCTATATAACATTTATTTCACCAATGGATTTTCAATAGTTAATAATAGCTAATGATTTTATTTTTTCTTCCATAATTATATCAATTTTTTGTCGCATTGAAAGGTCTTAATTTCACAAGCTTGTTAAGTTATAGATTTTCACTTGTTATAGTTAAGAATTGTCTATTTATTTTAATATAATTTTCTAATTATATCTTTTGATTATTTGTTCTTTTAATATAATTCATTGTTAATGTTTCTTGTTAACCTTATGAAAAATATAACCCCTCTCTCCTCTTGAATATGAAAGTGTTATTTCTTATATGAAAAAACTTTTTTTTTCTGCACTGAAAAATAAATAATTTTTTAAAATCTAGTAAGTTTAATTCTTAAAATAATAATTTTTTAAAATCAAGTAAGATTCATTCTTAAAATAATAATTTTATAAAAAATAGAAGGTGTCATAAGGTAGGTATTGTGAAAATAAAATATAATTTTCAGTGTTTTTTATCAATAGATGATTTAAAGCATGTTTTCCAGCTATTACAGTTTCGATAAATATAAAAAAATAACTACAGTAAAAGACACTAGATTCAAAAGGATACTATTAACAATTAATGAGGTTTCAACTAAATTCAGGTTAAATACATTAATTAATACCTAGGAATGAAAAATGAAGTTCTAATGTCTAGTTAGAAATAAGGATAAAAATGTGCAAAATAGTTTTAAACTCGTAAAATCTTTGATTTTACATTGTCAAAAAATCTTTGATTTTTTAAATCTTGAAAAAAAAGTTGCATATTATTAAAATTAAAAATAAACTATAAAAAAACAACATGCTACTGGCGTAAAAGGTGTATGCCTTATACTTAGCTATGATTAGTACATAGCTAACAAAAAATATTTAAACAGCTAAAAACATTGAAAATTAGAAAAATACAAAAAATAATCTTAGTAGATTCTCACTATTCTCTCTATATTATTAAAGTGTTTATCGAAAGTAGCTATTTCTTTTATTTCTAAATCTTCCATTAATGTTATATAAACATAATCAAAGAAAGGAAACCTTTTTTTAGAATTCATGATCTTATCAATAGTCTTATCAAAAATATAGCTATCATCTACTAAAGTAAAATCATTTTTTAAGCTTTCATAAATTTCTTTCATGATATTTTTATCAACCTTTAACTTTGTAAACAAGATATTGATAGTTTCACCAATTATTAATTTAGATAATATTTTTTTTTTATTTTTAGACTCTTCCATTATTTCTAATGCTCTTTCATGGTCGTTTTCATCTTCAATATAAAAAGAAACTAAGAAATTAGCATCAAAGAATATCATGTCCTCCCTCTCTCATTTTCCGCACTAATTCAACAGCACTGAAAGGCTTACCATGTTTAGCAATTCCGCCCATACCCATAAGTCTTTCATGATTAGGGTTATAAGTATCTTTATTAAGTATTAAGTGTTCTGGTATTTTAGTCTCTATATCTTTTAGTCCTTTTTCAATTATATCTTCTAAAACTTTAGTTTCACTCTTATTTTCTCTTTTAGCTATTTCCCTAATGCTTTTTAATATATTAGGATTATTTACTGTAATACTCATAATCATCACCATTATAACTAATATTAATTGTGTTTAGAAATATTTATAATTAATTATTTATAACCTCAAATAACTAAACCTAAAAAACTACTATATTTTTTCTTCAATACCATGTTAAACCTGTTTTCACAATCCAATTTCTTTTTTTTAGACTTTTTCAATAAAAACTTAAAAGAGATGTTATAATACATTCATGATTTATGGTTAAGGCTTATACATTACATGAATCATACCATTTATTAACAGCCTCGTGTCTATTTTTAAATTCAACTAAGTTGTTGGAACTTATTTTTTCAGCCCATTCTCAACTAGGATACTGAAATGTTAATGAACGACGATTACCTTCGTATTTAGCAGAAATTTTAGCTTCTTCAACAGAATCATTAGTGTCACCATCATTTAAACTTGGTGCTACGTCTAAAGAAGTGTTATTATCTAAAGGCACTGGAGTTATCGAGAATGTAAAGTTGCTGGCTCCTGATTTATGAAAAAGCATTATCTAGGTTTAAATCTGTTTTACATTAAAATATGGCATTATTTTATGTTTTGGAGTTTTTAATAATGATTTTAATGTGGTTTTCAGATTTTTTTCTAGATAATATGTATTAAAACTTTATTTAACTTAGTATTTATATATTTTCTTCCACTTTAACCTATTTTTTTTATCCATAAATGTGACCGTTGAAATCTTTTTCTATTCCATTTCTTTCATTTTGGTATTGTATCTTGGGTTGGATATAGTTTATATTTCCCCATGTGGTTTTAAAATGATTTTTCATATCATATTGTGAGTGTCTGAAAGCTATTTCTGCGTGATTACTTGTTTTAAGAATGTTATAATCATTCATAAAACTTGTAAGTTCATCCCATTCTTTAATTACTTTTTTTTATTTATGAAATCCTGTAAAAAATCAGGTATTTCCTCAAACTTACATAACAAAATATATAATGACTCATGAATAGTTATAATTGGCATGAAAGTGTTATTTCGCACTGAAAAAATTTTTTTTCTATGCTGAAAAATAAATAATTTTTTAAATCAAGTAAGATTCATTCTTAAAATAATAATTTTATAAAAAATAGAAGGTCTCAATAAGATAGGTATTGTGAAAATAAAATATAGTTTTAAGTGTAAAATGAAGTTCTAATGTCTAATCAGAAATAAGGATAAAAATGTGCAAAATAGTTTTAAACTCGTAAAATTTTTGATTTTTTAAACCCTGTAAAAAAAGCTAGTATATTATTAAAATTAAAAATAGTTAAGTTCCTGGGATAATCATATGCCGGGAGCGGGATTCGAACCCGCGGCCTCACGGTATCCCAGGAATTAGTCAGAGCACTGCTTAAAACCCTATGAGCCGTGCGCTCTAACCAGCTGAGCCACCCCGGCATCTGACTATTTACTATCAGTATATTATCACATTTAAACTTTTCGATTATTTAGTCATATTTGAAAAGATAAGCAACTATTTTCATTTTATATATAAATATTTGTTATTAAATTATCATGATTGGCATGTTTTTTATTATATTTTCTATCAATGATAGCTATTTATTAAGTATTATGATTAAAAATATTATTATAAACTTTTAGGAAATTTATATAATAAAATGTTTATAATTAATACAATATTTTGCACAATCATTTTTATCAATAAGTAAAATGAATTTCTTTTTTTTTTTTAAAATTGAATATGTCAAATTTTTGTTCAATAATATAAATAAATAGAATTTTTCATTTCTTTCATTTAAATCAAATTGTGAAATAATTTCAATAACTTAAAAAATTATTATCATAAGCTATTTATTCATTAATAATTAATAGATTGATAAGTTTTATGAATAAATATTGAAGTATTTATTATAATTGATAATTTTTTAATTAAATATTTAAATGTTCATCATATAAAATTATAAGATTATGATTAACCTATTAAAAATAATATAAAAAGTGAATATTATGAGTAAAGTTAAAGATATGAACTTAGCAGATGAAGGTATTAGGAAGATTAAATGGGTTCAAAAACACATGCCTGTTCTTGAGAGTATTAAAAAAGAATTTGAAAAAACAAGACCTTTTGAAGGAATAACAATTGGATCTTGTCTTCATCTTGAACCTAAAACAATTAACTTAGGTCTTACATTACAAGCTGGTGGGGCAGAAGTAGCTATGACTGGTTGCAATCCTCTTTCAACTCATGATGATGCAACAGCTGGAGGTGCAGCTCTTGGATTAAATATGTATGGTTGGAGAGAAGAAAATGAGAAAGAATACTATGAAACTATTGGTGATGTTCTTGATTATAAGCCAGATATTATAATAGATGATGGAGCAGATATGATATTAGTTCTTCATCAAGAGAGAAAAGAGCTACTTAAGAAAGTTCAAGGAGCATGTGAAGAAACTACGACTGGTGTTCATAGATTAGAAGCTATGCATAGAGATGGAGCTTTAAAAATCCCACTTGTAGCTGTAAATGATGCATACACAAAATACTTATTTGATAATAGATATGGAACAGGACAATCTACAATGGATGCTATTATGGGAACAACAAATATGTTAATAGCTGGAAAAACTGTAGTTGTATGTGGTTATGGTTGGTGTGGTCGAGGAGTAGCTACTCGAGCAGCTGGTTTAGGTGCAAATGTAATTGTAACTGAAGTTGATCCAATAAGGGCATTGGAAGCAAGAATGGATGGATATAGGGTGATGAAAGTAGAAGAAGCTGTTAAATATGCAGATTTACTTATAACTGTTACAGGAAATATTGATGTTGTAAGTGGAGATGACTTTAAAAACATGAAAGATGGGTGTATGTTAGCTAATTCTGGTCATTTTAATGTGGAAATTAATAGGGGAGATTTAGAAAATCAATCAGTATCTATTGAAGAAGTAAGAGATAGTATTGAGGAGTTTGTCTTGAAAGATGGAAGAAAAATTTATCTTTTAGCTGATGGTCGTTTAGTTAATTTAGCGGCACTACGTGGTCAAGGACATCCTGCAGAAATTATGGATTTGAGTTTTGCAGCTCAAGCTTTATCTGCTAAATATATCCTTGAAAATGATTTAGAAGTTGGAGTTATGAAAGCTCCTGATGAACTTGATTATGAAATAGCTAATATGAAACTTAAAGCAATGGGTATAGAAATTGATAGTTTAAGTAGTAGACAAAGTAATTATATAAATGACTGGCAAGAAGGAACATAGCTATTAGTATTTAAATAATATTTATTTAATATTTTTTTTTAAATAATATTTTTATACAATATATTTTTAAATATTGATGTGCTTCTTTTTTTTTTTAAAAAAAAAATTTTATATTCTTCTTACCCCTTCTTCTTATCCATTTTTTTATTTATTTTTATACTCTATTGTTATTTTCAATTCTTAACTTTCTAAATTCTCCTCTAAATTCGATTTTTTTTAACTAATCTAATTTATAATCAGTTCCAGCTATTTTTTTTTTAAAGTATAAATGATTTTGAATCATAATTCTTATTACTTAAATGGAAAATTTATTTTATTTGTGAAATCATGTCTTTTTTCAAATGTATAAAGAAAGGAAAAGGTCCAACAAAATTATTTCTTGGTGGGGTTCATGGAAAGGAGGGGAAAACAACTATCAATCTATTTAAATCTTTAGTAGCTAATGATTTTTCTAATGGAAAAAATATAATCTATAATTTTGATGAAACACCTTATATTTCCACGTTAAATGAGGACTATTATTCTTCAGATATTGGAAAAGAACTAATAGCTATTATAAAAAAATATAAACCTGATTTTTACACAGAACTTCATTGTTATAATATCAAAAATTATAAAAAATTGATTTCTCCAAAAAGACGAGAGATTCAAAATGTTCCTCCATTAATCGAATTAAATGACTATGTTTTAATAGGTTCAGTATCTCCACTAATTAGAAAAAAATATTTTAAAAGGAATGCTATTTGTAAAACTTTGGAAATGCCTTGCTTAAATAGAAATCAATCAAATAGCTATTTTAATAATATACCCGATTATAATAAAAAATTAGCTACAGAAATTTTTTTAAATATTCTTAAATTAATTGCTAAATCACGGAGTAGAAAAGAATTTGAAAATGAGATAATAGCTATTTATCCAAAACAAGTGGAAATTGCAAAAAAATATGCAAAAGAAATTTTTGGAGAAAATTATCCTCCTTTTTAGCTAGAATTAACTACTATTGAAAAGTCATTGGGAAAAATTATATTGGAAATTTATTAAAGTCAGATAAGACTAGCTATTGTATATCATTTATAATTTTTAAGTAAAATTAAAAATTTCGGTTTATATTCCAATAAATCAAAATTCACAGTTAATAATCTCTTTCATGCTAAATACAGTAGATTATAGAAGTGATATTTGCAACCATTTATATCCTTTATAAATTATATTGGATAAAAAAAATGTCAAGTAGAATTTTATGCTATTAGATAATAGATTATATTTTTTAGATTATTCTTGTGAAAGACTTTAATTTTTGCTAAAATAATAATTTATAAAGTGATAATAATTTTATTAATTTTCTTTTTATAATATTAAACTCATTATATTAAAAATCAATTAATCTTGTTCATTTATAATTAATTATAATCTTTTTTATTTAGAATAAAAAGAAATAATAAATAATTTGATGATAAATAAAAACTGTAAAAAAGCAAAAGATTTCTTCATAATTATATTAAATAAATTAGGATATAATTAAAATTATATTTTATGCTTAAGGTAATGGATTATATTTTTTAAAATTATTAATAAATTCATAACTATTTAATTAAAATTATATTTTATGCTTTAGACAATGGATTATATTTTTTAAAAATATTAATTTAAAAATATAAATTTAATAAATGTTTAATTAAAATAGATATTTATTAATAAATATGGTTTTAATGTCATGATTATTCTAAAAATTTATATACATGTTTCAACATAAGTACTTACGGTGAATCAGATAGCTATATATGAATTGTTTTATAGAATTTTTTTGAAGTAATACACAAATGATATTCTAAGAAAAGCTAATTAACCACCACAAATAGCTTTTCAGCTGATATTTCACTAAATTATACTTAATTCAGATTTTAAAAAATAAATAATAATTTTTATTTGAGAGTAAGGAAGAAAAAAAATATCTAATAATTTTAATTGATAGTTCATGATTTGTTTAAAGCAACATTTTTGATTATTTAGTTCAATAATGATAAATTAATCATAATTTGTATAAGAATTAAGATGATTATGGATACCACCATAAATTATTCATACTTTGTCTTTTTCATAGCTATAAACAAATTTTTAAAATTTCATGAAAATTACAGTAGGAAATAAACTTTATAAATAATGTTATTTAAGAAATTTTACTATTCCTATTTGGGATTTATTAATATTGGTTCTTAAATGGCAAAGATGAAAATCTGAATGTTAAGTAGTATTTATGAAAAATTATTCATAAAACAATGAATTCTTAGTTAATTGGAGTTAATTATTAATATCCTTTTATAATTTTCTCGTATGTTCGCCAGTTATTATGGAAATCTAAGATTTATAAATAATCAGTACTGTTATCTCTGCTTGATTTCATTATATTCATGCATTGAGGATTTTTAGAAATAAAGTGATCTTTATTTTATGAGAGATGAGAATCCTTTACTTTTTTATAGTAATTAATCAAGATTTGTATCAAGATACTATTTTTCATAACAATGTTAATTTTAATTATAATATAAAATAAAAAAATTTATAAAAATACCCAGAAATTGGTTTTCATTATATCAATCTTCAATGATTTTAATCAAATTGTATTTGAAAAAAAATTATTTATTTTTAAAATTTAATTGATAATTAACTAGCTAAACCAGTCTGTCAGGCTTTTTTGAGAGGTATTTGGTTTTTCCATTTTTTTAACAGCAGCTAGTATTCTATCCTGAGAAAAGTCATGCTTCACACACATGAATTTCATAATTTCTTCTTTATCAACAGGATTCCATTTAATATCATAATTTTTGTTTATTTCAGGATTTAAAAATATATTCCTAAGATCTTCAGTAGCTAAACCTAAATCAGTATTTTTTTCTTTTAAATATTCTTCCAAACTTGAACTTTTAGCTATTTTCAAACCAGTTTTCGCACCAACACCTTTTATGCCCTGATTGAAGTCAGTACCAACCATTAATGCCACATCAATTAATTGATTTCTTGTAAGTTCAAGTTCATTTAAAACTTTTTTAAGTTCAAGATATTCTAAATTAGCTAATTTTCCACTCAGAGTTAAGTTTCTAATGATTTTCGGGGAACCAAATAATAAACAATCATAATCTTGGGAAGCTACTGCCCATGCATCTCCATTTGCCACCATGTATGATGCTTGAGCTTCACCTTCTCCAAAAGATTGAACAAAAGGAATTCCCATCAAATCCAATAGCTTTTTTGAAGAGTCAATAATGTATGGAGACATTCTTGAAGATCTTGTAGCAAACTTTCTTGCTGTTTCTTCATCTCCCTCTTCTAAAGCTTTTTTCCATTTTTTTTCAGCTTCTTCTCTGATGTTTCGTCTTTCTTTAACTTTATCTTCTTTAAATTCTGAAGGTTTCCCATCAAAGACATAAATTGGTTTGACTCCTTTTTCAACAATAGTCGAAGTTCTGTAGAGAATACCACTTAAGTGAGATGTTACATTTCCTTGGTTATCCGTAAGTGGAGTCCCATCTTTTTGACGAACACTTGATAAAAATTGATAAAGTGTATTTGCTGCATCAATAGCTATTATTTTTCCATCTAATTCATTTATATTGATTTTCTCAGGAGATATAATGTCTTTAAATTTAACTCCCATTGTTTCACCATTAATTTAAGTTTTTGTTTATATAATTTTTTAATCATTAATTATATTGATATTCATGAGTTATAATTATAATCTTTTCAAGATAGAAGAATGAAGCTTTTCTTTATTTTTAAACTTTCAAAATTTGGTTTTTGCAGTGTTAAAGACACTTAGTTTTTCTTAATTTTCAAAATTTTCGATTTTGCAGTGTTTTTAAAGCAAAACTTTTCTAATCTTCAAATTCTTTAGTTATTCCATTTAGAAATATTTAACAATTTTTTTCATGTAGATAATCGTTAATTTGTTTCAACATAAATGTTTTATTTTCCCAGTTAAGAACCTATTTGATTTTTTTATTTAAAATTTTGCTTATGCTACTATAATAATTCCAAATTTCTCATAAACTTTTTTTTTGTAAATATTGAGGAGTATTGATTCATAAGGCATAATCTAAGTTTTTGTAAAAGACTGGGAGAATAATAATAGTGATTGTAAATTTCCATGTTTTCGACTTAATTTTCAGATTTTCAATTGAGAAAAAAATGAAAATTCAATTTAAAGAGAATGCAATGTTTTATTTGAAATCTAACAGTTTTACATTCAGGTTCACAATTTTAAAAATTTCACAATAAATCAAAAATATACTACACACGACCAAAACTTTACAACTCCAATAATAGAAAACTTTAAATAGACAGTCATAGACATTATAATTTGTAAATATTAACATGTGCTATTAATGTATTATTTAATCTGTGTAAGCATATTTTAATATTTCCTTATCATATGACCATTTATATTAGTAACCAATTCTCATTTTTTAGTATTAGTTAAAAATATGTGGTGACTATCTTTAAATTCATGGTCAATGATATTATACAAAAAGTAGTTTTTCATGTATCTTTTCTTATGAGTATGTAAAATGTCACATAATTTTATAAATTTTATATATCTATTTATAAAATATCATTCAGATTTGATTTTTCAATAATAATTAATAAATGATTTAATATTTATTTGTTTTTTGAAAAAGCACTGAAAATTTTTTGAATGAAAATTTATAAAAGTTACTTGAAAAAAAACTTAGAGAGAAAATGGTAAATGAATAAGAATTATAAGAAATTGTAAAAAAGTAATAATTTGGGGTTACACTGCCTATATTTAAAGGATAAAAAAAGTAAAAAAGAATAGGGTTTTCCTATTTCTTATTTTAATTATTATACTATTCATCAAGATAGGATAATTTTGGATTGTTTTTAAACATATTATTAAATAATTCATAATGAACTGTTGTTCAAGATGAATATATTGTTTAAACAATTATAATAAATAAAATTTATTTTTTATTATTAATTTCTTATTTATTCTTATTTTCATTATCTCAATTAGAATCATAATTGAAAAATATAAAATTTTTAATCTAAATATTTTTTTCATGGTACTGAAAATAAAGTTTTTAATTAATGATAATTTTTAAAAATTTTTAAATTCAATTATTTTTAAATTTAATTTAATATATTTTCTATTTTTCTAATAATAAAATTATTAACATTTATTTTTAAAATTCAATTATTCTCAATATATTTATTAGAAATTAAGTGATATTTTAACAAAACATTAATCCTGATTTTTCGTTATATGCATATAATATAATAAAGTCAAAGATTTTCTAATTGAAAAAATAAGTCTTTCAAGTAATTATTAAAATAATTATTAAAAAGTAAGATTATAATAAATGCAATAATAAGTAAATTTTATAAAAAAAATATTTTCTAAATGACTATTGTTTTGAAAAATAATCTAATGGAAAAGTTTCTTTAATCCATATTAAAACTTTATTATTTCTAATTATATTATAATCCCTACTTAAAAGATCTGCATCAGAATTAAAAAGCTTTTTCAAGTCATTGTTAGTTTTTTCAATAGCTACTCTATTAACTTCTCGTCTGGATTCAATGTTATATTTTCTAAGTATTCTTCCAATTGGCATATCTGCCATTATTAAATCTTTTTTAAAATTATCATCTAATCTTTCAAGAGGAATATAAGATATGGCGTGGATTAATGGTTTTTCATCTTTATGCATTAATACAACACGATAATTCACTTCATCATTCACTTTTATATTCAATAGCTTAGCTGTTTCTTCATTAGCTTTTTCAAACTGTTGAACTAGAGTTTTAATTGAAATTTTTCCATTCAAAACATCTAAAATCGTTGTTACCGACCCATCAGTAGCTAAAAGTATTTTTTGAGTATTAGAAAGTTCCCCATGACTTTTTTCTAGTTTAGCTATTTCATTGAGTATATTTGCATCAATTTCTTTTCCATTCATATTAACACTTTTAAATATTTTCAGGATTTTCAATAAATCCCTTGATAACTGAACTTGCAACTACTCCAGCATTAGCTAAGTAGACTTCAGAATCAGGGTCTCCCATTCTTCCTTTAAAATTACGATTTGTAGTGGAAATACTCACTTCACCAGAGGATAAAACTCCCATATGTCCGCCTAAACAAGGTCCACAACCAGGGTTACAAACAATAGCTCCTGATTCAATAAAAATTTCTATAATTCCATTTTCAATAGCTTTTTTATAGATTTCTGAGGATGCTGGAGATACTATTAACCTAACATCTTCATGAACCTTTTGATTTTTTAAGACTTTGGCTGCTTGTTCTAAGTCTTCTAATCTACCATTGGTACATGAACCAATAAATCCTTGGTCAATATGAGTTCCTTCTACTTTTGATATATCTTTAACATTATCCACATCATTTGGACAAGCTATTTGTGGTTCCATATCAGTGATATCAAATGAAAATTCTTTTTCATAAACACTATCTTCATCTGGTTTAAATATATTAAATTCACTAATTTTTTTCCCAGTTCTCGAACTTAAATATTCAAGAGTAACTTTATTGGGATCCATTATTCCATTTTTAGCTCCCATTTCAATAGCCATATTACAAATTGTCATTCTACTACTTACATCAAGATTATCTATTGTAGGTCCTGTAAATTCGCAAGACTTGTAAGTTGCACCATCAGCACCAATACTTCCAATTATTTTAAGAATAATATCTTTTGAACTTGTATTGTCTCCTAATTGTCCGTTAACTTCAATTTTAAATGATTCGGGAACCATAAACCATGTTTTCCCAGTGGCATAAATCATAGCTACATCAGTAGAACCCATTCCTGTAGAAAATGCTCCAAATGCTCCATAAGTACATGTATGAGAATCAGCTCCAACAATAATCATTCCAGGTTCCACAAGACCTTTTTCAGGGAGTACCTGATGACATATTCCTTCCCCATGAGTGAAAAGCTTTTTTATTTTTTGTTTTTTTCCAAAGTCTCTAGCTACTTTTTGAAATTCTGCAGAACCAATTGTGTTTGCTGGAATGTTATGATCAAAAACTATAGCTATTTTATCGCTATTCCAAACATCTTCAGCTATTTTTTCGAAAGTTTTAATAGCTGGAGGTGAAGTTCCATCATGGGACATAGCTAAATCTACTTCTGTTTCTATGATTTCTCCAGGAGTAACTTCTCTTTTTAAATGTTTTGATAATATTTTTTCTGTAATATTCATTTTAACACTTAAATGATTGTGAATAATTATAAATAATAATAAAAATACATTTCTTATTATAGTATTTTTTTTTTTTTTTTTTTTTTTTTTTTTTTTTTTTTTTTTTTTTTTTTGAATTTATTTTTTTTTGTGTTAATTTTTTTTTTTTTTTTTTTTATAAAATTTAAATATTTTA
>Ga0099364_10008607_pt1 | contig 14335 bp, 13 predicted proteins | sample TergutTh196P3_FD_73070 | JGI IMG/M metagenome (GOLD analysis project Ga0099364, IMG submission 73070) | Microcerotermes parvus P3 segment gut microbial communities from Pointe-Noire, Republic of the Congo - Th196 P3 | ecosystem: Host-associated > Arthropoda: Insects > Digestive system > Gut ... | reverse complement strand
TTCTTTTCCTCCCCCCCCCCCGTGGGGGGGCGGGCCCCCCCCCCCCCCCGCCCCGCTATTTTCCCCCCAAACCTTAAACCCGCTCCAACCCAAACCTCCCATCCCCACCCCCGCCTTTTCACGCCCTTTCCCTCCACCTGCCAAAAAACCGTTGAAACCCCAACGTTTCGCTTGCGTAAAAATTTTTCAAAAAAATTTCAAAAACCCTATTGACCTTAAACATTCTTCAAGGTTGAGAATTTGGTTGTAAGGAGAGATAGCGGTCGAGGCAACACGCCTCCCGCACGAAAATGGAGGGGAATTTTCCCGAAACGAAAAGGAGTGTGAACGAAATGAAGACTATGATGAAAGAGAAGAAAGTGTACGTGGTACTGGCATGGATGATGACCTTGGTTATGGTGGCAGCCATGATGCCTGGCGGGTCCTTTGCGGGAGAGCAAGCACCCGCCGTTGAGTCCCCAGAAGCCGTCGCCGTAATGGTGGCGGACGAAGAGGTCGAAGAGGAAGTTATCGAAGAAGAAGCAGTTATAGCAGAGGAAGCCGCTGAGCCAGAGGCCCCGGCGGTCGAAGAAGAAGTTATCGCAGAAGAAGCAGTCATCGAAAACGAAGCTATCGAAGACGAGGCAACGGACGAAGAAGTTATTGATGAAGAAGCCATTGAAGAAGAAGCTCTTGAGGGCGAGGAAATCATCGAAGAAGAAGATATCCTTCTCGAAATGATGGCCGAGGCCGACGGCACCGCGATATGGGGTACCAATATCGCCCCCGACATCAGCGACTGGACGGGCACGGACAACCTTATCACCATAGAAGCGGGCGCACGCGGCACGCTTACGGTACCTGCGGGCGTGCAGCTGACGATAATAGGCGACGGCACGGTCGACGGCGGCGGCATAGACATCGTGATGGGGGATGACGCAAGGGTCATATGGAGAGCGGACTACTCCGGCGATGAAGTAAGCCTGTATATGAGGCAAAGCGCCGGCGAGCTTTTGATAGCCGACGGCGGCGCGATACGCAAGACCAGAGGATTTGGCAGCGCCATCAGCACCAACAACGGCACCGCCAACGGCAACAGTCGCGTGTCCATCACCATCGATGGCGGCGTGGTCGAGGCCCAAGACGGTCATGCCATCACTTTCCACAGCGGCGGCACACTGAAGATGCTGCGCGGCTCATTGGTTTCAAGCACCAGTAGCGCCATCTATACCCAAAACGGCGCTGGATCGCCGAGCGTGGAGATAAGCGGCGGCACGGTCAGCACGAACGGCGTCGGCGGTGCATCTGAGGCAATCGCTGCACATACGGGAAGCGTGGAGATCTCTGGCGACGCGCATGTATTCGGCATGGACAAAGCCATTTCCATCAGCGGCGACTCCCTGGCAATAGGCGGCAACGCCTTGGTGGAAACAGGAAACGGCAACCCCTCCGCGATGGCGGTCACTATCGGCCGCCAGGCAAAAGTCCATATCAAGGAGAACGCGACAGTCAGGTCTGCCGTCGGCACCGCCATCGGCAGCATCTCCACCGCATCCGGGTCGGCGGGCGTAACTATCGAAGGCGGCGCGGTCGTCACCGAATCGGGCGTTGCCATAGATGTGTCGAGAGGCGGCTTTTCCCTGACGGGCGGCACCGTGAACGCAGGCACCGGCAAGGCGATCGACTGGTCGGCCACCAGCCAAAAAAGCCTGACAATAGGTGAAAACGCCGCCGTCATAGTGGGTTCAGGCACGGCAATAACGAGGAAGCTCTTGGGTGGATACGATTATCAGAGCAACCTGGACATCGTCATCGACAGCCCCAACGTGAAAGTCGGGCCGGGCGGCACGCTTATCGAGGCGTTGGGAGCCATCACCTTGACAAGCCCGCACGATATAGCGGCAGAGGGCGGGATGACCCTCATCAACGCCCCGCTGGCAAATCCCTACAACAGCAGCATTTCCATGAACATCAGCACTGACAGCCCTGTAAGGGTCGTAGGCACCGGCAACATCGGCATCGATGCCAAAAGCAGGCTGACATTGGGCGGGTCGAGCAGCATCGTAGCCTCGGGCGGCGCGGATGCCGTGTTGGTGCGAACCTCAATGTACCAGACGCAAGGTTACTACGGGCCTGGCGATATAATCGAGGTCGGCGGCGACGTGACAGTCAACATCCCCGTAATCGCGGAGACAGGCGCGCCTGTCAGGGTCGAAAAGGTAGCCGTCATAGGCGGCACGGGCATCATCGAGGCCAAGGGCGCAGGCGACGCGGCGATACATAGCCTCGCCAAGGACGCGATCCTTACCATCAACACCAATATGCTCAAAGCCGCAGATGGCCCCCTGGTTAAGGCCGAGGAAGACATAACCATCAAAGGCAGCGGGCACATCGCGGCAGGCGCAGGCATCGCAGTGAAGGCCGCAGGGAACGTGAAAGTGGCTGACGAGAACATCAAGATATCAGCGGCGGGCGGCACCGCAATAGCGGCAGAGGGCGACGTGCTTGTTGAAAGCGGGAATGTCAAAGCCACCATCGGCAGCGCAATCGTAGCAGAGGGCGACGTGGTCGTGGAAGGTGGCATCGTCGAAGCCACCATCGGGCTCGCCATACTTGCCGAGGGCGATGTGGACGTGAACGGCGGGCTTGTGTTCGCCTACGGTGACGCGGTTGTCGGCAACGGCAATGTAATCGTCGCGGACGGCAAGGTGGTCGTGGACGGCGAAGGCATGGCAATCGCATGGAACGAGGCCGCAGGCGTCAGGGAGTACGAAAACGGCAAAGCGCACCATATCGTGAAGCTGCCGAACACCGCAGGAGCGAAAGCTGTATGGGGTCCGGACGTAGACGCAGACCCAGCAGGCATAGTGTACGAAAACGGCGACAACAACGGCTTGGTGGCGCTGCCCGTGAACATAATGGCCGTAGTCCCGGAATACATCGTGAGGGTGGAGGGCAGCAACGCGCTTGTGCCCCAGACCGGCGGCGGGACATACCTGTCCGGCGATAAAGTCGCCATAGACGCAGGCGTTGCGGCTGCCGGCAAGGTCTTTGAAGGCTGGACTAGCGTAGACGGCATCGTATTCGCCAATGCAAACAGCGCAAAGACGACATTCGTCATGCCTGAAAAAGACGTGGTCGTGAAAGCGAATTGGAGCGGCAGCGACCCCATAGTCCCCATCATCCCCGTCGACCCTGTCGATCCCGTCGACCCCGTCAAGCCCCCTAAACCCGTCAATCCCGTCAACCCCGGCAATAGTGGCAACGGTGGCGGCAACAACGGCGCAGGCATTGAAAACGGCGGCAATACGATCGTCAGGATAATCAGGGAGCCACTGCGGATACTCTCGAATCTGCCGGCAATCATTGGGCAGGGCGGAGACCTCGCTCCCTCCATCGAAGGCGTTGCAAACGGCGGCGAAGCCGAAGGCGGGCTGGCCGCGGCAGTCCAAGGACTGGATGACGGTGCGGACATCATCGACGGAAACAACGGCGACGCAAGCTTCAATCCGTTGGAAATCCTGCCCTGGGCGATAGGCGCCATCCTTCTCCTGCTCGCGTTGCTGTGGCTCCACCGCAAGAAAGACGAGGAAGCCGACGAGGAAGTTGAAGATGAGGCAGTGTAGGCTGTACGGAACTTGGCAAACCATTCTATCCAATAAGGGGGGCGGCCTGCAGGCCGCCCCCCTTTTTACGCCATCCTCACCTCTTGCACCGCAAAACCAGACCCTATATAATACCCCCATGGAAAACAAAGGGGCATCAAAAAAGTGAAGGATTACCTGACAATCAAGGAGTTCTCTAAGTTCTCGGGCATTGAGCAGACGACTCTCAGGTATTGGGACGATATCGGGCTGTTCTCGCCAATGTGCCGCAATCCTGAAAACAATTATCGTTACTACACGCCAGAGCAATTGATTTCAGTGAATTTTATCACGGTTTTGAGCAATTTGGGCATTCCTCTGAAGACCATAGGCGAGATTGAGAGACAACGTACGCCGCAAAGCGTCGTCGAGTTGATAGAGCATCAGGAAAGGCTTGTCGACATGGAGATGCGAAAGCTCAGGGAGCAATATTCCATAATCCATACGAGGCGGGAGCTTATCAAATATGGCATGAATGCGGACACGTCCAAGATCGCGGTGTTGCCGAAGGACGAGAGATCGTTTATCTTGGGACCACGCAACGACTGGAAAACGGGCGAGCCATTCTACGAGTATTTTATGAAATTTTGCGATATGGCGGACGAGCTGCGGGTGAACCTCAGCTTTCCGATAGGCGGCTATCATGAGGACTTTGATTCGTTCTTGAGAGCGCCGGGCGAGCCAGACTTTTTCTTCTCGATAGACCCGACCGGCAACCGCAAAAGGGACGCCGGCAACTATCTATGCGGGTATGAACGGGGGTATTACGGGCAGCTCGGCGACTTGCCGGAGCGGCTTGCGACGCATGCGAAGGAGCAGGGGCTCACGCTTCACGGACCCGTCTACACGGTATACCTGGAGGACGAAATCTGCACGTCAGAGCCAGACCAATACCTAGCCCAAATCACCGTGGCCGTGATGTAGGGCTTTGTGGATTTGGCATTTTGAATTTGTGATATACTCCGACCATGAGGGAACATCGTAAAAAAGACACGCTTTTCATCGCCCTGCTCATTGCCAACCTTGTTGTAACCGGTTTTATTATCGCGTATATTTTCGTGCCGGAGGGAAAGGTGCCGAGCGCAGGCGAAACCATATCATTCGACCACTATGAAAACGGGCAGTACGTCCTATACATAGGGTTGAACGACAAAGACATATATAAGCAAGTCATCCCGACCGATGAGGCAAGGATTATTGTTGACGAAATCTGTGCAAAACACGTGGACGGCTGGACCGTTAGCACGGTGAACGGAGGCTGGACGGACGAAAAAGGTGTGCTTTCGCAGGAAAACACGCTTGTCTACACCATCGTTGGGGTCGAGGAGGAGGCGGTCGTCTCAATCATGGATGAGGTGCTGATAGCACTGAACCAAAACTCTATCATGCTTGAAAGACGGGGCACAACCGTCACCTTTTACCCATAGATCGGACAGATTGGGGTGTGCGGATTGAGCTACTTTGTCTATATCCTCGCCTGTGCGGACGGCACGCTGTACACGGGCATCACCAACGACATCGAAAACCGGCTGAGGACGCACAACAGCGGCAAAGGCGCGAAGTACACCTGCGGGCGAACGCCCGTGACGCTCGTTTACAAGGAGGCCTGTGCGGACAGGTCGGCGGCGTTGCAACGCGAACGGGAGATAAAGCGGATGCCGCGGGCGAGGAAGTTGAGGCTTGCGGGGGCGTGGGCGCCACGATAGCAATAGCGAGCCGTGGAAGGTCGGGCAATCCACCGGAGTATCGAGCATATTATTCCCCGTAAAAATATGCAACACACACAAATTATTCCCCGTAAAAATATGTGGCAAGTATTGACATGTGCCTCGTTCTATGTTACAAAAGGCTCGGAGGTGTTGAAATGCTTGAAAGAAAGATTGAAAGCCGCCTGGTTGACTGGAAAAACAGGCCGGACAAGAAATGCCTGCTTGTGAAGGGTGCGAGGCAGGTCGGCAAGACGTTCAGCATAGACAGATTTTGCCGGGAGAACTACCCGAATTACATCTACATCAACTTCGACAGGGATGACGAGTACAAGGCGATTTTCGACGGCAATCTGGACATAGACGAAATCGTCTTGCAGATTTCATTGCGGGTGAAGGGCGCAGAGTTCGTGCCGGGCAAGACGGCCATATTTTTGGATGAGATACAAAACTGCCCCCGCGCAAGGACGGCACTCAAGTTTTTTTCCATTGACGGCAGGTTTGACGTGATAGCGTCCGGCTCGCTACTCGGCATCAATTACGAGGAAGTCCCGTCCTTCCCGGTGGGGTATGTGAACCATCTGGAGATGCACTCGCTTGACTTCGAGGAATTTTGCTGGGCATGCGGCATCACCAAGGGAGCACTTTCGCAAATAAGGGATTATCTCGGCAACAAAGAAGCGATTCCGGGCGGCGTACACGAAAGGATGATGGAGTTGTTCAGGCGGCATATAGTGGTCGGCGGGATGCCGGCGGCGGTTGCGGCTTTTGTGAATGAGAGCAATTATGCAAGCGTGCTTGAGATACAGAAAGGGATAATCCAGGACTATCTTGACGACATAGCAAAATACGCCGAAGGGAGCGAGAAGGCGAAAGCTAGGGCGTGTTTTCTCTCTATTCCGAAAAATCTGGCCAAGGACCATAAGAAATTCCAGTACAGCACCGTGCAAAAGGGTGGGAGCTCGCGCAAGTTCGCAGGGTCGCTTATGTGGCTTTATGATGCTGGAATCATCAATTTCTGCCACAACCTGTCCATTCCCGAATTGCCGCTGGAGGGCAACAGCAAGAGCAACGAGTTCAAGGTATATATGCACGACACAGGCCTTCTGATGGCGATGCTCGAGCCAGGCTCGCAGCGCGACATCATCGACGGGAACCTGGGCATCTACAAAGGGGCGATCTACGAAAACATCATCGCGGACATCTTCACGAAGCTCGGAACGAAGCTCTATTATTTTGAGCGGACAGGCCGCATTGAAACCGACTTCGTGATACGCAGGGGCGGTGTGGCCACCGCTGTCGAGGTGAAGTCGGCCGATAATACAAAGTCGAAATCCATGGACGCTCTTTTGCGGTACTACGGCGTGCAGCGCGGGATAAAGCTGTCCACAAAGAATTTTGGAACGGGCGACAGGTTTGAAAGCCTGCCGCTGTATATGGCGATGTTTTTGGAGGGGGAATGATAGGTCAGGATGATGGTGCGCAAAGGTAGCGAGAACAGTTGTTGAACATATGTTTGCGGTATTGTATAATGTAGATATATGTGCGAATACAGGGTTTGTTGCGAGTGGAGCAACATATTTGTGGTAGCACCGGGAAAGGGGTATGAAAATGGCGGGAGCGTTTGATTTCAAGAAGGAATACAAGGGGCTGTACTTGCCCAAGACTGAGCCGGGCGTGATTGACGTGCCGAAAATGGTGTTCATAATGGTGGACGGCAAGGGCGACCCAAACACGAGCGAGGAGTACCACTCAGCCGTCGAGTCGCTTTACGGGCTTTCCTACGCAATAAAGATGAGCAACAAAGGCGGGGCGGCACCGGTCGGCTACTATGAATATGTCGTGCCGCCGCTTGAAGGGCTGTGGTGGCTTGCGGACGGCTCGGAGGCTTGGTACAAAGACAAGGGGAAGTATTGTTGGATCGCGATGATACGGCAACCGGAGTTCGTGGACATAGCGGTGTTTGAGACCGCCAAAGCAGTTTTGGCAAAGAAGAAGCCAGGGCTTGACACATCACGTGCGCGGCTCGAATCCTTTGCAGAGGGGCTTTGCGTTCAGGCGATGCACATCGGCCCCTACGATGACGAGCCCAGAACAAACGCCGCCATTATGCAGTTCATGGCGGACAACGGATACGTCAGCGACATCAGCGACACGCGCCGCCACCACGAAATCTACCTGAACGACCCCCGCAAGACCGCACCAGAAAAGCTAAAGACCGTCATCCGCTGCCCTGTTGTGGAGGGGTAGGATCCCCAGCGGATTGTCAAAAGACAAATAGAGCACGCTCGGCAAATTCGTGCGCCACAGGCCTTCTGATGGCGATGCTTGAGCTAGGCTCGCAGCGCGGTTTCCCCTAGATAAACAAGCTCAGTACAATAACAATAACCGAACCGATAAGTCCCATCAAAGCTGAGGTCAGCGTCCACGTCTTAACACCGGTCTTGACATCCATTCCGGAGAAACGGGTGACCACCCAAAAGTAGCTGTCGTTAAAATAGGACGCGCACATCGACCCGACGCAGATTGCCAGCGCGCACACCAGCGCGGATAGGTTCAAGCTACCGCTTTCGATCATCGGCGCGAGTATCGACGCTGTCGTGATCATCGCGACGGTACCGGAACCTTGGCTTAGTTTGAGCAGGGATGCCATGACAAGCGGCAGCAGTATCGCGGGGAATCCGCTGAATTGGATAATCTCCGCAACATGAGCGCCGATCCCGGAATCCCGCAGCACCTGACCCAGCGCGCCGCCTGCGCCGGTGATGAGGATGATGAGGCCCGCCTCGCCCAGCGAATCCTCCAGCAGTTTAACGGCGGACTGCCTCGGTTCTTTATACATCAGACCGTACACGGCAATCAGCATGCCTGCCGTAACAGCCGGGACAGGGTCGCACAACAGCGCGACCAGCGGTATTTCGAGACCCGCCGCCGAAGTAACCGTTTTCGTCAGAATCATCAGCAGCGGAACGATTATCGGCGCGAAGGAGATAAGAGTACCCGGCAAATTCTTCTCGTCGAAGCCGGCTATGTCAACCGCGCGGGCCGCGGCGGTATCGGTATCCTCCGGGATAATGACCAGGTTGCGCTTCGCGATAGCGCGCACGATCGGGATCATAAGGGTAAGTATTATAAGCGCGAGGGAAGCTCCCCACAGTATAAACATGCCAATATCAACACCCAGCAAACCGGCTACCGCCAGCGGGCCGGGAGTCGGCGGCACGAGGTGATGGGTCAGAAGCAGGCCGAAACCCAGCGAGCAGCCCATCAGCACCATGCTTTTCTTAGTAATCCTGGAGAATTCCTTAGCAAGCGCAGACAGGATAACAAAGCCTGAGTCGCAGAATACCGGGATGGAAACCAGGTATCCAGACAATGCCATCACCACGTCGGCACGCGCAATGCCGAACAGCTTGAGAATGGTCAGTGCCATTCGCTTGGCGGCACCTGTTTTCTCCAGCACCCTGCCCATCATCACCCCCAGGCCGATTATGATCCCAATGCTCCCGAGCGTATTGCCGAACCCGCGGGTTACTGTCGCGACTATATCCTCAAGCGGCATCTGGGCAATAACTCCTACCAGCATTGCCGAGATGAGCAACGCAGGAAATGCCTGCACCTTGGTTTTCATGATCAGGAGTACAACCGCCGAAATACCAATCAACAAAGCCAATATCAGCTCCCACTGAACTACCATGACACACCTCCCGGCAGTCTTAGAGACTGCGTACGTTTAGGATTTGTTTCCACATTAAATAATACTGTGCTTAACAGGAATACGCAACGGTAAATGGTTCTTTTCCCACGACAAACGCATGAACCATCTCAATTTCAACAACCAACCGTGAAAGAGAGCGGATAATGTCATGCGTTATTACTTTTTTGATCGTCATGGCAGGCTACAGATAAAATAACGTGTTTCCGTAGCGGTCTTACCATTTTTGACCATTAGCGACATCGCCGCCACGCGCCGCCACCACGAAATCTACCTGAACGACCCCCGCAAGACCGCACCAGAGAAGCTAAAGACCGTCATCCGCTGCCCGGTTGTGAAGGGGTAGGGGTCACCTAAATTCAATATGAAGCGTCTTGCCGACGCCGTCCGCTATCTGCTGCAATGTCGCTATGGTCGGGCTGCAATACCCGTTTTCGATGCGGCTTATATTTGACTGCCGGATGCCTGTTTTCCGTGCCAATTCCGCCTGCGTCAAATTTTGCTCCATGCGAGCTGCAATGATAGCCTTGATATACTCCCGCTCAGGGCGCTGCTGTTCCCATTCGGCGGCGAACTCTGCATCTTTCAATTGCCGTGCCAAATGCTTCCTAAAATCGCTCATCCCGCCTATGCCTCCTCTCGTAATCCGCCTTGTACTTTATTGCAAGTGCAAGCTCTTTCGGTGGCGTTCTGCTCCCTTTCTTTATAAAGCCGTTTGTCAGGATTATCCTGTTGCCTACTTTGAAAAAGTAGAATATCCGCGTGATGTCACCTGCAAACTTAATTCTCAATTCAAACACCCCTTTCGCTACGGCTTTTGAGTACGGTTCTCGCAGCGTATTGCCAAATCGCTCAAGCACCTCAATGCTACCCAATGCTTTCGCACGCATTTTTGTGTCAAGGCTGTCGATGAACTGCTCCACTGGTCTTTCGCCACTTGGAAGTTCATAGTAGTTCACTTGAAACATGAACATATCTCCTTCTTAAAATATTCCTTTTTTGATATAATGTCAAGAGACTTTTATTGTCCAAGACCTATATCTTTTATCCTTGTCAGATTCACTTTTCTTGTTTCGCAAACTTCCATAGCGTGATGGATTGATGCGAATTTCATCATTATAACAATTATTCTATAAAATGTCAATACGGTTTCGTTGCGCTCCTTGATAAATTTGTGTGTTAGAATATCCTTGCCAAATCTACGAGCCTTTTGGGGCTGTACAAACGTCTGAAAAGGGCACTTGCTCATACAGGGATGTTTGTACATTTTTGTAGGTTTGGCGGCCGAGCGGGTGTCCTTTTGATATGCGGAAAACCACCCGCAAGCGAATTGCCGATTGAATTGTCGGCAGTAAAGGGAGGTTGATAATTTGGATAATCATAAAAATTATAGCAGCACTGCAAGGAAATACAAGGTTTTCGCGGATGTCATCACTTTGGTGGGCTTGTTCGGCAGTGCGATTCTCGGTTTTGTCTTATGGTTTTCTTTGGGGCCGCTTGCTGTCGGGATTGCGGTCGGCGGGGTTCTGGGTTCTGTGTTTTCATATTGGTTTTTTCATGGGCTTGGCGAGCTGATAAACAACACGGAGGAGATTGCGAGGAATACGGCAACGGGCGCATCCGCAGTTCCATTGGCTGCCGAGGCGGAAACCGACAAGGAGTTGGAAACCCTGGAAGCGTTGAGGAAAGACGATTTGATTTCAGAAGATGAATACAAAGTGAAAAAAAAGCGTTGCTGAGATAGAAAATAGGGGATTATGAAAGTGCTAGCAACGAGCCTTACGCGGACCTTGTTTTGAGGTGTCTTATTCGACCAATTGTTATTTAATAATTGACAATATTGTGCGTCACACAGTATAATACCCTCGGAGGTGACGAAAATGCCAGACGATGAACTGCTTCAAGGGCTGATTGTCGATTTGCGACGCGGTACGCTTGTTTTGGCGGCGCTGTCGAGCCTTGGCGAGCCCAAGTATGGTTATTCGCTGCTCACGGACATGGCGGGGCAGGGCATACGCATCGAGGCGAATACGCTCTACCCACTTTTGCGGCGCTTGGAGGGGCAGGGGCTTTTGCAGAGCAGATGGGATACCGCCGAAAGCCGCCCGCGCAAATACTACTCGCTCAGCGACCGCGGCCGGGCTCTCCACGCCCGGCTTAAAGAGGAGTGGCAGCTCATGGCGGGGGAAATGGAGCGTCTGCTCGGAAAGGAAGAACCGCAATGAACAAACTGGTCGAACGCTATATATACGACGTGACCCGCCGCCTGCCGGAGAACGAGCGCGCCGAGGTGGGGCGCGAACTGGCGGCGAGCATCGCCGATATGCTGCCAGACGAGCCTGGCGAGCAGGATATAACAGCCGCGTTGACGGAGCTCGGCCCGCCGCGCACGCTTGCGGAGCAATACCGCCAGAAGCAGCGTTACCTTATCTCGCCCGCCATGTTTGAGCTTTATTTAACGGTGCTTAGGACGGTCGTGCTCGTCGTCGCCGTCATCTGCGCCATAGTAGGGGTGCTTATCAATGTGTTCTCGTACGAGACTGTCTACATGGCCATAGGCTCGACTGTAGCAATAACCATCCAAGGCGCGCTCCAGACCGCATTTTGGGTAACGGTCGGGTTCGTAATTGCCGATTTTGCCGAATTGAAACAAAAGAAACCGTGGACGGTCAAGGACCTGCCGCCGCTTCCAAATCAAAACGGCGTGAAGATATCGCGCTCGTCATCGACTGCAGGGGTGGTTCTGTCCGCCTTGTTCGCAATCGTGATTGTTGCGTTGATTGTGCAAGGCGAGTGGTTTTTCATGTGGCTGCAAACGGGCGAAGGGGCGATAAACCCCTTCTCGCAGGAGGCGCTTCTTAGGTGCATCCCGTTTGTCGTGCTGCTCGGCATCTTGGGCGGTGCAATAAACCTTTTGAAGCTGCACTGGGGGAGGTGGAACGTGCGCCTCTGCATCGCGAACGCCTTGTACAACGTAGCTTGGGTGGGCATCGCCATCTACATCGTGCAATTGCCGGATTTGCTAAGTGCCGAGTTTGTGACGCTTGTGGGCACGCTGCTCAAAGACGAGCCCGATGTCCTCCTATTCATACAATCGGGCGGGGTGGCCACGGTCTTTATCGTGGCGTTTGTCGCCATCGCCGCGATAGATATAGGCGTGGCGGTCTGGAATACGTGGCGAGGGCGGCGGGAGGATGTAGTACCCGTTGCTGCGGACAAATGATATACTGGTTGCCTGACAAAGCCTAATGGCAGCATATGAACAAGAGGTCGTGCAAACGGCATAAGCTAATAGGGAGTTTTGGGAGGATAGCATAATGGCGAATGATTTGGCGGTGAAAAGGATAGGGGTTCTCACCTCGGGCGGCGACGCGCCGGGGATGAACGCGGCGATACGGGCGGTGGTCAAGACTGCGGCGTGCCTGAGAATCGAGTGCATCGGCATACGGCACGGCTACACAGGGCTGCTGAACGGCCATTTCCTGCCCATGGACGAAAAATCCGTAAAGGGCATCATCGGACGCGGGGGCACGATGCTCTACACCGCGAGGTCTGAGGAGTTTGCGACCGACGAGGGCGTCGAGCGTGCCGCAGACGTATGTAGGCGCAACAATATCGAAGGCTTGGTGGTCATCGGCGGGGACGGGTCGTTCCGCGGGGCCCGCAACCTCCACTCGAAAGGGGTGAAGGTCATCGGCATACCTTGCACCATAGACAACGACATCGCCTGCACCACCTACTCCGTCGGCTATGACACGGCTTGCAACACCGTGGTCGAGGCCGTGGACAAGCTCAACGACACCATGCAGTCCCATGAACGCTGCTCGGTCGTCGAGGTAATGGGGCGCCATGCGGGTCACTTGGCGCTGAACGTCGGTATCGCCACGGGTGCCACGGTGATAATGATACCTGAGAGGAACTACGATTTCGAGAATGACGTAATAGAGCGCATACGCAGGGCCCGCCTTTCCGGGCGGACCAACTTCAACGTGATTGTTGCCGAGGGCATAGATATGCCTGTGCATGAGATTTCGAGCCGTATCCGAGAAGCGACCGGCATCGAAACTCGGCATACGCAGCTTGGCCACGTTCAGCGGGGCGGCGGGCCACAAGTTCGCGACCGCGTGGTTGCGTCGGGCATGGGCTATATGGCCGTCAGGCTGCTCGCAGAAGGCGAAAGCGGCAGGATTGTCGCCATGAACGGGGATATCTTGGTCCACCTCGACATAGACGAGGCCCTGGACATGACCAAGGACCTGAACAACGAGGCGTACAATATGTTCAAGGCCTTGGCGTTTCTGGACAAAGAGGCGTTCTGCGGCGCAGGGGATTAGCCGCCGGTCGTACGCCTTTCGTAACGCCAACACAAGGCTGCCCCCGCCGACCGCCGTCAAATAAACAGCGTAAAGGTGTTGACCGCCTCGCCGTCGGCTTGCGGTGTCGATGCGGCGGTCAAATCCCCGCCAATGCTCCGTGCCAGTTCTTTCGCGATGGAAAGCCCTATGCCGTGCCCGCCGGTCTCGCTGCTGCGTGAAGGGTCTGACCGGAAAAACCTATCGAAGATATGCTCAAGGTCGTCCGGCGGGATATACGGGCCAGTGTTTGAAACCGAGACATAGGCGCCCACACGTTTCACCGAATCCATTCGGTCAACTGCCGCCCCCTTATGTCGTCCGCTACCAGACCCATTCCGTGCCAAGTTCTCAGCCCCGCCACCTATCGCTATCGTTACACGCCCGCCCGGCGGCGTATACTTCACGGCGTTTTCAAGCAAAACGGAAAGGGCCGCCTGCACCTTCGCCCGATCCGTGCGAACGGTCAACGTTTCCGACGCCCCAACCGTTCCCCCGTCCGACCCCGAAGCAATCCATGCAGAAGCCTCCCCCACGGCAGTCACTCTCGACCCCCCGAGTCCCCCGTCCGACCCCCTCATCTCAAACCCGAACGCCACACCCTTCTCAAACAAAAACGCCTCGACGCGGTCGGCCTCCTCGCAGACAGCCGCCACCAAATCAAACGATTCAACCGTCGCCTGCTTCTCCTCCGCCTTGGCGAGCGCAAGCAGATTGTCCACAAGCTCGCTCATACGCCCCGCCTCGTCTGCGATATTCTCCACCCATCGCGAGACGCCCGCCCCCCCCCCCCCCCCCCCCCCCCCCCCCCCCCCCCCCCCCCCCCCGGGGGGGCCCCCCCCCCCCCCCCCCCCCCCCCCCCCCCCCCCCGGGCGCCCCCCCCCCGGGGGGGGGGGGGGGGGCCCCACCGGGCTTATCGGCTCCGTGGACGCCGCGCAG
>Ga0099364_10008606_pt1 | contig 14337 bp, 14 predicted proteins | sample TergutTh196P3_FD_73070 | JGI IMG/M metagenome (GOLD analysis project Ga0099364, IMG submission 73070) | Microcerotermes parvus P3 segment gut microbial communities from Pointe-Noire, Republic of the Congo - Th196 P3 | ecosystem: Host-associated > Arthropoda: Insects > Digestive system > Gut ... | reverse complement strand
ATCATGACAGGCGAAATAAAGCCGGATTATAAATCATGTATTGATATTTGCACAAAGAACGCGATAAGCAAAATGCGTATGCCGGTATTAGTATCAATCCTGTCGCCGATTGTGGGCGGATTTGTTTTCGGTCCGATGTTCGTGGGCGGATTTATATTGGGGACGATACTTGCCGCCACCATCATGGCTACCTCGACAGCAAACAGTGGAGGCGCGTGGGATAACGCAAAAAAATATATAAATAGCAGGAAGAAGCAGTTAATTGAGGAGTTTGGCGAGGAACGCTACAATGAAATTCATTCAGCCGGGGTTATCGGAGATACGGTAGGCGACGGTTATAAAGATGTGGTCGGACCCAATCAGGATATAATGATTAAGATGATGGCGACGGTTTCGGTTATTATGCTGCCTGCCATGGAAGCGTTCAATCTTATTTCGTTTGTTATAAATTAAATTGTAAACCGCAATGTTTTTACACATTGCGGAATTTTATTTTTGACGGAGTGGACAAATTTAAAAAGCAAAATAGACTTGCTACGGATTGAGCGGCTGTCCGAAAGGAGTATGTATGAATACTAACAGTCAATTCGGCAGTGTCAAATGATTGGTGGCTATGGGTGAAGAAAATTTATATTTTGTGTTATAACGCTTCGGCGGTATAATAAATAAAAAATCAAGAAAGTGAGGAAAATTATATGAAAATTTATAGAGTAAGCTTAGTTGTGAGAGGTTGTATAATAAAATAGCAGGTGTTATTGTATAACCTCTATTTTTGTTATTTTACCTGCTGAAAAACTTTAATTTATTGAAAGAGGTAAAATAAATGCAATCAAAAAATTATAAAGAAATCCTTTTATGTGTTTTAACTAAAATGTTCAGCACAGATATAATTAACGCCGATTACAAAGGCGAACAATTACAGGACGGAATGAGCGGTGTAAGGCTTATCGAAGGTATGGCTGAAACTATCAACGGCGAGAAATTGCCTTATAAGCTTATCTTAAAAATACAGCAAGACCGTAGACCGCCTTTTGTTCCTGATTCATGGGATTTATGGACGACAGAATATTATATCTATCAGTCGGATTTATATAAAGCCTTTGATAAACAAATTCCTGTTCGTATGCTTAAATGCTATCACAGCGAATTTTCTAATAGCGTATATTCGCTTTGGCTTGAATATGCGGACGGCTTGAATGATGAAGCTCTTATGCTTGCTAATCTTGAATATGTTGCGGAACAGTTCGGGCGGTTTCAAGGGAGCGTATACAGTAGGCACGAACACGTGAATCTAATTTAGATTTAAAAAAACATTGCAAAACCTCAATTATAGTAGTAAAATATGAAATGAGGTGAAGCGAATGAAAATATTGAAGGAATTGCGGAAAGCAAAGGAAGAAGTAGAGAGCGAATCGGAGCATAGAGGATATTGGTATCGAATAAGAGATGTATTAACGATAGTGATATGCGGAATGTTGAGCAGTTTACAGACAATCGACGATATACACGAATGGTCGCAGTCAAGCCCGACACGGAAACTGCTGGCGAAAAAGTTCAAGATAGAAAAAATCACATGCAGAGCGCAGTTCTACAATATATTAGGATATGTGAAAGCGGAAAAATTCAATGAAGTATTCATAAAATGGGTGGAAACGGTGCTGTGTTCAGATAAAAAAGGGAAGACGGTAGCGATAGACGGAAAAACAATCTGTTCGACTGACAAACTAACAGGCGATGGAAGCGTATTGCATATCGCAAGCGCAATAGTATCAGAATATGGGTTGGTGATAGGCTCACAGGAGTGCGACACGAAACTCGGTGAGATAACGGCGTTCCGAGAACTGATAGAAATGCTTGATGTGAAAGGTGCCGTTGTTGTGGCAGACGCCTTGCATTGCACCACCAAATCCGCAGAAACGGTAGTTACCGCCGAGGCAGACTATCTGTTTGCCGTCAAAGATAACACGCCGGTACTCAAAGAGAATATCGCACTTTATGTAAGGGAAGAGAATCTTGAAAAATGCGTCAGAACAGAGAAAAATGGCGGACGCATAGAGCGTCGGACGGCATATACCTGCTGTGACATTGATTGGCTCGACGGGCGCGAGAATTGGAAAAACCTACAGTGTATCGGGGCGATACATACCGAATTTGAAAAAGATGGCAAATGTTCAAGCGAATGGCACTACTACATTTCCAGCGCACCTCTTACTGCAGAATCGCTTCTTCGTCACGCACGTCTCGAATGGGGCGTTGAATCTATGCACTGGCTATTGGACGTTCACTTTAACGAGGACAAGACCCGTGTCTGGGACATGAATGTTCAGAAATCCCTCAATATCATGCGTAAAATCGCGCTTAACCTTGCCAAGGATTTCAAATCCAAAACCGTATCCAACCTCCCTATTTCCGGCATTCTCAAGCGTAATCTTTTCGATATTCAAAACCTTGCTGACTTTTTAGCTTTCTTTTCTATAAATCTAAATTAGATTCACGTGTTTATTAAAATAATAAATATTGACAGAATATGAAAAACATGATATAATTGAAAATGAATTATTTCAAAATATATTAAATAAAAGAGAGGTTGTTTATGAAAAAATATGCGTTATTGATAATATTATTTACAGTTTTTTTCGTGATTTCTTGCAGTAGCGGCGATACCCAAACAGAAATACCGAATTTGCCTGTAGGTGAAAATGAGGCAGATGTGCAGAATACCGAGGAAGAAGAAGCTGTATCCGACAAGATTACAGCAGACGTTCCGGATATGGACTTAAATGGATATGAATTTACGATACTTGCACAATCCACGGATTTTAACATTCACTGGTTTTCAAGGGATATTAGTGCTGAAGAACAACTCGGAGAGCCAATAAACGATGCCGTTTATATAAGAAACCGAGCTGTTGAAGACAGATTCAACATCACGATTAACGGTGCGTATACAAGCACCCCGCAAGCAGATGCCAGAAATAGTATAAACGCGGGTGACAAGGCGTATGACGTGCTTACATTTAATATAATGCAAACCGCAGTATTAGCTCAAGAAGGTATGCTGTTAGATTTGATGAATCATGTTCCGTATGTGGATTTGGAAAAACCGTGGTGGGACCAAAGAGCAAATAGACATCTCTCTATTGGGAACAAGTTGTATTATACGGTAGGCGATTTGCTTATTATCGACAATGACTCAATGCTCGTGTTCTTCGTGAATAATGATATTATTAAAGAATACGGCATGGATAATCCATATCAAATGGTCAGGGACGGCACATGGACTGTAGACAAGATGTGGGAAATGGCGACAGAATTTTCACATGATGTGAACGGCGACGGCACTATGGACGGTGACGACGCATGGGGATTGCTCACCCAATTCGGTACTTTTTACGGCAATATCATGGCGACAGGACAATTTATTGCGAGCAAAGACCACAACGATATGCCTGTTTTAGATGGATTGAATCCGAGGATAGTCGCTGCATTTGATAAATGGATAGATATAATGATGGACCGAGGTAATACTATGTATGCTCAGGATTTCCCGAGGCAGCATCAGGCAGACCTTAATATTTGGGATAACCAAGTTATGATGTTCTCTCAAGGCAGAGGCTTGTTTATGTATACGCATCTGAACCGTGCAACTCTGATGCGACCGTTGGACTTCCAGTTTGGCATATTGCCGAATCCGAAACTGGATGCGTCCCAGACTGAATATTATAACTATGTGTTCAAAAATACGACCAAGGGAATAAGTATACCGATAACCGCAGATGCCGAAAGGTCAGGTTTAATCTTAGAAGCGTTGTCTGCTGAAAGCCGTTATACGCTGCGTCCGGCATATTTTGAAATATCGCTGACAGAGCAAATGCTGAGGGACGAGGATTCGTCAGAAATGATGGATTTGATATTTGAAACACGTATGTTTGATACGGCGCATCTGTTTAACTGGGGTGGAATACTCGGCGTTTTCAATAACTTAGCAGAACGCAGACAATCTAATTTAATTTCCGCATATGAAGCGGCAGAGGGTACTATAGAAACGGATATGAACAAGACTATAGAATTTTTCTCGTCTATAGATTAATTAATATCGAAAAATAGGAAAATTTATCTCTTGACAAATAATATAGCGTATTGTATAATGTACTATAGTTTTAATTTTTCGGGTATAATTCCCGTGGCTTGCCATGTACCATTTAGGCAATTTTTGCGGTCTCGGCTACGAAGTAGCCTGCAAGTCCACCGTAATACCTCGATGCTTGCGTCGGGAATAGGTGGATGGAAGGTAGCATAAATTTTATTATGCTGTACTAAATTTTATAAAATAAAAAGGAGAACTACAAAAATGAAACGTAAACTATTTTTAGCACTTTCTTTAACTTTGCTTGTCTGTTTATTCGTGCAAATGACTGTATCTGCTAATGAACTCGGTCCTAATTTGGTAACAGGGGCTACGGCTGAATCTCCGAGTAATTGGGGCGACAATGAAGACGCATGGGGTCCTCAAAACGCTATTGACGGTGACATGGATACCCGTTGGAACGCCGGTCCGGATGACCGTGATTCTTCATGGCTTCTGATTGATTTAGGTGCTGACAAAGTGTTCAATCACATTATTGTATATGAGCATTTTAGCAGAATCGAAGCATTTTCCGTTTCAGTATCAAAAGATAATTCCAACTGGACAGTTATTCATACGGGAACGACAATAAATTCTATTGAAGATTTTGTTGACCAAGGAGTAGACAGCGAAAAGCCGCTCTATGAAATTGATTTTGATGTGCTTGAAGCGCGTTATATACGGCTTGATTTTACCGAAACTAACAATGTCGCTACACTTTGGGAAGTCGAGGTATACAACAAAGGCAATGCGTCGCTGACTCCAGTGGTAGAGGCTGCCCCTGTAGTAGAAGCACCCGTAGAAGCGGCACCCCCGCCGCCCGTTGCAGTAGCTCCCGCACCTGTTGTAGTGGCTCCGCAAACAAGCGACTACACAGTATTATTCTTACTTGGACTCTTAGTATTCACAGCAGCAGTTATACTAAACTCAAAAAGAGTTAAATTTACAAAATAATAAATAATAAATTATTAACATAATAGGATTTGATGGAAATCAAATCCTATTTTAATTTTGTATTACAGAAAAAACAGAGCCGTGCAAACGGCTCTGAAAATTTATCGCTGACGCTAATTTCCGCTTGTGGAAACGGATTCGCACTTATTTGGGTTCAACCCTTATCCATGTTTCGGCGTAATATTTGTCAATATCTGAAACAAAATATAACTCAAGCTCGTAGCCGTCAACTTTTTTGTATGATGCAGTCGGCAGCCAGTCTGTGTAAACCCGCTTTATAAGGTTTTGCACTACACTGCTTGTCTGCTCCTGCGTGTGTTTCTCCGACTTGAAAATCGCCCATGTTGCCGCAGGAACTTCGATTTCTACAAACCCATCGGTGTTACAATTTTTTGTGCGGTATGCAAAAATCATATAAGGGAATGTGTTATCACCTGTTTTTCTGTAATCGCAGATTGCGTGTATGCGACTTAACGATTCGTTTGTCGATTTAACGAGTTTATCACACCTCCCGTTTTCCAAACATTCTTGCCAAAACATCGGAATATCCTTTAAATTTTTCCCGTCGTCCGTTGTAAAAATGCCCTCAATACCATAAACTGAAAATGCTTCTTTAGTTTCAATTCTGTACTCCATTACAATATCTCCTTTTATTGATAGTAGAAAAGTGATACGCGGAAATGCTTTGAGCGGCAGAACGTATCTGCGTACATTTGACGGCGACGCGCCGTGCATTTCTTTAAAAGCGCGTGTAAATGCTTCGGGTGATTCGTAGCCATATTTTAAGGCAATATCAATCACTTTTTCATTGCTGTTTTGCAAATCAAACGCGGCAAGCGTCATTTTTCGTCTGCGGATATACTCAAATATTGAAATATCTGTCACTATTGAAAAAGTGCGCTGAAAATTAATCGCCGATTGACATACAATTTTAGAAATTTTATCAAAGTCAATCTCGCCGCATAGATTTTCCTCAACGTAGTCAACAGCTTTGTTCATTCGTTCATACCAAGTCACAATACCACTCCTCCCCGAAATCAATTATAGCAGACACCGAAAAAATAAGCCTTGCATAAAATGATTCACTAATGCAAGACTTATTAATTATAAATTTTTCAATTTATTCCGCGTAAATGCTTACGCGCTTTTTATCTTTTTTGAAATATTCAAATTTTACTTTACCGTTAATTAAAGCAAAAAGAGTATCGTCCGAACCTTTGCCTACGTTAAGCCCGGGGTGAATTTTCGTTCCCCTTTGACGGACTAAAATATTACCCGCGATAACGGATTGACCGTCGCCCTTTTTTACGCCGAGACGTTTTGATTCGGATTCGCGTCCGTTTTTGGTTGAGCCAACGCCTTTTTTATGTGCAAAAAACTGAAGTCCTATTCTTATCATAAATTACACCTCGCTTTTATTCTTTAAATTGTTTCTTTTGTTTCTTTACGCCTTACTGTTCTTTTCTTTTTCATCAAAAAATCAAAAACTGATTACCCGTAAATTTTGTGGATACTCCCGCTCAATATTTTTTAAGTGTGCGACAAAGCCATCAAGCAATCCCGCGACAGCAAAAGATTTTTTTTCATTTGCAAATTCCGATACGGGAATTATTATCACAATTTCCGGGGGTTCATTTAAAATCTTAACTTCACATTCACACGTAAAATTTTCTGTAAGAGTATTTATAACCAACTCCGCCGCCGATGAAACTGCGGCGCATACAATATCATATCCCAATTCATCAAAATCAGAGTGGTTTTTTATTTTGATTTGTGTTATAATAGCTTTATCTGAAACAAATTCTTTTTTTATTTTTACGTGCGTCATAATATTTTAAATTAAGCGGTAGTGATTGTGGTTATTTGGATTTTTGTGTAAGGCTGTCTGTGACCGAGTTTTCTTTTTTGATTTTTTTTCGGTTTATATCTCATAACGTACATTTTTTTGCCCTTGCCCTGCTTTAAAACATTTGCGCTTACTGATGCGCCCGATATCGTGGGAGCACCTATTTTAAAGTCGTTGTCTTGTGATATTGCAAATACATCGTTGAAAACTACGTTTTCTCCCTCTGCGACGTTAAGTTTTTCCACAAAAATAATGTCGCCCTCTTGGATTTTGTATTGCTTTCCGCCAATTTGAACAACTGCAAACACGAAAAGCACCTCTCTTTCATTATGAACTCGCTATTCGCAACTGTAAAATTATTATTTTACAATATTTTTAGGGTAGTTTTAGAACATTTTCGCATATTGTTTGAAAATATGCTTTACCCTGAATAAGCGGCATATCATTATAACACAGATACATAAATTTGTCAACAAAAATATTATAAAATTAAAAATTATATTTAAAATAACGCTGAAATCAAGAAAAACGAGGGGAAACATGTCAAAACTCTTGCCCTCTTTTGTAAAGAGGACTTCAAATAGCAGTATACGTTAAAATATAAAAAAATAAAAATTTGAATAAAACAAAGGAGAGAATTATGCGGATTTTTTATGCGCTGAATTTTGCCGACCATGTTAAGACGGCAATATATAATAACATACACGAAATCAAAAAATACACGGCGAGAGGAAATTTTACTCTTAGGGAAAATTTTCACATAACTTTATTATTCATAGGAGAATGTATGCCGAATCAACTGCCGCTTTTTAAAAAAATAGCGGACGCTGCGGCAAATAAGATAAATACGGCGGCGGTGACGGCGTATATAGACGGATTGGGGTCGTTTGCTCGGACTAGGGAAGAGTTGGTATGGGTGGGAATAAAGACTGAACCAAGCGATATTTTACAAAAGATAAATTCAGTTTTAACAGATGAAACTCTCAAAAACGGAATAAGAATAAAAGACAGCAGCAAACAGCGTTTTACGCCGCATATAACAATAGCCCGTAGAGTGGAATTTCGTCAAATATCAGGCAAAGATTTGCATTTGATAAAATTTGAGCCTGTAAACTGCACGATTGACTCTGTAACGCTTATGGAAAGCGTGAGCATACAGGAAAATTATCGCTCCAGAATAATATACAAGCCATTGTATGAGGCAAAATTTGCAAATAAATGAATTGACTCGTCGGGGAAAAAATTTTAATAATTAATGAGGTAAAAATAAAATGAAAACGCTTTATATATCCGACCTTGACGGCACGCTTCTCAACGAAAACGCAGAACTCACGCAGTTTACAAAAGATACTATAAATAGATTCACGCAAAACGGAGGACAATTCAGTATAGCGACGGCAAGAACGCTTGATACGGTTTTGTATCTGATAGACGGCTTAAATATCACTGTGCCTATTATTTTGCTCAACGGCGTATCAATATATAACACCGTAAAAAATAAGTATGAAAAAATAGAGATAATATTAAGAAACTCCGCCGCAAATTTATTTGATTTGCTTGCGGAGCATAATATCACTGGATTTACATATGCTCTTGAAAACGGAGATGTTACCCATTTTTACGAAAATTTGGACGCTCCCCACAGGAAAAAATTTCACGATGAAAGAGTGGATAAATATAACAGAAATTATACGCAGGTAAGCTCATTTTCCAAATTGCTCGACCGCGATGTAATATATTTTTCGACTTGCGACAAATATGAAAAACTGACGCAGATAAGCGAATTTATAAAAAAAGATGATAATTTGCATATCGAATTTTACAGGGATATTTATTGGACTGACTTCTGGTACTTAGAAGTGTGTTCCGCAAATGCTTCAAAGTATAATGCTGTGAAATATCTTAGGGAAAAATACGGATTTAATCATATTGTGTGTTTCGGCGATAATTTGAATGATTTGCCCATGTTTAGGGCAAGCGATGAGAAATACGCCGTTGCGAACGCTAAAAACGAAGTAAAAGCCGAAGCGACGGGAATTATCGGGGACAATAACAAAAACGGCGTTGCGGAATTTATTAGCGGAATTTAACGGGTGTTTTATGTTCCATAGGGGTTGCAGTCCCCTGCGACCGTAAATTTTTTTGGAGTGCAATTTTTGAAATGAAAATATATAATTGTAGGGACGACCGCCCTCGGTCGTCCGTGAAATTCTATGTGTTTGTTCGTGAAATTTAAATCTATACGTCCATCGTCCGTGAAAATAAATTCAATGTGGCATATATCTACGGTGCGCCGAGGGCGTCACGCCCTACATAAACAATACAAATTATTGGCTATCATGTTCCCTAAATCAAATATCACAGGGCTGTTTTCAAGTTGAATAAATATATCAGCTTTGCAATTATATAAAAAATAAAAAAAATAATTTTAAACTATTGACTTTGTTCATGAATTAGAGTATAATGATGACGTGGGATATTATGATTTATAGTCTATCAGCTATAATCACTACGTGTAAAAAGGATGGAGGTACTATTTTATGTTTGCAAAAATGTCTGTTCCAAAACGAATAATCATAGGTTATGTGATTTTCTTTATCATATTGGCAGTTATTTCAGGATTCGTAATCATTCAAAACCTGTTGTCACTGGGCAATGCGCGTGTTCTTTCTGACAATGACGATTCGAGTACAACTATAAATGAGGCAACAAATCGTTTTCTAAACTCGAGGGCGGGAGTCCGCATTATTCTCACGAGCGATGATTATCCTGTTGAAAGATATAATACAGCAATAAAAGACCTTGATGATTGTATTTTATATCTTAATCAAGGGATTGATTTCGCACGAATACAAAAAGCAACGCAAAAAGAACAATATCTCCGCAACGCTCTTTCAAGTATTACAAGATACAGGGAGCAGGTTATAGCAGTACACGGTCTTAATCAGCAAAAATCCGCATCGAAAGCTTCAATGGGGGGATTAGCCGACAACGTGATTAATTCTCTGACGCACATAATGGAGTTGGAAAGTGAGATTATCAAGAACCAGATAAGAACCGAGAATCCCGCTTTGATGAACGAATTTGAAAAATATGAAAACGCCCATATAGAAACTGAATTTTATGAAGTGCGGTTAGCGGGAACAAGATTTGCATTTTTGGATAATATGTCTGCATACAGCGACTTAATGACAGCATTTAATAATGTAGAATCGAACTTATTGGAATTTGGGGCGGCTTCAAACTCAGAGATTCGGGCTTCAGTAGACACCGCGATAGAGCATATTGAAATTTATAAAGCTATTTTTGCTGACTATCATGGTATTTTGACTCAGTTAGGCGAATACACAAGCGTTCTTGAATCGCTTAACAACGAAGCGCAGACAGTTTTAGAGCAGGCAAGCTTAGAAGCCTCAACTGCTCTTAACAGTGCGGTTGACGGCATATATTCAGGGGCGCAGGTAAGCCTTATTGTCGTTATAGCCCTTATGGTTATTGCGTTTATATTAAATATTATTATAGCCATTATTATCGTTTCGTCAATCAGACGGGCACTGAATAGTTCAATAGAAAAATTAAGCGAGATAACTTTCAATGTAGTAGCGGCATCTGACCAACTTTCCAATGCGGCGACCAGCCTTGCGGAGGGCGGTACAAGACAAGCGGCGTCAATCGAAGAAACGTCGGCTACTATGAACGAAACCGCATCAATGGTACAAATGACAACTACAAATACCCGTCAGGCTACAGAGTTAGCGAGGGAAGCGGAAAACGCAACCTTGGAAGGAGTACACAAAGTAGAAGAACTGATTAGATTTATGGGTAATTTACGCGAAAGTTCAGCCGAAATCAACAAGATAGTGTCGGATATCACGACTATCTCATCGCAGACTAATATACTTGCTCTAAATGCATCTGTAGAATCCGTGAGAGCAGGAGAAGCGGGCAGGAGCTTTTCGGTAGTGGCAGAGGAAGTCCGAAATCTTTCACAGCAGAGTTCGGCGGCAGCATCTAATACGGAAAATATCATAAAAAATAATATAAACCTTACGCGGCAAGCTGCGGAAAACTCAAGCACAGTAGAGCAAGCTCTTAGAGCAATCAGCGACAGTATAAAGAAAGTAAGTCAGTTGCTGGACGAAATAAGCACGGCATCCGAAGAACAGGCAAGCGGAGTGAAACAGATAAACGTAGCTATGTCGGAGATGGAGCGCGTAACGCAGTCCACCGCTTCTGTTTCGCAGGAATCGGCTGCCGCGGCAAGCGACCTTTCAAATCAGTCGCGTATTCTTGAACAAGTCACAGGAGAACTCAAAGTATTGATTGATTCTTAATCTTGATAAATTTTTATATTGAATCATAAAAAATAAACGGCACGGTATTTTTACCGCGCCGTTTTGGGTTATTAGCCAATTATTGTTTCTTCCGTATCTTTATCAAAAATATAAATTGTTTCAGGGTTAAACGCAATTTTAATTTTATCTCCGCTTTTTGCCGTACAGTCAGGCGGTACGCGAGCGGTAAAATTGTAATCAAAGATAGTTTTATTTTCAAGATGCAGATTAATTGCGTTACCTATAAATTCTCTTATTTTTACATCGGCGTCAATAACGGAATCGCCGAATTTTTTTATACCCGCTTCATCTGTGTGCATATCTTCAGGTCTGATTCCGTACCAAACTTCTTTATTTATATGTTCTTTTATCTTAGTGCCGTCTATTCTTGACTTTGGCAGTTTTATTTTTAATTTGTCTACAGTCACGTAAATATCACCGTTATTTTCCGTAATTTTACCATTCCCTACATTTATATGCGGAGAACCCAAAAATGCTGCGACGAATAGATTGCACGGGTGCAAATAAAGCTGTTCAGGCGTGCCGACCTGTTGGATTATGCCGTCTTTCATCACTACAATTCTGTCGGCTATTGCCATAGCTACTGTCTGGTCGTGCGTGACACATATAAATGTTGGATTTTTTAATGTCCGATGCAGATTTATAAGCTCTGTTCTGAAAAATACGCGTAATTTTACGTCCAGATTTGAAAACGGTTCGTCTAACAGGATAACTTTGTGTTTGCAGATTACGGTGCGAGCTAATGCCACGCGCTGTTTCTGACCGCCTGATAATTCTCTCGGCATACGTTCAAATAAGTGAGTGATGTCAAAAATTTTTGCGATTTCCTCAACTTTTTCTTTTACTTCGCTATCGCTTAATTCGTGCGGTCTCAATCCGAAAGCTACATTCTCAAAAACATTCATATGCGGGAACAGGGCATAATTTTGAAATATCATACCAATATCCCTGTCTTTGGGTTCAACAACATTAACTAATTTATCGCCGATATATATTTCGCCCTCCGAAATAGTTTCAAGCCCCGCTATCATACGCAAAGTAGTGGTTTTGCCACAGCCTGACGGTCCGACAAAGACAATTATTTCGCCGTCGTTTATCTCCAAATTAAAATCTGTAACTGCATTGACGTTGCCGCCGATATTTATATATCTTTTATAAACATTTTTTAATACTACGCTTGCCATTATTAATTACCTCCTTTGATTATTTGATTTTCTGATTGATGTTATATTTATTCAAGATTTAATATAGAGTAACTCAACGCACCGTGCATAACGGCGGTTTCGATAAGCGAATAAGATATATAAGGACGCATAATTTTTATTAGGTTTTCGCTGTTTTTGCCGTTTAATATTCTCTCAAAAACTGTACAAATTGAATCATCTCCGAGAAACGGAATCAATTTTTCCAATAAAGTGTCGTCCAATGTTTCAAGGTCGCTGTTTTGAAATAATTTAACAATACTTTCATCGTTCATAAATTCCGACAGTTCCACTATCTTGCTTATGTCTATATTATGCTTCGCTAATTGTTCGGCAATCGCCGATAATGTCGATACTTTTAAGTACGGCGCAATATTTATAATGTCCTGAACCACGTCTTTATTCTCGAATACTTCTTTCGCTATTTCCTGATTTTTTGTTACAGAAGTCAAGATTGCCGCTTCATTTCCCGATGGTTCCCCCGCATTTAACAGAATATCCACCGATACGCCGAACACTTCTGCTACAGCGCACAGAAGCGAAATATCAGGAAATCCCTCTCCTCGTTCCCATTTTGATACTGCCTGACGTGTGACATTTAATATATCCGCAAGCTCTGACTGCGGCATATCGCGCTCTTTTCTCAAATGCGATATATATGCTCCGAATTTTACAATGTTCATATATTCAACCGCCTTTCTTAATTTAATTATACTCATTTTTTTCATTTAAAACTCACCTCCGTTTTTATACTTCTATTATAACCCCTGTAACCCGTTATGTAAAGCAACGCTTAGTTTCCTGCGGCTATTTTATAATCAAATAAGTTGAGAATCGCCTGTCCCGCCGTTCAAAATCGGCGTGAATACAAAATTAAGGGACGCAGTTATCTGCGACCCTTAAAACAACAATATCAATAGCTTTTATTTTCAAGTTATTTTCCCTTTAATTAATTTATTTTCATGGGTTTAAATATCAGATAATCGGCGGATACAAGTTTAAAAGTTATATTTTTATAACTTTTTATAAGTTTTCCCTCGACGGCGTTGTGGATATGTCCGTAGTAACAGAGTTCAATTTGCTCTTTTATGAGAAGTTCCATAATTTCATTGCAGATATAGCCGCCGTATATCGGCGGATAGTGAATAAAAGCGCAGATATTGCAATCAGTATGTCTGCCTTTTATTTTTTTTGCCTCTGCGATTGACAGAGCTAATCTGCCGACTTCACGGTTTAATATTTTTTGATTAAATTCCGCATTATCCGTTAATTCACCGTTGTTATCAACAAACCAACCCCTTGAGCCGCATATTATAATATCTTCGCATAGATAGGCGTTATTGTGGATAAAATTTATTGTATTGAATCCGTGGGTATTTGTCCATTCTTCCATTTTTTTTATTGTAGTCCACCAATAATCATGATTGCCCTTTACTATGTATTTTTTTCCGTTAAGGTTGTTTATAAAACTAAAATCTTCAAGGCTTTGCTCCAAAGTCATTCCCCATGATATGTCGCCCGCAATTACTACGCTGTCGTCAGGACATACGCAGTCATTCCAGTTTTTTTTCAATCTGTTTGTATAATTTTCCCACTGCTCTCCGAATATGTCCATAGATTTATCGCATGATAAAGAAAGGTGTATATCCCCTATAACAAAAACTGACATCTGTGTTTATTATTCTCCTGAATTATTATTTTATATTTATTATCAAAACAAAACGGCGCGATACGGACACCGCACCCTGTGCAGACGGGTATAGTTAGTTACCCCCCGGAAATTGAAAGGGAAAATTCATGTCCCTGCCCTCTTTTTTAAAGAGAGTACCGCCGTAGCGGCAGGTGTTTTTCTAA
>Ga0099364_10008604_pt1 | contig 14338 bp, 12 predicted proteins | sample TergutTh196P3_FD_73070 | JGI IMG/M metagenome (GOLD analysis project Ga0099364, IMG submission 73070) | Microcerotermes parvus P3 segment gut microbial communities from Pointe-Noire, Republic of the Congo - Th196 P3 | ecosystem: Host-associated > Arthropoda: Insects > Digestive system > Gut ... | reverse complement strand
GCGTTGGGGTCATTTCGGGGCGCAAAGCCAAAGCTCTGTCGCTTTTGTCTGTGAAGTTGTAAAGCTGAGCGACAATTTCGTCGCCGCTTTTTCCTGTGTAAAGCTCCAAATGCTCAAAAGTAGGTCCCTCGTATTCTTCATAGCCAAATTTTAGGGCGGCTTGCCGCCAAATTGAAAAAATATGATTCTGCACCCTCATGTCAACAGGGTAAAAATCTCTAGTCCCTTTCGGAAGCTGAGGCGTTTGTTTCATTTGGAACAATGTAGAAAATATTTTCTACATTCTTTCTATGCAATCTCAAATTTTAGAACTTCAAAAGCAGTTTCAGGGCGAGCTTTCGCAAACGGATTTAAATGATGAAGGAATTGTTGAAAGCCTTCGTTTAAAATATTTAGGCAAAAAAGGCTTGATTACGGATTTGCTGAAAGGGATGGGCGCTCTTGGCGCAGAAGAGAGACCTGCCTTTGGCAAATTGATAAACGATTTAAAGGTAGAGGTCTCCGAGGCTATAGAGCAGGCAAAAGAAAAAGCTGCAATAATTGCAATGGAAAAAAAACTCTCTGTTGGCAAATTGGATATTTCTTTGCCAGGCGAGGGCTGCAAGCACGGAAGCACGCACCCGCTTTACGACATTCGTGAAGAGATTATAGACTTCTTTGCAAATATGGGTTTTCACGTGGATTTGGGCAGAGACATAGAAACGGACTGGTATAATTTTGAGGCATTGAACACGCCCAAAGACCACCCAAGCCGCGACATGCAAGACACATTTTACCTTTCCCAAAACGCAATGCTCCGCACCCACACAAGCGGCACGCAAATTCACTACATGGAAGCTAACAAGCCCCCAATAAGAATGATAGCTCTAGGCCACGTATTCCGCGTTGATGCCGATGCCACCCACGCTCCGATGTTTCAGCAGTGCGAGGGTTTGGTTGTGGACGAAAGCATATCTTTTGCGCAGTTGAAGGGAACGCTTGCCTTGTTTGCCAAAAAATTATTCGGAGAAAATGCGAAAACCAGATTTCGCCCAAGTTTTTTCCCATTCACCGAGCCGAGCGCCGAGCTAGATGTTAGCTGTGTTTTTTGCGAAGGCAAGGGATGCCGCAAGTGCAAGGGCACAGGCTGGATGGAGATAGGTGGCTGTGGTTCTGTTTCCCCTGCAGTTTTTGAGAACGTTGGAATAGACCCAGAGAAATACACAGGTTTTGCTTTTGGTTTTGGACTAGACCGCATAGCTATGCTTCGCCATCATATACCGGAGATTTCGTTGCTGACTTCAAATGACCAGAGGTTTTTGGAGCAGTTTTGAATACTCCAATGCCGTTGGCCCTGGGTATTTTATCAACTCCCCAGCGGAGTTAATCAGTATTACTATATTCATATAATGAAAAAAATTAAAATCATTGCAATAGCAGGTTCACTGAGACGGGATTCCTACAATCGCCAATTGGCAATAGAAGCAGGAAAGATACTCGGAAACCAAGTAGATTTTGAACTGCTGGATTACAGCGATGTTCCGTTGTTGAATCAGGATATTGAGTATCCGGCACCAGATGCCGTCAAGCGAGTTCGCGAGGCCATTCAATCTGCCGACGGAGTTTGGTTTTTTTCTCCAGAGTACAATCATTTTTTTCCTGGTGTTCTGAAAAATCTCATTGATTGGCTGTCTAGACCTATAAGCGACAGCGAACCACAAGTACTTAGAGGCAAACCAGCGGCTGTCAGCGGTATTGCGCTGGGCATGTCTGGAGCGGTAATTGCACAAGACCATCTTGTCTCGCTGATTAGCATTCTCAATATGAAAGTCATGAATCAACCACGCCTTGCTATACCGAACGCCATGCAGCAAACAAATCAGAATGGACAGCTGGCTCTGGCATCCAGTGCCACATTTCTAGAAAAACAGGCACAGGAATTTTTGCTTTTTATTAAGAATAAATGATGCGCTATAATTTTTTCGACTTTTAGCAAAGTTACTCTTGACGAATGAATTAAATTTTTCTATATTTATACGCAATTATGGTAAATACTTTTGCGGATTATATATTTCCTTATTTTCAGCCTATTTTGAGCGCAGATACAGGAAGAATTTACGCATTCGAAGTATTGGGTCGCTATAGCAGTGAAGATGGGCAAGTTCATTCCCTGGGAAGTTTTTTTCAAAACAGTGCCACTACCGATGATGAGGCTCTTAAAGTAGACAGAAAAATCCGGCGATTGGCTATGGAGCAATTTGCGAGAGAGGGTAGAGACGAATTTCTCTTTATCAATATCAAATTGCAATGGATCATTAATTATTCAAGACAATTAGAGAGCATTCCAACTTTGGCTTGGGCACAGGAGCTTAATATTGCACCGGAAAAATTGGTTATTGAAATCACCGAAGATGAATTCAATAAAGAAAGTGAATCTTACCTTAAAGTTTTAAATTATTACAAGAAAAATGGCTGCAGAATAGCCATTGATGATTATGGCAAAGGCGCCAGTAATCTTGACAGGCTGGCACTGATCCGGCCTGATATTATGAAAATTGATATGGATTATATCCATCAGGCAGAAAATTCACTGCACCATTATGCGTATCTTAAATCAATAGCCATCTTTGCCGACAGTGTAGGTATAGAAGTACTTTATGAAGGCATAGAAACCCAAAAACAATTGGAAATATGCATGAATTCCCAAGGCAAATACTATCAAGGATTCCTGCTTTCCCAGCCAGGGCCGTCTATTGCTGATGCCAAGGCAAACCATAAGCTTTTTTTTGAAACTTCTGATAATTACATCAAGTCTTTAAAAAATAATCTTGTTCATGTTAATCATTTGCGATATACTTTCGAAGCAATAATTGAAAAATACATTTCAGAACATTCTCTCAATGAAATCTCCGATGTTGACAATTATTTTGAATCTCTTATCCAAGCACTGCCAAAAACCGTAAAAAGAATTTATCTTTGCAATCGCCAAGGCAATCAAATATCATTTAATTTTGAAAAAGCGGGAGAAGAGATTAAAATTTTTGATTTTCGCAATAGAAATTTGGCATGGCGCAGTTTTTTTCAAAAGGCTCTGGCCATGTATGAAGCAGGAAAAAAGAGTTGCATAACTGATGCCTATCGTGATGCGTACAGCAAAGAGCTAGTTCTTACTTTTTCTTATCTTCATTTTCTTGATTGCTTTTTATTCATTGATATTCAAAATTGAAAGTAAATAAACGCCTGCAAATCTGCGGTTACAAACTGGTAAATTATGAAAACAGATATTACTATAAACGCAATCATTGCCAGCAGAGGCATTTTTGCAAATATCAAGCGGTAGCGACGCTTGAATTTTTCGGGCAGCCAATGAATTGCCAGCCCTAGAACAATCAGCAAAAATACATTGCGGTATTCATAAACTATGCTGCCAATCTGCGAAAAATCCCATGAGCTTCCAATTCTATTTACCATATTATTGGCTGTATCCCAAGCGGTTTGATTCGCTTCTGCAGGGTCTAAATTTGAACCCGAGCGGAAAAACAAACGAGTAAAGGAAATAAAAACGAAGGTCTGCAAAACAGCCCATGCAGTTGCAATAGAATTGAAAATTGAAAATTGAAAATTTTTCAGATAAACATTGCAAAACATTTTAATGGTATTTCCTGCCAAAAGAATGGACAGCCAAATAGCTGCTATATTCAGAACAGGCAGATAAAATATCTTATTCATTGAAACTGCTAAAGCTGTAATCGCTAAAAGAATGGATATGCGCAACGGCCAGCCCCATTTTCCCCAAAATTTATAAAGCACAATGCCAATTCCATTCAACCCGCCCCAAATCACAAAATTCCAGCTTGCGCCATGCCACAAACCGCCTATAAGCATTGTGTTCATTAGGTTCAGATTAGCGCTGCTGGTTTTATATACAACTATGCTTATTGCCGCCAAAAATATTAAACCAACCCAAACGCTTCCCGAAAGTATGCCTACAATAATGCAAAAGCTTATTATTACCGAATAAGTGGCAAATGTGGCGTTTCTGCTGCCGCCCAACGGAATGTACAAATAATCTTTAAGCCACCTAGACAGAGAAATGTGCCAGCGTTTCCAAAATTCGCCAGGATTGGTTGCCTTATATGGCGAATTGAAGTTTTTAGGCAAATAGAAACCCATCAGCATTGCCACGCCAATCGCAATATCGGTATAGCCAGAAAAATCGGCATAGACTTGCAGAGAATAGCCGAACAGAGCTGCCAAATTCTCAAACCCCGAAAACATTATTGGATTCTCAAATATTCTATCCACAAAATTGACGGCAATATAGTCGCTCAAAATAATCTTTTTGGCTAAACCGTTCAATATCCAAAAAATCGCTATGCCAAATTGTTTTCTTCCTAAAAAATAAGGTTTGTAGATTTGAGGAATAAATTCATGAGCGCGGACAATCGGTCCTGCCACCAGTCCCGGAAAAAATGTAACATAAAAAGCAAAATTCCAAATTTCTTTCACAGGCTCAACCCGTTTCCTGAATACATCAATTATATAACTGATATTCTGAAAAGTAAAAAAAGATATTCCAACAGGCAATAGAATTACAGAAACATCAAAACGCTGCTTTCCTTCAAGCACATTCCCAACCCATGCGAAAGCATCGAAAACATGCAGATTCAACCCGAACAGCTGATTGAGCACGTCTGTAACAAAATACGCATATTTAAAATAGCAGAGAAAAAACAGATTGACCGCCAAGGCAACTAATAAATGCGCTCTTCGTCGCTGTTCCGTGCCTGCATGAGCAATAAGCTTAGCCTGAAAAAAATTGAAAAAAGTTGTGAAGAATAAAATTAATACAAATAGCCCGCTTGTTTTGTAATAAAAAAACAGACTTGCAAAACAGAGAAAAGCGTTGCGCCATGCAACTTTTTTTTGCAGCAAAACCAATACCGCAAATACAGCCGCAAAGAAAATCCAAAAATAAATTTGAGTAAACAATAGCGGAGCGTCTGAGTTGAATGTAAACAAATTTTTCATTTCTCTTTATAATATCCTATAAAAGCATTGTAAAACATATCGCCAATCAGCAGATAGCCTTCTCTAGTGAAGTGCATTTTATCAACTTTAGCCAATTCGGCTTCTTCCCATTGCTGCATGGAACTTAATCCGCCCATCAGCGAAAAAAAATCCCAAACGCCAGCCTTGTGTTCTTTAGCCAACTGATAAAATGCTCTTTTGGCAACTTCGCCATTGGGATTGACTCTGTAATTATTCCGCGAGATTCTCTTAAACGAGTCATTGTTGGTAATAAAAATAAATGCGCAGTCTGGATTCACGCGTTTAATTTTTTTAATCAACGCATTGTAATTTGAGCGAAATGCCCTTTCTGTAAAATTGTTCGCAGCGGCATCGTTAATTCCAATGCCAAAAATTATCAAATCGGGTTTTAATAAATGGAGTTCTTCTTCAAAATATTCGCTCCCTAAATAAGAAGGAACCGATGCGCCATTTACGCCAATAGCATGATAAACAATTCCCGGCGTTTCTTTTTCTGGAATAAAACCAGTAATAACAAAAGTGCTAGGAATCGTATCTTTTTGAATGAAGCCAACGCTGAACGAATCGCTCGGTTCAGGGAAATCGTAAAGGTAAGTTTTTGTGTCTGCATCAAAATACCCTTTAATGGTATCGTTGTTATGGTAAACTACTGGCACAACGTTATCACTGCCATCTTCCACATAACCCAGCAAACGAAGCCGCGTAAATTCCCAGCGACGATTTCCGTCTGGATTGAGAAAAACATTGACCAGCGCTGATGAGTCTTGGGTAAAAACGGATCTCCCTGTCATTCCAAGTGGCGTTGTTCTGTCTTTCTTAACATTTCGAACTGCATCCCATTCACCGGAAGAAGTTACCTTGTAGCTGGAAGGATTATTGGTTTTAGCAACGGAAAACGGAAATATCACTCCGCGCGGCGTTTTTAAATCTCCGTTCAGCATATCAAGATTTTGCCGCACTCTGTGCGAAAACGTGCCCGCCTGAACGTGAGAACCGCCAATGTGCAAAATATTAATTGTTCCCTCTCCGGTTTCCAGCAATGTATCTATTTTTTGAAAAAACCGATTTAAAAGCGAAGAATCTTTTCCCGGAACCTGAATTGTGTTAAGGTTGTAATCAATAAATTCAAATTCTGAAATATCAACGGGATGGATATCCGCTTTTGTTCTTTGCTCTGCCTGCAATGGAAGGCAGAAAATAATTAATCCGATTATTATATTTTTTCGCATGTCTAATTATCCTTATTTGCTGTAAAATGGTAGTAATCATAGTACACCATTAGCGTTTCATAAAACATAGCGGCAATTCTTTCAACTCCTTTTGTCGAAAAATGCACATAATCCGATGCTGCCAATGCCGGCGAATGGCGAACCCATTTTATCATGGAATCCTTTCCGCCCATTACCTCGTACATGTCCCAAAAAGCTGCGCCATTTTGCATTGCGGTTTCTCTCATCGCTTCAATTAAAGGCTCCAAAAACGGATAGGTAGTAAGCTTCCCCTTAACTCTGGTGGACATATCCGAAGGACCTATCAGCATAATTTTTGCTTCTGGGTAAATATCCTTAAAATAGGCAATCTGCATTGCTAAGCTATTGCAATAGTTCTCAATGGACTTTTGGCTAGAAATAACAGGCACCGAATTTCCGCCAAATTGCAATATAATCAAGCGCGCATTCAAATGCTGGAGCATGGAAGCCATCACATTTTTATCCAATGAGCTGAAAAAAATTCCCGAGCTGCCGCGAAAAGGAATATTATCAACCGCCACTCCAGAAGTTCCATCTGCGGCAACTCCGTATATCTCGCCCAACCCCGAAGTGTATAGCGAAAAATTGCTTGCAGGCGCAGGTAAATTCCATGTATAAACCTTTACCAAAGATGAGTCGCTAATGGCAGCTCTCTCAATTGTTTGCCTTTGAACCGCCAATCGCGCTGAGAAATTTTTATCACGTCCCACGAATAGTCTAACGGTTTGAATTTGTTTTGCATTTTCATAAGCTTTTCTCCGCATGCCCACAGAGATAAAACTTTGGCCGCTAACCGCGCTGAATTGCCCCATCACGCCATATCTAGTATGCGAAGCCGGAATTCGATACACGCCTTCAATAGAATATCGTTTGATATTTTCCGATGCTGATTGATTTATAGAAAAGGATGGCATTGGCTGAGCCGACAATAAACCAGGACCAGCTCCGCCAAATTTTTCTTGCAAATGCTGGCGGATATAGTCAGTCATTCTATCGGCTTCTATCTGGGAATCGCCATAATGAAGGATTCTGACAGTTTCTCCTCGTTCTTGGCAACTGTCCAGCTCCGCAAAAAAATCATTAAAAAAATTCCAGTCATTGCCGGGCAAAGCAATTCGCATGGGGCTTTCTTCAAAAAAAGCGATATAATGAGAAAGCGAGTCGGTATAGAGAGAGTCTCGGTATAGTTGCAAGCGAAGTTCTTCTTCAATTGCTTTTAAATGCTCAAGCGATGATTTCGGATTGGTTTTGCTGCCAGCTATTACATCTTCAATATCCGGAAAATACAGTTTTCGCATTCCTATATCAATGCCGTCTTTCGGAAACATTACGCTGATAAAGCCCAAAATAAGCAATACAGAAACAATAAATATCAATAAATTATGGGGCTTCATATTTATAAATTAATTCCTCATATATTAGCAGCTAACGGTAACAGCACCATATCGCCCTCTGCAAAAGAGGCAATATCTAAACCGGGATTTAACTGCCTTATCATTGATTCGGAAACGTGTTTGGGGATTCTTCTTGATTGCGCTCCATAAATTCTAAGAAGCAAATCATCTAAGCTTTCGCCAGCCCTTGCGTTGTATTTTCTTCCGTATTCTCTATTGTTTGGGTTTTCTGAAAGTTTATGCAAAGCGAGAAAAAAACGTTCCGAAAAAGATTCTGTGCTTTGATTTTCTTCGCTTGCTCTCGGAGCGGCTTGCCTCTGCGATTTTTTTGCAGGAACATCAGCGGCTTTTCCGTGCCGTTTTACATCGCTGCGCATGCTCATAGTTATTTCCGCTTTTTGCCTTTCATGGTATCTAACTGATTCATTTGCAAAAAACCGGTCCAGAGTATCTATATAAGCGCTATCGGGCCATTTTTTCAAAGCATATTTCTCCCCCGCCTTCATACGAAATCCCTCCCGCTCGTAGTCTGAGCAAGACGTTAGAAGCAATGCGACTATTAAAAGCAGTGAAGAGTTGAGAGTTGAGAGTTGAGAGTTATTAAATCCTATATTTACGGCAAAGTTATAAGACTTTTCCGCCATAATTTCTTTATTTTCACTCTCAACTCTCAACTCTCAACTCTCAACTAAACATAAATTTTGCATTCAAATCACTCCGTTCCACGCTTCAAACACCTGTTCCTTTGTTGGTTCTGCGGTTTTTTCTACTTCGCCTATTTTTAGCGGCAAAATGTAAAAACGTGTTTTTTTATCGGTTTTTTTGTCTGAGCCCATGGCGTCCCACAAGGCTTTGAGGGGTGGATTAATTTTGCATTCTTTTAAGGTTTTGGGAATGCGGAATTTGTTCAAAAGCTCGTTTTGCCTTTGCTCTTCTTCTTTGCTCCATCGCCCTGTTATTGCAGACAGCCTGCCCGCAACTCTCATTCCCAAGCCCACCGCAATGCCATGCGAAAGTTTGCTGAAATTCGTCGCTTTTTCTATGGCATGTCCAAATGTATGGCCATAATTCAAAATCGCTCTGAGACCAAGCTCGCGCTCGTCTATGCCAACAACCTCGGCTTTTATTTCGCATGAGCGCTTTACCGCAAACTTCAAAGCTTCCGCATTTTTCGCTAAAATTGCGCTTACGTTTTTTTCCAGCCATTCAAAGAAATCATAATCGTATATAATTCCGTATTTCACAATCTCGGCAAGCCCAGCGTAAAATTCTTCCTTAGGCAGGGTTTTCAAAACGGATAAATCGCACATCACAGCTTCTGGCTGATAAAATGCGCCAATCATGTTTTTGCCTTCTTCGTGGTTAATAGCAACTTTGCCGCCAACGCTGCTGTCCACCATTGCCAAAAGAGATGTTGGCATTTGAACAAAAGAAATTCCTCTTTGATAGGTTGCCGCTGCAAAACCCGCCATATCTCCAACTACCCCGCCGCTGAACTGCAAAAGACAGCTCTTGCGGCCATAGCGTTTTTTCAGCATAAAAGTCCAAAGGCTGTTCAGCTTTTCCAAATTCTTGCTTCTTTCGCCGGTAGGGAAAATAAAACTCTTGCTATTGCCAGCTTTTTGGCAAACCATGTTAAAATTCTTTTTCTGCTTTTTTGCTATGGTAGAATCCGTGCAAACAAGCATTTCGCACTTGGGCAAAATTCTAAGCGCTTTTAGCAAGGTATTCGCATGTTTCAAAATTCCACGGCCTATAAAAATAGGATACGAGCAGCCTTGCTCCAAATTAACCCGAACGGCCAAATGTTCCCATAATTTCAAAGCATCCAGAATTTGCGGGAGAACACGCGTTTCTGGAGGTTCTTCGTTGCTATCAATGCTAAAATCAGCCAAAGCGTAGAATTTTTCACGCTCGGCAAGCATGGTTTTAATTTTTTCCAGCCTTTCTTCCGGCTCTAACCCTGCCATCAAAGGGCGGTTATCGTTTCGCCCAATACGCTCGCACAAAATTTCAGGCTCGGCTCTCATGCAAATCAAAATGCCAGAATTTTTAACTGCCTGTGCATTTTCGCTTTTGGTAATGGCTCCGCCGCCAAGAGAAACAACCATATTTTCTTTCTGTGAAATTTCCCTTATTGTTTCTTTTTCCAATTCCCTGAACTTAGCCTCGCCTTCTTGCTCAAAAATTTCTGCTATGCTTTTGCCTGCGCGCTCAACTATAAGGGCATCGCTATCCACGTAATTCAACTTTAGGCGTTCGGCAAGCAACTTGCCAATGCGGGTTTTTCCGCTTGCCATAAAGCCAGTGAAGTAGATATTTTTATACACCTAAAACCTCAAAAACAATTTTTGGATTAGGATTTGAATCTGGAAACCATAGCTTGAAACTCTCCAAACCTTGATAAATCAGCATTCCTATTCCGCTCAAAGTTTTGCAGCCTGCCTCTTTCGCTTCTCTTAAAAGCCTGGTTTCAAGCGGATTATATACAATATCAAAAACCGCCATATTGCTTGTTAAAACGGATTTGCCAACAGGGCTTTCATTTTCATTCGGGTGCATTCCAAGCGGAGTTGCATTGCAAAGCAAATCTATGCCATCTTTATGCTTTTCTACCTCGCTAAAATCATGCAAACTCAAATTTTTGAGCTGCAAGTTCCAATTTTCGGGTTCTATGGTGAAAATTTTGAGGCTCGCAGCCCCAGCATCTTCCAAAAAAGCATAAGCCAAGGCTTTTGCTGCGCCACCGCTGCCAAGCAAAGCTATATTTTTGCCTTTAATGTCTATTCCGGCTGTTTCCAAGGCTCGCAATGCGCCCAAACCGTCTGTGCTGGTTCCGCAGAGCTTTCCCTGCTCCCAGTAAAGCGTATTTACGCTGTTTGTAGCCTTAGATACTGGCGAAACATAGTCCAAAAGAGGTATTGCCAGCTCCTTAAAAGGAATGGTAACATTCGCTCCCGCAAAACCCATAGCCCTGAAACCCGCAATTGCCTCGGCAAAGCTGTGTTTTTCCGCAGGTAAAGGCAAATAAACCGCATTTATTCCGCAATCTTTCAATACCGCATTATGAATAGCTGGAGATTTGGTATGCTCAATAGGGCATCCAAACACCCCCAGGATTTTAGTTTTCCCGTCAATCATTTAGGAAAATGTAGAAAAATTGGCAAGTGTTTTTTATCGCTTTTTTTTGCGTTTTATCTGTATTTTTTACATTTTCTTTACAAAAATTTGACAAAACTGTAATTTTTTTTCTAATTTTTTATAGCGTAAAACCAAAAAAAGGAGTTTTCTATGAAAAAAATTCTAGCAGCAGCACTAGCTTGCGCAGTATCAAGTTTCGCAACTTGGGATTATTTCCCCATACAAGATGCCGGGAAAGGCGAAGCCAGGCTCGGCGTTAATTTTGATATGCCAGCTGAAAAATTTAAAGCTTTAAGCATTGATGCAGATGTACGTTTCAGTGTAATTGAAGGCTTGGAAGCAGCCGCATTTTTCAATATTCCATTGGCTGCATGGGAGGATGGAGATAGCGTAGACGATGTAACAGGCTTGCAGCAACCTGTTCTTGGCGTACGTTACTTGTTGCCTATGGGTCTTGGAGTTTTCGCGGATTTAACTCTTCCATTTTCAGTAGGAGACCATTATGGCGATGATTTGGATTTGGATGCAGGCGTTCAATTTTCCACGGAATTAGGCAGTGAATTGTCTATAGGATCCGAAGTAGGCATACGCAACTTGATAACCGATGGTCCTATGGATTTAGCAATTGGCGTTGAAGGCCGTTATTCCCTAGGGTCAATTAGTCCCTGGTTTGGCGCTGAATTCTTAATTGGAGTAGGAGACGATGCGGCTGATTTAGGCATTAATCCTTTCTTAGGCTTAACTTTTGATATAAGCGAAACGCTTGATGCTAATGTGGGCGCAACTTTTGGACTTGGCGACCGCTACGGTGATACGCCTATCTGGATAAACGCAAACGTTGTTCTTGGTTTCTAATTCTTAAACTTAATTAAATTTAGCGCCCTTTCCAAAGGGCGTTTTCTATATTCATTCGCAATGAAAAGCAGCAAAAATGTGCTAGTAGTTGATGATGAGCCTAATATACGGGAGGTGGTGGCAGCGCTTTTCAAAAGCAAGGGTTTTAATGTGTTTTCCGCTGAGGATGGGGCAAAAGCATTGGAAATATTCAATGCGGAGAATATAGCCCTTGTTATTTTGGATTTGATGATGCCAGGCGTGCCTGGCGAGGAAGTGTGCCAAACGCTCCGCAAAAAATCTAGGGTACCGATTATTATGCTCACTGCAAAAGTTGAAGAACATGAAATAGTTTCAGGGCTTGAGCTAGGCGCAGACGATTACGTTACAAAGCCATTCAGCTTAAAAGAACTTTATGCGCGCGCAGAAGCCGTGCTTCGCCGAACGCAAAGCGAGCTTCAGCCGCTCACAGCAAAAAATTCATGGCGAAACGGAGATTTGACAATTGATTTTGAGAAAAACGAGGTTCTGAAACGCGGCACTGCAGTATCGCTCACGCGCAACGAACATAAAATACTATCAACGCTTGTAAAATACCCAGGAAGGGTATTCTCGCGCGATGCTCTCATTGAAAATGCTTTGGGCGATGAATTTGACAGCTACGACAGAGCGATTGACAGCCATATTAAAAATCTTAGGAAAAAAATTGAAGACGATAGCAAAAATCCAATCTACGTGCAGACGGTTTACGGTTTGGGATATAAATTTGGAGTTGAATAAAAATGAGAAGCCTAAGAACGCGCATATCGCTGTCAATATTGCTAACGCTGCTGATTTCCATTGCGCTAATCGGTTTGCTTTCCAATGTGTTTATAAATCGGGAATTTGCCAAGTACATAATTGAACAAGAGAGAATGAAAAGCGAAAATATTGTCAGCGATTTAAGCAGGCGCGATTGGAGCCAAGATTTTTTGCACACTATAGGTATGCATTCGCTGCACGATGGGCATGTTTTAAAAATTTTTGACTCTAATGGAGAAGTAGCATGGGATGCGGAAGACCATAATTGCTGGCATGTTATGGAAGAAATTGCCACCCATAAAAAACATTGGAGCACAAAGAAAAACGAAAGCCTTGTTACGCAAAGCTATGATATTATGCGAGACGGGCATAAGCTAGGCTCAGTTTCCATTACCTGCCACGATTCGCACTTTTTGAGCAAAAGCGATTTTTCATTTATTCGCGCCTTGAACATAATTTTGTTTGCCATTGGCATTTTGGCAGGCATATTTTCCATCGCAGTAGGATATATTTTGGCAAGAAGAATTTCGCAGCCGGTGATAGAAACGGCAAATGCCGTAAAGCAAATTGAGCAGGGCAATTACGATGTGTGCCTTGCGCATGTTAACACACGAGAGCTGAACGACCTTGCAATGACTATAAGCCGTTTGGCAAAAGCGTTGAGCCAGCAGGAAAATTGGAGGAAACTGGTAACTTCAAACGTTGCGCACGATTTGCGAACGCCGCTTACGATTATCGGTTTGCATTTGGAGGCTATGAGCGATGGGATGTGGGAAGCCACGCCAGAGCGCTTAAAAAATTGCCATAGCGAAGTGCTTAGATTTGGAAAGCTGGTTGCCGATTTGGAAAGGAAATTGCTTGACCGCCCGGCTCTGAATGCGCTGCCCTGTCCGCAACGGCAAAATGAGCATGAAACCACTTGTTGATTGTTCTAAAAATTTCTACATTAGCAATCTTATGCTCAATCAAAGAACATATTATCCCATGGCAAGCTGCAACACGCCTTCCGGCAACGCAACGGCGTTACGTAGGTATGTACGAGAGTGGGAGTATAATAAGGTTGGGAATATATAAATGAATTACAATATGCAGCATTTTTGGGAAACATTTAGGGCAAACGAAGAAACGCCGGAATCTTTAAGAATAAAAAGACAAATAATACTTACCGCAACAATACCAGCAAATATAGGCACTATAATTCTTTCTGTAATGAATGTTTTTACATCAACCGTTGCTGTATTGTTAAGCACTATATTTCTATCCATTGGTCTTTTAATTATCAATATTATGGTTTTGAAAAATGCCCCAATTAAGTATGTGGCATTAAGTTTTTGTATTGTTGTTTGTCCGGTATTTTCATATTATGTTATTGCCGGCGGAGAAAATGGCTTTGGCATTAATTGGATTCTATTGATTCCTCTCAGCATATTTATGTTGTTCGGGTTAAAAGTAGGTTTAATTATCAGCGTTTATTTTTTGGCGCTTATTTGTATATGTTTTTACGGCCCAGCAAAAACATTGCTTCTGTATGAATATTCAGATGCGGTAATACAACGTTTTCCCATACTGTATTTCCTTTCTTTTACATTTTCTTTTATTGTAAATTTTCAAATAAAATCGCTTAGAATAGGTCAGTTAAAACATAATAAGGAATTGGTATTGATAGCAAACAAACTGGAAGACGAACGAAACCATTATTTTGACAAAAGCACTATTGATGAATTAACCCAGCTTAAGAACCGCAGGGATTTTATGGATACTTTTAAAAGATACTTGTCAAACTACCGCCAATCGGACAATTTTCTGTGTATTGCTATTATGGATATAGATTTCTTTAAAAAGTATAACGATCATTACGGTCATCTTGCAGGCGATGAGTGTCTCCAA
>Ga0099364_10008603_pt1 | contig 14338 bp, 9 predicted proteins | sample TergutTh196P3_FD_73070 | JGI IMG/M metagenome (GOLD analysis project Ga0099364, IMG submission 73070) | Microcerotermes parvus P3 segment gut microbial communities from Pointe-Noire, Republic of the Congo - Th196 P3 | ecosystem: Host-associated > Arthropoda: Insects > Digestive system > Gut ... | reverse complement strand
GCGTTGTCGTTGGGGCAGTTGCTATGGCAGGGAGAGCGGACGTTGAAAGAGGTGCGAGAGCGGTGTTATATCGATCCCGTGCCAACAGCGAAGAAACTGGGATGGAAAAAAACTTGTTAACGGACTGGTGTACAAAGATGGCGGTTTTCCTACATTTTACCGGGGGTATTTTGTACTGATCCGCGAGAGGGCAGGGTTATTGGAGATGGCGACGGTCGTCAATTTGATTGGCAATACGAAGACGCAGACGGGTTTGGAAGTGCGTTGTGTCGTCGATGAAGGAAGTTATGCAAAAGGCATAAAGATAAGTGATAAAGAACTTGCATCGTTCAATATCACAAAACATGCCTTTCACGGAGAATGGAATTATACTGTAGACGGCATGAAATTGTATTTTGCGAACCTTGCACTTCTCTGCGTCTTTGCGGTTAAATTCTCTTTTTTTTTAACCGCAAAGTTCGCAAGGGAATGCGCAAAGGACGCAAAGAAAACGTCCAATTTCTCCCCGTTTACAGTATATGCTATTAAATGTTCGGAATAGATATTTGCGCACAATCCATTATGCCTCTCCCCTTGGGAGAGGGGACGGAAAAACGGACAATGATGCCGTGTTGCAGTATAGAATGCTACCACCGAAAGAACCGGTACGGATCGTCCCACTCTTCGGGCTGGTCGAGATACAAACCGTCCAACCAACGCTTTTCGTCTGCACCGACCACGCCGTGAAAACGCTCAATAAGCGGTGTACGCATATCGACATTCATGTTGCCCAATATCCGAGACAACACAAAGGCACTGCGGCGAAACGTCCGCTTGAAACTCTGCTCGTCCGCAGCGAACTGCCAAGGTGCAAGACCGCAGATTACCGTGTGACCGTCGTCCAATACGGCGAGAATACCGTTGCCGACGGCGATATTCTCGTCAGCAATCAACGGATAATTTTTCGGATCACGATTGTGCAAATCCGCCGGACTCACACCGCGTAACGGCGAATCCATACCAAACGGCTCAAAGTATGTCGATATGTGTTCTCCCTCTTTGACAGTCAATTCGGGGACCACAATTTTCAATTCGTCTTGACTTAAACCGACGTACAATGTGCCGCCGCACTCCTTCCGCATCTCTGCAAATTCTTTTGATAATGCCTCTGATAACTCATGTGAACTGGGCGGTAACAGGTCGGGACCAACAACGAAAACACAATCGTTTGGCGAGAGACCGTTTGGGTCGAATTCCTCGTTAAAAGAAAAAACTCCGATTTTTTTCAGGTGATCCAAACTTTCTTCTTTACCGCTAAACCGTTCCATTTGCAGTTTCTCTTCCCCCTTCCATTCATTCACATAGCGCAGGATATTTCCCACGAGATGCGTCGCCGCAGGGTCATCCTCGGTGCGTCCCGTAACGTCCATTTGGCAGAAGAGGATCATTCCTTTTCCTTGCCGGTATTCCATGAGCGGACTGTATTGCAGCGAAAATCCGCCGTCGATGATCGGCAGGAAATCGCCGCACACCGGCTTTTCGATCAGTACGCTCGCCACACTGCCCCGATTGCCGCTCCGCCACACTCGCGGCACCGTAATGCCGCACCACTCTACCGTCGGCACTCCATTGAATACCCGCTCGTCCGTTTTGTACTCCAACCGCTCCGGCAGCAGCGTCGATGAACCCCGCCAGTCCTGAAGGTGGTCGTTTTCTAAGTTACGCAGCACCGGATGATCCGGCACACGTTGGAAGACGTTCCGCAGACCGTATTCGGCGGTGCGAAAGCCGAGACGCTTTTCGAGGACTTCGGCGGTCTGTTCAAAGACGATGACCCGCAAGCCATCGGGCACGGCGGAGAGGTCGATGCCGTCGCTGGTGAGATCGAGGGCGTTTTTGCCGATGATGAGGATTTCGTCGTCAAGGTAGGTTGCCGACCGCCGGGCGGCAACGTCGGCGGTAGCCGACTGAGGCGGGGCAGAGTCGTTTGGCAGTTCCCTGTCGGCTATCGCCGACCCGCCGCCCGGCGGTCGGCGGGCTACCTCTCGATACGCCACCCCCAGCGAATCCAGCAATGCCGCCGTCTCGCCGTGAGGATCGTACAACGCAATACGCAACGAAGGAAGAACCTCCGGCGACGGTAAAACGTGAATCGTGAAAGAGTCCTCTTGAACTTCGTAGTTACCGAAACTGAACAGTGCCCGAATGTCATAAGCACCCGGTTTAACGCTGTTGTGAATTCTAAACTGGAACGGTTGATGTTGGATTGTTCCAGTGGCAAGATCATTCATCCAAGAACTGCTAAACATTAGACGATCTTCTAAATCGCTTTCATAGTCGAAACTACAAGTAACCCGCTTCCGTGAATTGTTAATGATAACGAACTGCTTCTCCACCGTTTCTCCCGGCAAATAATTATGATCCTTACTCGTGAAATTGGACACCGGCGGCACAGCCGCCGGCTCTTCTCTGCTGCTGCCTGCCGCCTGCCGCCTGCCGCCTCCCCCCGCAATGTATCCCAGCAGCGGAGCATTATTCCGTATCAACGCTTCCGCCGCGACCGAAGGAATCCAATCGTCCCGCTCAAACGCCAAGTCGATACGCTCATACCGATCCTGCTGAAAATCAGGACTAAAACCGGGACGCTGTAAGTTTTCCCAATCGGTTACGTAATTCTTACGCGATTTGTCCACGCCGGAACGCAGACTCCACAAGCGACCGTGCTCCCAATAGGAATTGATCGACAGTCCCCAAGTGCGGAATGACCGCCAGTTGTCCGTAATGTACGCCGCTAAAATCGGGTCTTGATCCGTAAACTCCGGCGCACCAAGACGATGGGGATAGTCCCAGCGGTGCCAGACGTTGCCGTCGTGAAACTGCTTTGCCTCCCATCGCAGATTGCGTTTTTCCGGTTCGCCGATTTTGTACGCCATGTCTCCGAGGAATTGGGCGTTCCATTCAGCGTTGCAAAACTCCCACGGCACCGGCGCACTGCCGAACTCCCGCACGCCGTTGTACCAACCGCGATACATTGCCCAGTCCCAGGTGAACGGCACGCCGTATTCGCAGGTGAACATCGGCTTCGTTCCGACCGTCGCCCAATGTTCGAACCAGTCGGACATTTCCTGTATCGGAATCCAGTTGCCGTAAAAATTGCTGATGTGCATCGGTCCCAAATTGCCGGAGGCGTGATGATAGACGATTCGGCTGGGATCCAATTTCCGTACCATCGCTTCCGCTTGTTCTGCTTTGGCAATGTTATTGACCGCCCATCGGCTGCGCGGAGCGGCAATGCCATCCATGAGGTGCGGATTCATATCCTCGGTGTAGCCGGTGGAGTTGTGGCTCATGGAATAGAAGATGACCGACGGATGATTCTGCGCTTCGCGCACGAGGAATTGGGCGAGGCGTGCGTAGCCGTTGTCGGGTGCAGGGTAGGTTGCCGACCGCCGGGCGGCAACGTCGGCGATAGCCGACTGGGGGGCGTGTTCGGTTTCAAGTGCGGAGTACCGCACGTCGCCGCCCGGCGGTCGGCGACCTACCTCTTCCCACTCAAAATGCCCGAAGTGCGGCATAGCGAACGAGACGAGCATACCGACATCGTCGGCGGCGCGGAGGATTTCAGCGAAACTGATGAATGAGCCGGGATTGCAGTCGTAATTGTGGGTATAGACAAAGTTTACGCCGAAACTTTTGAGCCGCAGCATGCTTTCCTTTGCGGCTTCGTAGTTCGCGAGTGCCGCTCCGACTTGGGCGTTGCACAGCGGCACAGCGGAAAGCCAGATTCGACTGCCGTTCAGGTACAAGTCCCGACCGTCAATCCAAAACTCGCGGAAACCGAAACGGATAGGATGGGTTTCATCGTAAATCGCTAGCGGCGGATCATGCATAATTTCCAACGGCTCAAATCCCACGAGGCTTACGACTATCTCGTACATATTCTCCGGCGTATGAATGTCCCAGAGTTTTTCCGGTATCCAATCCGTCGTCTGAACAATAGTTCCATTCTGAATTTCACCTCCTCGAAACGAATACATAAGTCTTCTTTCTCGGTGCTTTTTCTCGTTGAGAATGGTGGCAAACAACCAATACGACTCGTCAGGATCAAGGTTTTCCAAATTCGTGTGTACAATTAGTCCCGGTTTGCGTACAGACGTTTCCACTCTCACATCAGTTATTCTCGCTCCTTTCGTTTCGGAGAGCAGCCAGACATCGCCGCAGAGTCCTCGCCGATTGACGGTGGCGGTTCCTTGTCTGGGTGCGTTGGTATCGCCGAAGATGGCGATGACATCGGACATCGGCAGTGCTTCGACGTAGAGAGTGAGCATGTATTTCTTGCCGGGCTCGCAGTGAGCCGTGAGATCGACAGTGCCGGAAGGGTAAAGGATTTCCCCGACTTTAACCGGGGGACTAACGTCCCCCGCCCTTTCTCTGCTGCCGTCTGCCGTCTGCTGTCTGCCGTCTCCAAGATACACCACCGCACGCGAATTGACGTAATCCGCTTTCAACAATATGCGGCGATTGCGCCAATTTGCGGGAATCTCGATTTCCCGTTGATACCACATACGGGTAACGTCACGCGTCGCTGTGTTTTGCCAACTCGAATGCGGATAGACTTGCTGACTGTCTTTCTGCATATAGTGGTGAAAGCCCGGCATGGGAATCGAACCGGGGACTTTGAAGTAGCCCCAGTTTTCGGTCGGGGGGGACTCCGGCGACACAGTCGCCGGCTCTGTGAACGGTTGCCATTGCCAGAGACCGTTGATGCAGATCGCTTCGCGCGTCGGCGTGGTTTGTGTGTAGGCTTTGTCGAAGTCCCAGACGGCTTTTACGCCTTCGGGTAGCGTTACCGCCGGTTGATCGGCATACAAGGCGGTGCAACATGTGAGAATGAATAGCGAGAGAATGATGCGCATGAGAGACTCCTTTGCGTAGGGATTGCACAGACATTATAACACACTCCCAGAGAGCCGGCGACTGTGTCGCCGGAGTGCGGGGACACAGTCCCCGGCTCCCATGTGAAATGCCCGAAATGCGGCATGGCAAAGGACACGAGCATCCCGACATCGTCGGCGGCGCGGAGGATTTCGGCGAAACTGATGAACGAGCCGGGATTGCAGTCGTAATTGTGTGTATAGACAAAGTTTACGCCGAAACTTTTGAGCCGCAACATGCTTTCCTTTGCGGCTTCGTAATTCGCGAGTGCCGCTCCGACTTGGGCGTTGCACAGCGGCACAGCGGAAAGCCATATCCGACTGCCGTTCAGGTATAAGTCCCGACCGTCAATCCAAAACTCGCGGAAACCGAAACGGATAGGGTAGTACGTGTCGCGTCTATCTTGTTGATTAGCTGGTGCTCCCTCTTCCATCCCTTCGTAAAATTCAGACAGTTCAGCAACGATGGTGTACATATTTTCCGGTGTGTGAATATCCCACACCTCATACGGCTCCCACGTGATATTAGCGGTAACAAAGCCTTCAACAATCTCTTCTCGATAGCACCATATATTTCTGGTGCGTTTAACGAGATTTCCATTTTTGTCATATATGTCGAATTTCAATTGATATCCGTATAAATCGTCGTTATCTTCCCTCAGATATTTTTCGTCCAAATTCTCCAATGCCACCGTAACCGTAATTCTTTCTTCCCGCACAGACGTTTCGATTTTCACGTCGGCAATCCTTGCCCCTTTCGGTTCGGAAATAAGAAAAACATCTCCGCATAGTCCTCGTCGATTGACGGTGGCAGTTCCCTGTCTTGGAGCGTTTGTGTCGCCGAAGATGGCGATGACATCGGACATCGGCAATGCTTCGACGTAGAGGGTGAGCATGTATTTTCCGCCGGGCACGCAGTGAGCCGTGAGATCGACCTCGCCGGAAGGATACAAAATTTCCCCGACTCTAACCGGGGGACTAACGTCCCCCGCCCTTTCTCTGCTGCCGTCTGCCGTCTGCTGTCTGCCGTCTCCAAGATACACCACCGCCCGCGAATTGACGTAATCCGCTTTCAACACTATGCGGCGATTGTTCCAATTCTGCGGTATTTCGATTTCCCGTTGATACCACATACGGGTAACGTCACGCAACTGTACGTTTTGCCAACTCGGATGCGGATAGACTTGCTGACTGTCCTTCTGCATATAGTGGTGGAACCCCGGCATGGGAATCGAACCGGGGACTTTGAAGTAGCCCCAAGAGGCGGCAGGCGGCAGGAGGAAGGCGGCAGCAGAGGAAGTATCACCGCTTGCGTTTGCTGCCTCCTGCCTCTTGCTTCCTGCCGCCTCCATCGCGGGTTGCCATTGCCAGAGACCGTTGATGCAGATTTTTTCGCGCGTCGGCGTGGTTTGTTTGTAGGCTTTGTCGAAGTCCCAGACGGCTTTTACGCCGTCGGGCAGTGTAACTGCCGGTTGCTGGGCGGAGAGGACGCCAGAACAGATAAGAATGAACAGCGAAACGGCAACGCGCATGGGAACTCCTTTGCGTAATCGATAACGCAAGTATTGTAACATAAACGGGAGCAAATTGCCCTTTCCTTAAAATCACCCATCGGCACTGTCCGCTGTTTACCGGTGGGTATTCCCTTTTAGCCGAATTTATGGCATGATATGCCGTAAGCGGGCACAGATTGGATGTTCTCTTTGCGTCCTTTGCGCATTCCTTTGCGAACCTTGCGGTTAAAAGAGAGAAAATTGAACCGCAAAGGACGCGAAGTTTTCGCAAAGAACGCAAAGAAGAAAAAGACCAATTTCATGCCGTTTACGGTACAGCAGTATAAAAATGAGAGGCAGTGCGAAGGAGCGGAAAATGACCAAAAAAAGTAAAGCAAAACTAGAACAGCAGTTGTATCTTCGCCGGGAGTTGAGTTGGCTGAACTTCAACGAGCGGGTGTTGCTCGAAGCCAGCGATCCGACGGTGCCGGTGATCGAACGGCTTAATTTTCTCGGAATTTTTTCCAGTAATATGGATGAATTCTACCGGGTCCGTGTCGCGACGCTCAAGCGGCTTGCCAATTTGCGCAAAGAAGAAGATGACGTTGAACTCGAATTTGATCCGGCAAAAACTCTCCGGGAAGTTCACCGGCGGTCGCTCGGACTGCGGAATAAAGCCGAGGATATTTACAAACGTATCTGCCGCGAACTTGCCGCTGAAAATATTTTTTTTGTCAATGAAACCGAATTGACCGAGGAACAGGGTGCTTCTGTCCGGCAGTATTTCCGGGAAACGGTGCGGCAGCATTTGTTTCCCATTATGCTCGACCGTTTCCGAAACTTTTCTAATCTGCACGATGATTCGATTTATTTGTTGGTCGATTTATCCTGTAAAAATAATCCCCTGGCGGAAAATCTCGCCCTCGTTGAGATTCCCACACAACACGTCTCCCGGTTTTTTGTCCTGCCCGTCGCTGCGGACAAACGGAATCTGGTGATGTATCTTGACGATGTTATCCGCTATTGTCTGGATGATATGTTTTTGGTTCACGGCTTTACGGACTTCAAAGCCTATACCATTAAGTTCACGCGGGATGCCGGGTTTGATATTGATACCGATGTCTCCAAAAGTTTTCTCGAAGCCGTCAGTGAAGGACTGCGTCAGCGGAAATACGGCGATACCGTCCGCTTTGTGCTCGATAAATCGATGCCCCGAAAAGTTTTGACCAATGTGATGAAACGGTTCGGGTTGAAAAGAGGAGATTCACTGGAAAAAGGGGGACGCTATCATAATGCCAGAGACCTTGTGCAGTTTCCCCGAAGTTTGGGAACCAAAAAAATGCAGTACGAGCCGATGCCGCCGCTGGAAGTTGCCGACTTTCCGCATGGTGTTTCCATGTTTGATGTCCTTCGGGAAAGGGATGTGCTGCTCCATTATCCCTATCATTCCTTCCAACATATTATCGAATTGCTCCGGGAAGCATCCATTGACCCGGCGGTGCGGGCGATCAAGATGACGATTTACCGGGCAGCGAAACGTTCAGCAATTGTCAATGCTCTCATCAATGCTGCTCGAAACGGCAAAGAGGTGATCGTCTTTGTGGAATTTCAGGCACGGTTCGACGAAGAGGCAAACATCAATTGGGCTGCACGCATGCAAGAGGAAGGAGTCCGGGTTTTGCCGAGTATTCCCGGTATGAAAGTTCACAGCAAAATCTTGCTCATCCGGCGGAAAGAGCGGGCGGGCAGCATCTATTATGCTGCCATCGGGACGGGTAATCCGAACGAAAACACCACCAAAGTCTATTGCGACGAACATTTTCTCACCGCAGACAAAAGCATTGCTGCGGAAGTCAACAAGGTGTTCCATATTCTCGATGACCAAAAGTATCAGCGTCCCGATTTCAAACATATCGTCGTCTCGCCATTCGGAACACGAAAATTTTTCCTCAAACAAATTGACCGGGAAATCAGAAATGCCAAAAAGGGAAAGCCTGCCTGGATGATTATCAAGGTGAACAATTTAGTCGATAAAAAACTGATCGCCCGTCTCTATGAGGCGAGTGATACGGGGGTTAAAATCAACCTGATTATCCGGGGAATTTGTTCGCTCATTCCCGAAAAGGGAGAAAACATTCGCGCCATCCGTATTGTGGACAGATTCTTGGAACACTCCCGGCTCTTTGTGTTCTGCAACGATGACCATCCCGAATACTTCCTCGGTTCGGCAGATTGGATGGAGCGGAACCTGGATCAACGGTTTGAAGTGATTACGCCGGTGAAAGACCCTGCGCTGTGCCAGCAACTTTGGGACATTCTGCAAATTCAGATCGCGGACAACGTCAAGTCGCGTTTAATCAGTGCGACTCGTCCCAACGAAAAAATTGTTGTTCCGAAGAACGTCAAACATGTTCGTGCACAAATGGAGATTTACCGGTATCTCAAAAAGAACAATGAGGCGGAAATGTAGCATTGTACCATTCAGGTGGAAATTGTACTGTAAACGGCGTAAAAATTGTACTTTGCGTCCCTTGCGCTTCTCTGCGTCTTTGCGGTTAAATTTTTGACCGCAAAGAACACAAAGTACCGTTTCATGCCATTTAGCAAAGGCTCTACCTTTGTTCCGGGTTGGTGTATTGTTTGGGCAGGCAGTAAAGTTTCTGTTACAGGACACCCATTTTACCCAAAACAGAGCAAAAAGTTGACCATTTTGCGTATTTTCACGCGTTTTCAGTGTAATTTTGCTCAATTCGGCATCTTGTCCGTCCACCAACCCGGAACGCAGGAAGAGCCACATTTAATAGCGAAAGCCTTACTCCACTACTTCACTTTGCGTTCTTTGCGGTTAAAAAAATGAAACATACAATTTCATTCCGGCAAAAACCGCTCCGAAAAGGGAGCAACGCCGGGGTGGGCAAAAATCCGTACCCGCTTGGCGTAATCGTCGAACTGTTCCCTTGCCATCGCCCTTACCACCGGCGAAAGGTCTTCCAATGCCCGGTACTGATCCGACTTTGGAAAATAGACCTCTATTTTGATTTCGATCTCCTTTTCGACCGGCGGAGCATCCAGCAGCACTGACAGCGGCGGTGCGCCCGCGTCGGCACTGTATTGATCCGCCAATGCACAAAGTTGTTGATAAGGCTTACCCGCCAGCCGGCGGTAAATTTCCGGCTCTTCCAAAATACTGAATTGAGCCACCCGCTTGTAAATGGTCCGCTGTGCCCCGAAAAGCCCCTGTGCCAATTTTTCCATCGGTGTACCCTTTGACGCATCCAAGAAAAAACGAACCGCTTCATCTTCCGAAGACCGGACAAACTGTACAAAGTCAATTTTACCCGCATGGTACAATTCACAAAAAAGCCGCTGCAACATTGCCGTTGCTGACCGGACGGCATGATGCCAATAGACTTCACTGAACATCACATAGCGGGCAAAGATCATCAACTCAGCCGCTGTCTTCCCCTTTTCGGTAATCGCGAGTCCGTCTCCCGATGCGTTCAGGCAAAGACTGCTGACAAGCCGGTCTTGGTCGAGTTGCCTGCCGTAAGGCACCCCCGCGTGAAGGCTGTCCCGGTAGAGATAATCCATTTTGTCAATGTCAATCGGACCGGAAAGGATACTTGCCAGCAGATGATCGATAGGGGACTTCGTGTTGCCCATGAACAGGTTAACGACTTCCTGCGGTTCAATATGCCAATCTTTGCGGAGCAGTTCGGCAAGTTCGCTCTGCTGGATAAAATCGGCGGCAAGTTCCTCGTGAAGGGGGATCCCTTCGAGCCGGATGTCTTCAATTAGATGGCAAAAGGGATAGTGTCCGATGTCGTGAAGCAGGGCAGCAACAATGAACCGTTCGGCATCGTGCCGGGTCACTTTATGGGCGAATTGCTGCACGTGACTCAAACGTTTCAGGAGCAGCAGTGCAAGCCGATAGACACCGAACGAGTGTTCAAAGCGGGTATGCCGGGCGGCGGGATAGACGAGGGAGACAAGTCCGACTTGGGTAATCTTTGCCAACCGGCGGAAAGGTTCAGTATCAATAATGCGGCGGACACGGTCAGTCAGCGGAACGCTCCACTCCGGCGGAATACGGATGGAGCCGGTGTGCGAATCAAGACCAACAAGTTCGGGAATGGTTAGCATGGAATGGTGCAGGAGTGCTGACTGCGTAGGTTATACCATAAACGGGTGGGAATTGGATTTTTCCCTTTTGCGAACTTTGTGCCTCTGCATCCCTTGCGGTTGAATTCTTTTTTTAACCGCAAAGGACGCAAAGAAAAAAGTCCCATTTGCCCCCGTTTACGGCATATCCGTTCTCACTCAAAGAAAAAGTACGTATTGATTCGGCTTCGGAAAGCAGGAGCCCGAACGTGAGACAGCGTTTGGTGTTTGTTACCGATGTAACGCTCGACATTGATACTCTCGAATCGGTTCCGGTGTTCCGGGGCGATACTCCGCATCGGCGGTCCTACCGACCCCAGTGCCTTCGATTTACACCGAAGATAATAGATCAAGTGATAATACCGTAAAACCCAATCTCCCGGGTTGTACGTTACCAAAATCTTTTCGACAATCTCCGGCATATTGCTATGCCGCTGTCCTTTTGCCAGCCAGCATTGATCGGTGGCGGCTCCCGATAACACCAGATGCAACCGCAATCCATCCGGCTGCTGTCCGCTTCGCCATAATGCTTCGACCGCTTCGCAGACAATCCGGCTGCCGAAACTGAATCCAAAGAGACATGCCTTGCTCTGCGGCTTCAATTCTTTAAGGAAGAGTGCGAGATAGCGGGCAGTATTGTCGGCAATGGGAATTTTATTCCGAATATCGCGGCGAATCTTGATTCCTTTCTTATCCGAATACCAATCCCACAGGAGCACGCGGCACGGTTTGTTCGGATCAAAAGTCCGCACAATGCCGAGTCCCACTTGCGTCGTTTCTTGCGTTGTCAGCGAATAGCCCGGTGCAAAGAGAATCAGCGGAATTTCGGCATGTTGCGTACCGAAAAAGGTTTCCGCATCCGAGAGTTGCCAACGGTTATTTTGCCAACGGTAGAATTTCAGTTTGAGAAAATTGTGCCCGTCGGCATTGAGGTGCGCAACGGCGCGGAGATCAACCCGCCAAATGTCCTGATTCTCACCCGGCACCGCCGCTGCTGTCTGCACGGACAGAAGAACAAAGAGCCAAAAGACACACAACCGACGCACTTCCAATCTCGGCATGTTAATTTCTGGGGGGATAAAGGGAAAAACAACAAACCGCGTGGGGATTATGGATGATAAAATGCAAAAGTCAAATGAAAAGTGAAAAAAATTGAGAAAAAGATGATTTTTCCCGAAGTGAAACATTAGACCGTTTACAGCACATCCTCTGCTTGTGCTTGCCGAAAAACGCAAAACAGCGTAAAATGTAGTGCAAACGGTATGAAATTGTACTTTGCGTTCTTTGCGGTTAAATTCTCTTTTTTTAACCGCAAAGTTCGCAAAGGAGTGCGCAAAGGACGCAAGAAAAAATGTCCAATTTCTCCCCATTTACAGCATAGCAGAGCATGGATTGGAACGATGTGTACAATAGAGACTGTGTAACCGGCATGAAGGAAATCGCTACCGGTTCCGTCGATCTTGTCTTTACCGATCCGCCCTTTAACATCGGATACTCTTACGATGTCTATCACGACAAGTTGGAGGATAACGAATATCTCCAATGGTCGAAAACCTGGATGAGTGAAGTCTGCCGCATTCTGAAGCCGGACGGTACCTTTTGGCTTGCGATCGGTGATGAATTTGCCGCTGAACTGAAAGTTTGTGCCACCCACGAACTTGGACTAGCCTGCCGAAGTTGGGTTATCTGGTACTATACTTTTGGTGTGAATTGTACGAAAAAATTCACCCGGTCTCATGCACACCTATTTCATTTTGTCAAAGACCCTAACAAGTTTACGTTCAATGATGAAGCGGTGCGGGTGCCGAGCGCGCGGCAACTGATCTACAACGATAAACGTGCCAATCCGAAGGGGCGGCTGCCCGACGACACTTGGATTTTGCGTCCGCAGGAACTCAAGCAGGAATTCGGATTTGACAAGGATACGTGGCACGTTTCCCGTGTTTGCGGCACTTACAAGGAACGGCAGGGCTGGCACGGCTGTCAAATGCCGGAGGCGATTCTCGAACGGGTCATCTTGGTATCCTCGAATGAAAACGAGAAGGTCTTTGATCCTTTTCTCGGCAGCGGTACGACGGCTGCGGTGGCGAAAAGATTGAAGCGGCAATATCTGGGCTTTGAACTTTCTGCGGAATACTGGGAACAGTGCCGGAAGAGAATCGGGATGATTGAGGACGGTCCCTCCTCACAAAATTAGATATAAACGGAGTAATCGTGTGTTTCTTGCATTTTTGGGCTGCCTCTGTTATACTCTTTACGTTCTTTGCAGTTAATCTTTTAACCGCAAAGGGCGCAAAGACGGCGCAAGGCTTGCAAAGATTTTACAGAGAATAAGGTCAATTTGTGGCATTGCATCGTCTCTCCTTGTTAATTTTTTAATGCTTTGTCAGATATGTCCGAATCTCCTGCCGAATCGGCACCATCCAGTGTTGTATGGGATATTGCCCGCTACGTCATCGTTGCCGTTGTCGCCGGATTCCTCGTTTGGTTTTACTTCCTCTACACACCGGTGAACTATGTCAGCCGGGAACATACCGGTAAAACTATGGGGACGGACTACAAAGTCCAGGTTGCCCGGTTTCCCGAAAATGCAAGTTGGGAGACTATTACCGAGGCAATTCAACATCGGCTTGATACTCTCGAAGCAATGATGTCCAGCCATCGGCATGGCTCGGAAGTCAGCCGGTTTAACGCTTCGACCAACACCAAAGAGTGGTTTCCGGTTTCCCCGGAGACCGCCCGTGTGGTTCAGGCGGCACAGGACGTTGCGAACATGACCGAAGGGGCGTTTGACATTACCATTGCTCCGCTCGTACCGCACTGGGGTTTTGGAATTGCAGGCGGGCAGCGGCAGAACCGGTCGTTCGAGGATTTGAGAACCTCCGCCCTCCAACTCAAAGAGCAAACCGGCTACGAAAAACTCTCTGTTCGGCTGGACCCGCCGGCACTGAAAAAGGCGATACCGGAATTGGCAATCGACCTTTCAGGCATTGCCAAAGGCTTTGCCGTCGATAGCATTGCCGAACTGCTCGAAGAACATCAAATGAATGACTACCTGATTGAAATCGGCGGCGAAGTGCGCGGCAAAGGTAAGAGAGGTAAGGACAGGGATAGGGAATGGATTGTCGGCGTTGAAAAACCGACGCGTGATTTTACGGGATTTCAACAAGTATTCCCTTTGGAGAATCAAAGTTTAGCGACCAGCGGTCATTATTTGCAAACCATACAGATTGACGGGCAGCGTGTTTCGCATCTCCTTGACCCTCGGACGGGTTTGCCGGTGCCCATCAGGGGTGAAGGAGCAGAACTTGCTTCGGTAGCGGTTCTCGCGCCGGATTGCACTCAAGCGGATGCGTTCGCAACGGCAATGTTTATCCTCGGCGAACAAAAGGGAGGGGAACTCGCCAACCGGTACGGCATCGCTGTCCTGTTTTTGCTAGATGACGGCAACGCGGTTATGGAAGTGCCCTCAACGCAGTGGGAAAAGACGGTCGATAAGTATTTATACGCAAACAATTCTTCCGCAGTTTCCCTTGCACGTCTGTCAGGCATTTACTACACTCCAGCATGGACAAGGATACGTTAGCAATCATTTCGGAGAAGTCCATGCCTCTTTTCAAGATTTTTAACGAGCGGCAAAAACGACTCTGGGCTGCCACCGAAGCACTTCCACTCGGACGTGGCGGAATCACCGCCGTCTCCAACGCCACCGGACTTTGCCGAGCCGCCATCCGAAAAGGCATCAAAGAATTAAGAGAAAAAGAAAACCTC
>Ga0099364_10008602_pt1 | contig 14339 bp, 13 predicted proteins | sample TergutTh196P3_FD_73070 | JGI IMG/M metagenome (GOLD analysis project Ga0099364, IMG submission 73070) | Microcerotermes parvus P3 segment gut microbial communities from Pointe-Noire, Republic of the Congo - Th196 P3 | ecosystem: Host-associated > Arthropoda: Insects > Digestive system > Gut ... | reverse complement strand
TTACCAAGAGCAGCTTTCGTGTGAGCCATAAAGTACCGTATGAAATTTGTAGATTGATAATCTATGCGTAAAAACAATAGATTACCGATCAACTTCACCATTCAATACGGTAAATAACGAGGAAAAATTGCTCCATTTCTCAATTACGATTCAATCATGCTTTATGACCTATTTTGTTACACAATTTCTCTTAACTTATGAGTATTGGGTTTACATCTGGTCAAAAATGGACCGCTGCCTGAATGGATGGGGGAAGTTTTGAACCGCACATATGAAATTCGGCTGATGGCCGACTACAAAGACGATTCCGTCAAACCTGCTGTAGCAGAGGAAACAGTCAAAAAGGCAGAAACTTTCATCGCCACCATAAAAGCCCTTCAGCTCGACAAGCAGCCAGAGCCTCCAAGGCTGGACTCGTCATCGGACTCTTCATTCGAGCCATCCTGACTTCACAGGTACTGTCCTTTTACCCGGCTTGCAAGATTGTGAGCAGCCCGGGATGTCCGCGTCATTGTTACGCCCCCATGCCCGTCACCTGCCAGAGTCCCGCTTGGCAAATAGGTCTCGTCCGTTTCACCCCATCCCGAAGTCCGGACCAGAGTCAGGCTCCGGTTCTGGTTCATGTTGTAGCTGCGTCTTCTGTGATTTTTGCAGTTTCTTCGGTTCAAAAGGAGCAATCAGTCTCTCAAGACCAGCCCTGAGACCTGTCATTGAATCCGCAGGTCTCACTGTGGCAATGGCCCTTGTGCGCGGCCCTGGTTCCGGACCTGTGGTCGCCCGCACTCCTGTATCGGAAAAATCCCATGCTAACCCGCCATGCCGGGTTGACTTTGCCAACAAATCTGCTAAACTCACTGTAAACTCGGTCGGTGTCCATGTTTCGTTTGCTTGCAAAGGGAACGTGTGGATAGCATCACCGGGTTTTTCTATTTCAATTGCTTCAATCGCATGAAGGTTCGTTCGTTCTCCACTCGCAATTCCAAAGTAATCCCGAACAGTTAACTTTACTCTGTATAACCTTCCATTTATTTCAACAGGGGCGAACATGCGATGTACTGCCTGAACATCCGGATTATTGTGTTCAGTATCTTTGTGAGATTCGGCCAGAACAGCGCGCTGGGAAAGTTTTTCAAGCTCAAAAATTGCCTGTAATGATTCTGTAAATTGAGCAAGATCTCTTGCCATCTTACGATAACCAACTTTACTGACAGTCAAATCCCAGCCCGTATCACTGTTTTTGATCCCATCTGTTGCCTCTCTGTGCCGGATATCATTCAAATGCGCCATAGCACCTTTTCTAATGGTCGCGACATCATTTCCAAACTCTTGGCCCGTTATGATAACGACCTCTATATCCGGCAGTCCAAAGAGGCCTTTGCGTTGCCCGAATTCCCATTGAAACCCTTGCGTTATTCTCGATTCAGACATTGACGCTCCTTTCTTATTCTGGCCACTCCGATAATTTTATCCCCAAATTATCTGTTTGAAACTGCAGGCTGAAAATACTATTCACCGGAAAAAAGAAGGATGTCAAGTGATTCTGCCGAGTCTGGTCACGACAAGGCGCCAGGGCACTGAATAGTGCCAGGCGTCATCTCCAAAAGGGCTTCCGGAGACATTGGGCGTAGCGGAAACTCCGTCCCTGGCAGACTGGACGACAATCGTGCCATCAGGCAGCAGCTGCTTTGCGTGCAGGAAGAGGATGTGGTCAACACTGGACCAGTTTCCAAAATGCCCGGCCCATCCCCATCTGCTGCCGACTCTGACCTGCGCTTCAACAAGCAGATAATGACTGGGCCAGGGGTTGCCCACGACGATCCTCTGGTTTGCGCCAACCATTGCAGGGCTGGAAGCGGATCCTCCCGGATACAGCACGACGGTCTTCGTTCCGCTGGAACCCTCCCACAAAGGCTCTCCAGTTCCGTCCGCTTGGCAAGTTTGTAGTCAACTGGAAAGGCACAGATACAAAGGAGCCGCGCCGTCAGAGGATCTTGTATCGGACCCGACCACGTGAGCAGTGAAACCCGCAGGACAGCCACATGTATTGGTCAAAGGGTTTCGGTACCAGCAGCCGGGATAGTTCGGATTTATACCTAAAAACATCCCTCCGAATGCCCCGCCAGCCCCGCTGCCGACAGCGGGCTTCCAGAGTCCGGCTTGGCAAATAGGTGTTCATGGCTTGATGCAGGCAAGCATGGCCATGTTACCGGTTGATTCTCATTGTTTATGGGAAGATTTGCGTAAACAATGAGAAGGTTGCCCAATATTAGTCTGCCGCTAAGCTGTAGAAAAATGCAGGTTTGATTGCGGTGAAACTGACCGGATGTTTTGCTGGTTCGTGCCAGAAATTATTTGCGCTCCATGCCATGAAAGTTAAAGTCGACAGGAGGCTGCCGTCCGGCGACAATATCCGCAATGACGCGACCTGAACCGCAGCCCATGGTCCATCCGAGAGTGCCATGCCCCGTATTGAGGAAGAGGTTTTTGTAACGGGTTTTGCCGATGTAGGGAATATTGGATGGTGTCATTGGGCGCAGACCGCTCCAGTAGTTGGGCTGGTCATAGTCGCATGCATCCGGGAATAATTCACGCGTGCGCCTTGTGAGTGCGACACATCGGGAGAGATTGAGTTCACGCCCGTAGCCATTCAGTTCTGCTGTTCCGCCAACGCGCAGCCGATTGCCGAGTTTTGCGAAGACAAGCTTGTATTCCGTATCGATCAGGGAGACCTGTGGTGCGGCTTCTTCATTGATAATGGGATAGGTTGCCGAATAGCCTTTGGTCGGATAAATCATCAGGTTTATGCCGAGCGGTTTTAAAAAGGGTGCTGAAAAACTGCCCATTGAAATGACGTAGGCATCGGCTGTCAGAGTTTCATATTTTCCACCGGGTCCGATGACTTCAATGCCAGTGATTTTGGCATCGGCACCTTTTCCGGAAGACAAAAGCTGGACTGCTGTCGTATTGAACCTGAAGTCAACGCCTTTTTTCCTTGCATTTTCGGCCAGTGCATCAGTAAAGGCCTTCGCATCGCCGTGTTCGTCGCCAGGTGTAAAGTCTCCGCCCACGAGTTTATCTCTGATGGGTGCGAGTGCGGGTTCTATCCGGACGACTTCGTCAGCATCAATGCTGTTACGCGGGCATCCCAGTGATGTCATTAAAATCGCACCGGGCTTTGATGCTTCAAATTCGGCCTGGTCGGTATAAAAGTGCATGATGCCGCGACTTGACTGATCGTATTCGAGCTTCATTTCATCTCTCAGTGCGCGCAATGTGCGCTGACTGAAGTCAGCCATTGCAAAGCACTGCCTGATGTTATAGGCTGTTGCGCCTGGACGGCACTGGGACAGAAAGCGCAGTCCCCACTGCCATTGCAGTTTTTCAGCTCGCAGGCGGAAAAGCAGGGGTGCATCGGCTTTACCCAGCCATTTCAGAATTTTTCTTGGAGCAGACGGGTTGGCCCACGGTTCGGAGTGGGAGACCGATATCTGGCAACCGTTTGCGAAGGTGGTCTCAAGCGCAGGCCCTGGCTGTCGCTCGATCACCGTGACGTCATGACCTTCCTGCCGGATGAACCAGGCAGAAGCTGTACCGACAATTCCTGAACCAACAACAATGACTTTCACGTGCTCCTCACAGATTTTCAATTTTATAAAGTGTTCAAACCAGTTATCTTACTCGACATTTCAGGTTTGGGCATGTTTTGTGTGCCATTTAAATGTTTTCTTCACCGGAGTTTCTTTTTTTCAGGCGATCCAGCTCGGCAGAAATGCTGTGAGTGACAATGACATCAAGGGTGTTTTGCATATCATGCTTGATTTCGTCGGCCAGAAGGCGTGCAATCTGCTGGAGTACAGCACCAACGTGTTGCGAAAGGGTGTCGTCCAGTATAACATCCATGCGTTGGGCGACCTGTTTTAAAATCCGTTCTTTCAGCCGATTTTCCATTTCATCCCAGGAGATGTTTTCCAGAGAGGGGGGGGATGAGGGAGCTGTTGGAACTGGAGCGGGTGCCGGAGCTGTTGCAACTGGCTGCGGAACGGGCGGTATTGCCGCTATTTCCATTCTTCTCTGGTTCAGGACGTCAGTCAGCACCGGGATATCGCGATTTTTTGCTTCCTCGCGTGCCTGCCGTGCGCTTATCCGTTCCGTCAGAACGGGTGGCGAAGATGTTGCAAAGACAAGCCGGCTTCTTCTGCTCACTTTGCGACCTCATGATGTAGGGGGTAGCCATTTTCCCGGTAGTGTGCATAGCGGCTGCGGGCGGCATTTGCGTCGGCTTCATCTGTAGAGACAATCTCGAGCATGCGTTTGAAGCGGGCAAAACCTGCCGGGATGGTGTTTGAGAGGTTAACCAAAATGTCCTGTTGTGAAAGTTCGAGTGCATCGTCGTCTGTCAGTATGACTGCAGAGCGGTGGGCGTTGGGGGAGCCGGCCATTTCATGGGGGAGAAAATCCAGATCGGAAAAAGTCCAGAGTGCCTCATCGAGCCGTGCGAGAAAGGCTCTGTCATTTGAATAGAGTACAATTTTGGGGATCGGCGATTCGAGCAGTGCCCTTCGCACCCAGCGACAGGTATAGAAAATTTTGTCAGCAACTTGAGTACGAAAGTCAATTTTTGTCATAAATCATCCGCAAGGTTTTCTTTCCATGTCGGGAAAGGGCTGAAATTGCGTTAAAAAATACCCATAACCATCGTTCTGTTTGTGCGGCCCCGTATATGCTTGTTGCCAATGGCATCAATCTTACCATTTTACACTCCAAATAAGTGAAACAATCTGAAAAAAGCCAGGCGATACAGAGTCTTTTGTGTTTATGGAATGTTTTACAGGTTCTGGCCCTGTGAACATTGCCATGCTCGCCTGCCTCTAAATCTGATTCTCAAGAACTGACTTTAAAAAATGCCTTTATTCGGTTTATTACTCAAGAGTCAAGACGATACAATGTTCCGGGGAAATCAATTTGATGGATGGAGAAATATATGAGCATAATTGCGGAAGACATTAAGATGGCAGACCTGAATGCACTTGGCCCGAAATTGAAACTGGAAGAACAAGCTGCCGAGAAGTCATACGCACGTTCCATCATTGCCAGCATGGTATTTAGTGCAAGAGCTGAAGCCAATGTGCTCAAAAAAAGTGAAAATCCTGATGCAGAAAAAATAAACGAACTCAACGCCAGAATTTCGCTTTATGAAAAAGAAAATTCAGAAGTCCTGGACGGCTGTCTTAAAACACAAAGGCCTGTTATTGCCGAGTACGAACCGGTTTATGAAAGTTACCGGGATCAGGTTAGAGCTTTGATGCTGACTCGTCCGTGTACTCCGAGTTCACGAACAGCGAGAGAAAGCGAGGTTCTCCAGAGCATGTTTGGTAAAAGTCGCATTGAAGAACTGACAAGGGACGAGAAGTACCAATACCGCTTTGGCAGAAGTGCCAGCGAAAAACCTTCACTGGAGGACAACGACAAGGCAGTGGAGCGACTGGCAAAGGCGTTTTGTGTGAAAAGTGAGGAGGGAAAGGCAAGGCTTGCCGCCGCTCTGAAGCCGGCCATTGTCACCTGTCCTGAAAAACTGCTCGCAAATCCGGTTGATTCTCTGCATACGATTTTCTGCATCACGGGCCAATACAGAAAAAACAGACGCGAGTTGGGCCTTGACTGATGTATGATCTGGCATCCCATCATGGGCGGACTCAGGGATCAATTACTGTTCGTGGCCTGCAGGCTCCGGTTATTGCTACAGGCCCGTTTACCACATCAAGTTCACCTTGCGGAATATGGTGCAATTGCATTTCACTTTGATTCCGCTCTGGTAACACGCACTGCAGCCGAAACCCATCCGGCCAATGTTGCCATGCTGGCCTGCATCAAGTCGTAAACATCCTTGCTCTATGTGCTGCAATCTCGAATAACATAAATAAGGTCAGTAAAAAGGCAGTATGGCGCTTGAACCCATTTTCCGCCGCAATTTCGACAACCCTGAAGAGCAGGATCGCGCTGATCTGCAGGATCGCGCTGATCTGCAGGAAAGCATAATTTCGCAGGTAGAGGCAAATCCTGATTTCTTCCTTGCGAAATATGAGCAGGACTCCAGATCGTTCAGCGGTCGCTATATTGCAGCTGATCTTTTCAAGGAAATGTTTGTCGAATATGCGGAATCCAAGTCAACGAGAACAAGATACAATGCAGTAGTGCATAATGCAGCAGCAGTATTGTCTGCGCTGCAACTCATACAATGTCCATTTATTTTTGTTCAAAAAATCAATGGTGATTAAATTTACATAAAATCAAAGCGTTGAAAAAAGTACCCTGCCCTCAATTCCCGACTAAACCGAGGGGACATTGTATCAGTAGTGTAATTACTGATCAAAAGCGCGGAGGAGTGGTGGTCGTTTTTTTGACTGGAATTCCAGGAGCAGGTAAAACTTCCAGTATCGAAACTGCCAGAGAGTTGCCTCCGCAATACAAGGCTATTTTTGAGGGGCAGCTTTCGCGACCGGAGCCTGCAATTCCTAAAATTCAGGCCGCCTTGGCTGCTGGACTGGAACCAGTGATTATTGTGGTTCATACACGACCTGAAGATGCACTGGAAAACACGTTCAAGCGTTTTGAGGAAATGGGTCGCGGTGCCAGCATCAATATAATGGCAGACATTCGAGGAAACCTGCCGATGGGGTTAATGACGATCCGGAATCGCTTTGGCGATGCCGTCAGCCTGATAGTTATTGACAGAACCGGCTTCAAAATGCCCATTGAAAAGAGAGGTTGGGAGCATTTGATTGCACTTCAGAAAGAGGGAAATTATGAGCAAATCAGACAACGCCTTGCTGATGCCCTTGAACACGCACGAAGAGAAGGTAGAATCTCCAGTGATTGTTTCGAGCAGGCCAGCGGAAGAGTCCCACATGAATTCTCCAGAGGTAAAGGATTGGATGGAAAGGATGCTATCCGGACACAGAAGAATGAGCGTGGACGAGGAATACCGGAAGGTAGTGGCTAAAAGACTGTCTTGAAGGATGGCAGCACACCTCCTGAGCATATTTCACCCTCGCGCACAAGGGCTGTTGCGACCAAATCATCGGCAGATTCAATGGCGCAGATTATGACTGACCTGCAAAATCTGACTGACGCCACAAGTCATCAGGGCACTCAAAAGAAAGTTCCGGAGCCGGATTCCGGACCGGACTCAAGCATGTGAATTTACATTACGCCTAACAAAAGCACTGCTGAATGTCTGCAGCACTTTTGTTCTTTCGGCTCCAGATATTCAGGGATCCTGACAACTGATACCTTCTTGCCAAGCAGTTTCAGGCTCTGGCACTAACCAGTCTTCCAGCAAGATTGTTCAGGGATTTTGCTATTTCAAGTGCGGTTTCTGACGGAATCTGCCTGATCACTTCCCTCGTCTGACGGTTTATCATCTTTACGATCACTTCACCTGCATCGTTATCAACTTCAAACTGCAAGTCTGACGGAATGGCTTCAAGTGAGGAACTGATGTTTTTTGCAGCTTCGCTGATCTCTTCCACACTCGGTTTTGCCAGGCGCATTGGCTGAATTTCCTGCACATGCGGTACTGCATGGTTCGTCTGGCTGAAAACAGCTTCAGGCACAGTTCTTTGCAGTGCAGCATGCACACTTTCCACTGGACCTGGCTTTGCCAGAATGTGGCCTGTTGTTCTGATTTCCATATCCATTCTCCTGTTTCATTCTGTATTTGTGGCAAATCCCCAGGCAGCTGTCGCTGTCCGGGGATGTCTTGCCTTGCCAAAGGCCTTGTTACTCATCTTTTACAAGAAGCTCAAGTATGCTTCCCATGTTCTTCTCTGTTTCCAGTTTTGACAGAACTTTGGCACATGCTTTCCGCTGCAAAATCCAGCCTGATCTTTCTTTGCAACAGTCAATGAGGGTTCACTTTTTCAGTGAACCCTCATTACAGCTTTATCTGATCAGTGAAAGAACATTCTGTGGCATCTGGTTTGCCTGTGCCAGCATCGCAATACCGGCCTGTTGCAGGATGGTTGCTCTGGACAGGTTTGCTGTTTCCTGTGCAAAATCTGCATCCTCAATACGGCTTCTTGCGTTGGCGGTGTTTTCGCTGCTTATTTCCAGGTTTTCGATGGTGTATTGCAGGCGATTTTGCAGAGCACCATAGTTCGCCATCTCCCGGTTGAGGGCATCAATTCCTGCGGATGCGATATCAATAGCTCTCTGTGCACCGGCGAATGTACTAATGTCAATGGTGTTAACAGCCTGCAGAGTAGCGGCATCAAGATTAATTTTGGTCAATCCCGTGCCTGATGCAAAAGCTATGTTGTAGCCATTGGGTGAATTGAGAGTAACTGTACCCACCATTTTAACCACGGTTGCATCTGCGGTAAGATCGGCAGGTGCAGTTGCAGTTGCAGCAGTGCCGGCTGCGGTCCCATCAGCGTTGTAGGCATCTACCACAAGATTCCCTGTGTAACCGCCACTAGCATCATTCAGGTTGACTATGCTAATGTCCGCTCCGCTGGCATTGGTCAGTTTAATTCCCCCTGCGGCGGCATCCCACGCTGCAGTCACACCTGTTGAACCACTCTGCGCATTGATTTCCCGAATGGCTGCCTCATAACCTGTGGCGTCATCAGATGAAACCCTGAAATTAATCGTTGAATAGTTGGTGGTATTATTTGAAACAATGCCCATGGTGTACACAGCATCATCATCATCAGCGTCAATCGCACTAACCGTAAGAAGTGCTGATGTTGAAGCTTTTGCTGTTACTCCTGTAGCTTCTGTATGAAGGTTAATTGTATCTGCCACTTGCGCCGCGGACATACCAGCTGTAATTACAGCTTCCGCCTGACCAAGCCCTGAAATTGCAAGCGTGGATGCGGTTACACCATTATCAATATCTATAACATCGGCAACCAAGGTGGCTCTTGCAGCTGTACCTTCTTCCCCAATCACGCCGTCATTTAATGACTGAAACGTACCATACACATGAGTGCGGAAGTTCGAGCCTGCAAATCCAATCAGTTCGCCCGCGTTTGCACCAACCTGAAAGTTGGCCGTACCCATGGAGCCATCCATCAATTTTTTACCGTTGAAAGACGTAGTAATTGCAAAGCGATCCAACTCGGAAAGCAGATCGTTAACTTCCTGCTGGAGAGACTGCCTGTCCTGTGCTGCATTGGGAGCATTCGATGACTGAACTGCCAAAGTGCGAATGCGCTGGAGCATGTCAGCGGATTTGGACAATGAACCCTCGGCAGTCTGTGCCAAGGAAATACCATCACGCGCATTTCTGATGGCCTGGTTCATGCCGTTGATTTGCGAAGTCATGCGTGATGAAATACCCAGACCTGCAGCATCGTCTTTTGCGCTGTTAATGCGCTTACCGGATGCAAGACGTTCCAGAGAAGTGGCCAGAGCACTCTGGGAAGTGTTGAGGTGGCGCTGCGAATTCAGCGAAGGAATATTGGTGTTAATAATTTGAGGCATGACGCTCTCCTTTCATTTTCACGTTATTGAAGTTGTCTTTTAAGCAGAGACAGCAAGCTAAAAAAATGGTATTTACTGGCTTTTTATACAGTTGCTCCACATATCGGTATAGCAGGAAGGTTTTGGCCTTTGTCTGGAGCCACTTTCTGGGTGATTTGGATGAAGATATTGATGTCGAAACGTATCAAAAAGGCAGAAAATATAACCATTCAGCAGTTAGGCTGGAGAATGTCAAAACTGGACAGAATGCAAGTCAAAAGGAAAGGAAAATAAAGGAAAGGTTTGTCAGTCACATCCTCCTAGGTCTGAGTCGAAGAGAGGGTAAAATTGTGAGAGCATAAAATGGCAGTCAGATCAAATTTTTGCTAAGGGCCTGTCAATAAATAAACTTTACAGGCTGTGCAAGACTTCCAGGATGAGATTCAATGGTGTGAATGGAATATACATACGCCTAAACCCTGATTGTTAAGTTTATTTGTTGACGACTCCTAAACTGCATCAAATATGTTTTTGAATAGAGTTGCTTATGCTCAAGAAAATAACAATTACGATAGATGAGAATGTCTACAAAGGTCTGTACAGGACTATAGGCAAGGATCGCATCAGCCAGTTTATTGAAGACTTGGTTCGTTCTAGAAGGCTGTCGGATCGAGCATAAAAAAAGCCTTAAATTAGGCAATAATCGCCATTACTCTGGATGGAAGCACAGCTAAACAGCATCATTTGCTATGTAAATAAACAGGGTTTTGCGAATTTTGGTTAGCGCTCCGACAGGCTGCTAGGATTGGTAGAGTCACCTGATTCTGGCAGCAATGGGAACTGTCCCGTAAATCTTGCCATGCTCGCACGTCTCAAATACTGATAACTGCTTGCCCTGAAAAGCAGGCATTGTGTTAGAATTGATCATTTATCTATGGAGGTCATATGCCAATAACCGCCGAAAAAGTTCGTGACGTTGGTCTTGAGCATGATGCGATTGAGCGCTACCTGCGTGAAGAAGTTGTTAAGGTTTATGATGCTGTAAAGGCAGGTCGCAATGAGGGAAAACTACTAGAACAGTCCAAGGCCGATGTTTTGGCAGCACTAAGAGCGAGTAGGGCCAAACAAAATGCCTGATCACTACAAAGTAATTTTTGAGCCTGAAGCTGAACAAGCAATCAAGGATCGCGCTAAATATATTGAGACTCAATCTGGTCCTTTAACTAGCGAACGCTACGTTAATGAAGTTTACGCTTTTTGCGAATCCCTATCCATATTTCCGCACCGTGGCAGAAAACGAGATGACTTGCGGGAGGGCATACGTATAACCAATTTCAAAGGCACGACCATAATTCCTTACCTCATAAACGAGGAAGCCAAAACAATTTATATCCTTGCTTCGTTTCACAGTAGCCAGGACTACGAAAGAGTACTTGGACAATTCGTCTGAACCACCAAAAATACATCTTGCCAATCAGTTTCAGGCTCTGGCACTAACCAGTCTTCCAGCAAGATTGTTCAAGGATTTTTGCTATTTCAAGTGCGGTTTCTGACGGAATCTGCCTGATCACTTCCTTCGTCTGGCGGTTTATCATCTTTACAATCACTTCACCGGCATCGTTATCCACCTCAAACTGTAAACCTGACGGAATAGATTCAAGTGAGGAGCTGATGTTTTTTGCAGCTTCGCTGACCTCATCCACACTCGGTTTCGTCTGGCTGAAAACAGCCTCAGGCAAACCTTTATCAGGCACCAGGACCGGGCAGTAAAGGAAAGCGTGCGCACTGAAAAGCGAACTTTATAGCCCCACTCTGTAAAAACTTTGAGAGAGGGGAGCAGTGAGTCTACCGCCGTTTTGCTTTATCCCGGTTTGTCCGGACGGCTGCTCGTGAAGCTGGAACAATGCCAATTGCCCTCAGGAAAGGCAGGGTGTTTTCTGCAAACTGCTGTGCCTCCTGTAAAAACAGTTCGCGTATTTTTTCTGCTTCTTCCCTGGATTGATAAGCGGGTGCTCTGCTGCCCGTGTGCATGATGGTAAAAGCCGCTATTCCCCACTTTGCCGGGTTTGTTTCCCCTGCAATGTATGAGCGCAGAAAAAGCTGATGTGGTTCAGAAACGGCATAAGCACAGCCCAGAACCGGTGAAACAAGATGTTGCTGGATATTGCCGTTTGCTGTCATGTGGCAAATGATATTGTTGAGATGATGGCAGATGGACAATGTCTTTTCTGATGGTGAAGGCTGTGCAGGAGCAATGTAGCCACATCCAAAAAGCATGCGCATGCAGGAAAAGAAATCTTCGTGCGGAAGATGGCTGATATTGGGGTGTGTCCGTAAAAAAGCAAGTGTTTTGGGAGCATAACTGTTTTCAGCCAGTGCATTGAGGATCGGGCGGTACACGGCTTCATCAAGAGCAAGTGTTATGTACGGCAGTTTGATGGCAAGTTCTTTGATCTGATCAAGCGGTCCTGCAAGGCACCAGGAAGACTGATCAAGCCGATGTCTCCATTCATCCACAGTCATGGGACTGGAATCCCTGATAAAAATATCTCTCCTGAAGCTTGTATTCTGGTTATAGTCTTTCAGGACCTCCCATGAAACAGGGTCAGAAACAGCATTTAAAAAAGAACGGGTTTTTTCTGGTTGGGCTATGAGAGTGGATTCCAGGATGTTTGCCGATGTGACAAAATTACACCCGACAGTAGCCATGGTTTTTGCGATCTCAAAAAAATAGGATGCATGCCAGTTTTTATTCAGATATTCGTGTGCCAGATAAGTGGCTGGATGTTTTTGCATGCGTTCAACAAAAGCAGTATATGCCGGGCTGTCTGTAAAAAAGGCGGCACCCGCTTCTGAAAGAGCGCGTACAAGGGCAGCAGCTTCGGTTGCCCGGGTAACGCTGTCTTTGCCGATACCTTTTCTGTCAGCATGGATACTCATCAGTTCGCGAATGGGCATGGAAAGGGATCTGCCGGGCTGGGAGTTGTAACTGATATAGACAGCACCATTGGGTTTCAGACTGTTTTGTACGATATTGAGGATATGCTGCTGGTTTTCGTGATTAATCCAGCTCCAGATGCCATGAAAAACGATGATGTCAAACAGAGGAAGCTTCCCGGCTTGTGCTTTTTCGTCCAGTTCGGCAAAACTGTCATTGAGAATATGTGTGCCAAGCCCGGAAAGAAGAGCGAAATACTGTGCATTCAATGCCTGGTCAGGAAGAAAGTCAGTTCCCCAGAATTCGATATCCTGATTTGCCGCTGCATGAAGATTGAGTGAGAACCCTTGCCCGTAACCAAGTTCCAGATAACGCAAGGGTTCGCCGGATTCCCGCACTGGGAGATCAAACCCTGACATGAGAAGGCACGCCCTGATATAGCCTGGTGCCAGAGCAGAAAAATAATAATGCCCGTAAGTGTGATCGGCTACATAGCCGTCAGTCCAGTCATTTGTCATGGCTAAACCCTTCAGAAAGTTGACGAGCCGGAATTGCCTTCATGGCGATAAGGTACGGCAGACCGACTTCAAAAAAGACCCTGGCTTCTTCTTCCAGAACAGCCAGGGTTTGAGCATCATCTGAAGACTTTTCGCCATCGGATGATGCTGAGTCTGCGGCTCCAGCCAGCATGGGCAGGACAGTTTTTGAACAGGTACCAGGATCACCTGCACCACCGGCATACGCAAGCAGAAAAAGCTGCCATATCCGGGATAGTCCGATACCTGAACCAAGAACGGGAGAAGCTATTGCAGGCTGGAAATTTCCATCCCGGCTATACTCGCACAGAACGCGGTTCAGGCGGGCGCAGGCTTTTTCTGCTTCTGCTGTAACATTTGTGCGTGCTGGAAAAACTGCACCTGCAGCAACTAAAATATTGATGACAGCCAGGAAAAGTGCGCTATCAAGCGTTTCAAGCTGATGGTGTGCTTTCAGTTCTGCGAGCGTTTTGGGCCGATAGCTGTCTTCTGCCAGAACCTTGAGAAAGAGTGTATAAATTTCGTCGTCAAAATGCAGTTCACCCAACGGAGATGGAAGAGTAACAGCATCAATTGCCTGTGATGGAAGTGTCAGGCAAAACGCCATTGCATCCAGGCGCTGTTCAGCAGTGTCAGGGCTGATTTTTGATATGCCCCGGGCAAAAATATCAAACCGCGTTTGCTGGTTGAGTCCGAAATCGCGGATCGTTTCTCGCAGGATGACGTCCTCCTCCTGATGCAAAAGAGGTACGACTTCTTCTGGCAGACACATGTCAAGCTGTGAGGAAAGTTTGAGTGAAGCAACAAACTGACAGCGGACATTTTCCATATGCCGTGTAATATCGGCAAAATAAAAAGGCGTCCAGTCGGGATTGAGCCAGTCTTTTTGCAACTGCTCGTAAGGTGTGAGCTTGATACTTTCCAGAAACACTTTTGATGACGGCATGTCGGAAAAAAATCCGGAATCAGCCTGAGTTGCATATATATCGGTAAAATTCAATGCATGCAGGGCCGCAAGAGGATCGTTTGTATCATTGCCAGCAGATGTTGCCGTCTGTTGCAGCATGATGTCGCGCAAAGGTACCAGTGGAGCGCAGCCAGGCATGGCGTGGTATCCCAGACAGATGATGCCGCCAATCTTCAGATGCCGTCTCAAAATATTCAACAGGTGCTGCCGTCCTTCTTCATTTGTCGTGCTCCAGATACTGTCAGCGGCAATGATGTCAAAAAGCGGAAGATCGCTGTGAATGCCCTGTTTTGCGAGTTCCTCTACGCTGATCCCGGAGATAACTGAATCAAGCTTTGCAATTGAAGCTGTATGTTGAGCCTGGAGCGAATTATCTGGCAGATCTGCCAGTCCGTGAAATTGCCAGTCAGGCAGGGCAGCTGCGTGCAGATTG
>Ga0099364_10008601_pt1 | contig 14339 bp, 16 predicted proteins | sample TergutTh196P3_FD_73070 | JGI IMG/M metagenome (GOLD analysis project Ga0099364, IMG submission 73070) | Microcerotermes parvus P3 segment gut microbial communities from Pointe-Noire, Republic of the Congo - Th196 P3 | ecosystem: Host-associated > Arthropoda: Insects > Digestive system > Gut ... | reverse complement strand
ATTCGGACAAGAAAAATGTCCGTAAGTTTACCAAGCTTGAAATACAAACATTATTGCGTGCTGTTATACTCGGGTTCTCGAGGGGAGAGAGCGTACGCAGTGTTTGTTTAACTCACGCAAAACAAGATCGTGCCAAAATGTTGCGTTATCAAAATAAATACCGTGCGATATTAGCAAATGACCGTGTACTTATTGAGCGAACAGTAAAAGATCTTGAAAGTGAAGGATATGTTGTCAAAAGTCCGCTGCCAATACAAATTCCAAATAATATTGTCGAGATGCCGATGACGCCAAACTATAACAATCTTTCCGATCAGGACATTACTAATCTTTTTATGGGTTTAGTCCGGCTGGTACGAAAGCAAAACCAGTCTCAGATTGAAAAATTGAAAGCAGAAATAGAACGGCTTAAACAACGCCCGCAATCATTAACGCACTAATTGGTTCTTTATCCATTTCAAGGCTTCTGCCAGGACTTTGTCACGGTTAAGCGATGTATCGAAATACTTTAAATCAAAACGTTTAGCAGTTTCTTTGATAAGGTTACTATCTTTAATCCATGCTTTGCAAAAATCAAGTTTTTCGTTATCAGAGTGTAGGCGCGTCCAACAGTACTTCGTTTGGTACTGCTTGACTTCAGCCAGTTTCTCTTCCGGCGTAATGTACTCATAGCCCAAACACACGATAACAAACTTATCCCGATCTATTCTTTGCAAAAGGTTTTCCATATTCATGTCAATGCCTTCAATAATCCAATATTCGTCGGTTTCATTTGAATGGCAAATACTGCTTAAAAGTTTTGCTAACATATCTTGCAAACGCAATGTTGCATTTGTGTCTTTATCGTTAGTTTTGGGAAACATTGCTTGATATGCACAACGCAAGTGGTCAAGTTCAATGATACTGTGTCCGGTGTCCTTTTTTACCAAACGTGCAAGAGTAGATTTTCCGCTTCTTGAAACGCCCCAAATCAAAATATTTTTCATGGCGCTATTTTAACACACTTAAACCACGGCCGCAATTACTAACACGTTAACTTCTTTCGCGCCTGCTTGCATAAGTATTCGTGCACATTCGTTTACCGTCGAGCCGCTTGTAAAAACATCATCGACCAAAATAATTTTTTTATCTTTTGCGCTGAACGCATTTTTGATAACAAATGCGTTTTTTAAATTATTGGCGCGTTCGCGTACTGTCATTTCTTTTTGAGGGCTTGTTACTTTTACCCGTATAATTGCATCATTTGAAACAGGGAAAGGCACCATAGCGGAAATTTCCTTTGCAAGCAGCAAAGCCTGATTATATCCGCGGCTTTTCTCGCGCTTTTTGCACAATGGCACGGGGACAAGAATTGTATCAGGCGAAACAGTTTCATTTTCCCGTAGCCATGCTGCCGCCATGTACGGGGCAAGGGCTGTTGCTACTTGGCTGTCATCATTATACTTCAACCGCAGTATTAATCCGGCAATTGGGTCACTGTATAGGAATGCTGCGAAGGCTTTGTAAAAGTATTGCTTTTGCTTTTGGTCTTTATAAGTCACCGGTTCGGTGTTGATGGGTAAATCACTTGCACACTTGTCGCATAAATAAAGATTCTGCGGCAGATTTAATTCGCTCTTGCAGATGAGGCAAGTATAGTTTGGAAATAAAAAATCTAACACATTTAAGTTTATCACAATACATTTATTTTGTGTTATGATATAATAAGCGTATGGATCAAGAAGCAAAGGATATTGAATGGGCAAATCAAAACTGTAATAGGTTGCAACTTGCCGAGTTCGAGAAACTTTTCGACGAACTTATTAATGACCCAAATGCACGGCCGATTATTATGGAATTTGCCGGAAGTAAATCGTTTGACGAATTTATTTCTTCAAAAAGAGAAAGTATTTTTGGCAATCAGACTTTGTATGCAGTACAAGACAGTTTACTTAAAACAACAGAAATCTTTGAGAATAAAGGCGCAATAAATGGCGAGAAGTCATTTAATGTACAAGACCAAATATTTCAAATAGGGTTCAGCCGTGACGAGTACGATGTCATAAAGCAAGGCAAGAAACCAATAAAATCCGAATCGAAATCTATTCAAGAAAACCATACAGAAATTAAGAACGAACTTGTCAAAATCGCAAAGATAATTGAAGACTATAATGCCACTGTGCCGGAAAATGAAAAAATCAAGTACGCAGTAGCGGGAGCATTGGCCGGCTATTTGCAGCTAAAAGACGAACAGGGGCAACCACTTGGGATAGATGGACTTTTAAGATATCATGGGGATATTGACATATGCATGAGTCCGCCCGACATTCAAAAATTAAAAGAAATTGTCAAAAACCGTCCGGAACTTGGACTTGTATATGAAAGTCACGAAGTAGGCCACCAGGACTGTTTTGTCAAAAATCCTGGTGATACATTTCACATCGGCTTTGTACCGTGGGGTAATAGCTATGATAAAAAGACCGGTGAATACGTTCAAACGGCATACATCGGTGATGAAAACACCCAAGGTCCCGCGGAGACTATTAAAATTGAGCATCGGTCCAGAACAATAGATCTTGAACAAAGACATACGGCATCTGTCGAAATAGACTGCATTCCGGTTCACTGTATGAGCATTGAATATGTTCACGAATTGAAAAAACTATGTGCACGGGGCAAAGACCATTATGACATGCCGATCTGGGAGAATAATCTTCCGCATCTTTTAGAAAAACAAAATGACCCGGAAATCCAAGTATCATTCAAGTCTGCGGTTGAAGAAAAAGATATGACGGATGGTCAAATAAAGCATCTGGAGAAACTTGAAAATTTAATGAAACAGTAGTATTCAATTATTAAAAGTTTGTGATATAATCATAAAGTGACTCAACTTTTGACGGAAAAACAAATTCAAACCGGTATCCAAATTATTCGTAACGGCGGACTGGTCGCATTTCAAACGGAAACGGTATACGGTCTTGCTGCGGATGCAGGCAACAAATCCGCTATTCAAAAAATATACGAAGCAAAAAACCGCCCTATGGACAAACAGCTTGTTTTGCAATTCGCATCGATAAAAGCTCTGCGTGCTCATTTTCCAAATGACGTAGATGAAATAACGCTTAATATTTTGAAAAAGTTCCGGGTCGGGTTGACAATGGTTTTACCAAACAGTACGGCTGTGCGAATCCCTGCTAACAAGTTCGCACAAAAATTCCTAAAAGCCTGCGGGGCACCGCTTGTGGTCACAAGTGCCAATACTTCGTCATGTCCGTCAGCGGTGACGTGGAATGCGGTTTATGATGACCTTAACGGACGAGTTGATGCAATCTTTATGTCAAAGCCAAGCAAAGTTGGTAAACCCAGCACGATTATAAAAATCGAAAACGGTAAAATAATAATATTACGTGACGGTGCAATTCCGGCGCAAAAGTTTGCTAAATTCAACAAAATCACCATATAGATAGTTGTGATAGAGCAAGTCCTGAAATCCTATCTTGAACATATCTGTGGAGCAAAAGCCGTAGGCGAAAATGTTTTAATGAGCACCCGCACTACGCTCAAAATCGGCGGTCCCGCCCGCTTTTTTGTCTCGGCAGTATCAAAAGAAATTCTTTTAAAACTTATAAACGCGTTAAATTACATAAATTACCCGTATCGCATAATTGGCGGCGGTTCTAATCTGCTGGTATCCGATAGCGGGTATAATGGAGTCTTGATTAAACCAACATTCCGTGAAATAGTGGAAAACAGTAACTTTATTTACGCCGATGCCGGAGCAACATTGGCTGCCGTAACAAAATTCGCCCGTGAACGGTCACTTAGCGGACTTGAATTTGTAGCAGGTATTCCGGGCTCTGTAGGCGGCGCGGTATTTATGAATGCCGGAGCATATGGCGGGCAGCTCAGCGACATTATAACAATGGTAGATATTTTACAAGGCGGCGAGATTAAATCAATTGATGCCAGTGCTTGCAGGTTCGCATACCGTACAAGTTGCTTTCAAAAGAACCGCAAACAAATTATTACGGGAGTATACTTTTTTTTGAAATCCGGAAATAAGGAAGATATTGAAAAAAGAGAGAGCGAAATTCTTACTTTCCGCCGCGAGGGTTCTGTTAAAAAACCAAATGCAGGCAGCATATTTCGCAACCCGGTTATCAACGGTATCACTGTGTCCGCGGGTAAACTTATTGACGATATCGGTTTAAAAGGCATACGTATCGGCGGTGCGGCAATAAGTCTCCGGCACGCTGGTAAAATTGTTAACCTTGGCGGTGCAACTGCCCGCGATGTCAAGGCTCTGATTCGCTTGATTCGCAAAAGAGTCAGTGCTGTTTATGATATAGATTTAAAAACTGAAATTGAAATACTGTGATAACCTACCGAGGTTTAGTTGCTTTTTATCCAGTCAATTATTTCGTCAATGCGTTCGGGTGCACCTTCATTTTGGACAATTCTATGTTTAACGTTTTCATAGACTATTAACTTTTTATTTTCCGTTTGCAATTGTTCATACATATTTTCTGTCGACAAATAACTGACGAGCGGATCAAATTTTCCCGCTACAACAAGAGTAGGGCAAACGACCTTTGAAACGACACGTTTTACACAACGCGATCCTTCTTTGAACATAATGCCGACAAGCCTTAATGAAAAAGAATGACATGCTAAATTATCTTTTCGGTTTACTTCAAGCATCTGTGCACTTTCGCTATGCTTCTTTTTCATTCGTATAAATCCCAAACATCTGTGAGGGATAAGGTTGAAAAGAATTGTTTTCAATACCATATTATTTTTTGTAACAAATTTATTTATTCCCGCTTTGCCTAGCGGATCAAAAAGTGGGCTTGATAATATCAGCCCATCAACTTTGGCAAACATTCCGGTGTGTGCAAGGCATATCTGACCGCCAAAAGAATGGCCGAACAAAATCAATTTCAGATCCGGATTATTGCGTCGGATATGTTCTACGAAACAATCAAAATCCTGCAGTAACTGTTTAAAGCTCTTGGCATCCCCTCGTTTGCCGGCACTTTCGCCATGACCGCGTAAATCCATTGCAAATACCGAAATATTATTTTCCGTCAGCTGTTCTATAAAATCAATATAACGTCCTTTATGTTCTGCTGTCCCGTGCACTATAATAACGCCAAACTCCGCATCTTGCACGGATTGTTCAAAATAAGCAATGCGGTGTTTTTTTATAATAAGGAACTTGGTTTCCATGTTTTTATTATACACATGTAATCCAAGTTAATCAAAACAATTGCCTAGAGAAGTTCTGTAATATGTTTTTCCGTATAAACCTCAATCCCTGCTTCAAGCAACAACTTTACGGTAACTCCGTTGCCCTGGACAAGGCGTCCGGAAAATGTGCCGTCATATATTTGTCCCACTCCGCAAGCCGCCGACTTTGTTTTTAAAATTGCAATTTTGCAATTGTTCGCTTTTGCGGTTTCCAAGCATTTTTGTGAGCCTTTAAAAAAATTCTCGGTTAAGTCCAGTCCTTGGTTATCAAATACCCGTGAACCTTTTTGTTCGGCAGGGTTCCTTGGTATTGTCAAGCCGCCTAAAACTTCGGGACAAACCGGAATCAAGTTATATTTTATTTTAAGCTTCTCAATATCAGGGGTGAAACAATTTCTGCCGTCATAACGGCATTTTTCTCCAAGCAAGCACGCGCTTATTAAAATGCTTTCTTTCATATGGTGCTCGTGAGTGGACTCGAACCACCACTGGGAGGATTTTAAGTCCTCTGTCTCTGCCGTTGGACTACACGAGCATTTTGACATTATATCACATGCAATTTGCATACCGCAATAAACTTGCTGCAAAAAGTCCAGTTCCGTTTGGGCATTCTTAATTGTTATTTAAGGAAGAAAAAAAAGTAAATGTCAATAATTAAGACGTGAATCACTTCGAAGGTTACTATATTAAATGCAACAACAGACAAACTGCAGTTGCTGTGATTTTCGGGCGCGCAAAAAGCAAGGAACGCCGCCATGCTTTTTTGCAAATAATCACGCAGGATGGCTCTTATAGCGCGGAATATCATTATGATGACTTTATACTAATTAAGAATCCGTTCATTTTAATCATCGGTCCAAACAAGGTCAGCTTTGAAGAAATGTCCGTCAAGATTGAAGATGTTGAAGGCAATGTAAAATTTGGCCGATTCACTCCTATCCGATACGATATTATGGGACCGTTCAAGTTTTTTCCGTTTATGGAATGCCGCCATACAATTATCAGCATGAATCATACGGTAACAGGCCGATTCTTTGTAAACGGCCGGGATATTGATTTCGACAGCGGGACGGGGTACATAGAAGGCGACCGAGGCAAATCTTTCCCCACAAAGTATTTTTGGACACAAACCCACTACCCTGACATCTCGGTGTCTTGTGCGAAAATTCCATATTTGGGTTTACGGTTTATCGGTACTATTTGCATAGTACATCACGAAGGTCGTGAATATCGTCTTGCCACATATTTGGGTGCACGTGTAAGAGAATTCACCAAAAACAAACTTGTGATAGAGCAGGGCAAAAAACGTCTTGAAGTCGATGTGTTGACTCCCGATGATAATATGCAAAAGCTGCTCGCCCCTATGCGCGGCAGTATGGACAGAATAATAACCGAGAGCGTAATAACAACCGTTCGTTACCGATTTATATTTCGTGGCAAGACATTAATTGACAAAACAAGCACCCAGGCTGCGTTTGAATATTCTGAAGTTACGGATTAGCAATAAACCATTTTATATTTTCTATTTGTTTTTCATATGTACTTGGATCACCGTGACCGTGATAAGCCATCTTAAATTTAACGCCGGCCAACCGTTTTAAACTTTGTTGCATAAGCTTTTCGTTTTCTTTGATAATCTGTGGTGTTGCTCTCTTGGCATCCGCTGTCAAATCGGTACGTCCAATAGTATCTTCAAATAAAACATCGCCCGTAAACAAGCAATCTTCAATTTGATATACAACGCTGTCTGGGCTGTGACCGGGGCACAGAATAGGCTTAATAACAAGTTTTTCTAATACAATCTCTTTATTATCGGTTGGCGTAAAAACAGGACACCTGAAGTTTGCTCTATAATCTTTTAGGCAATGCACATGGTCAAAGTGAGAATGGGTTACTAAAACCGCGTCCGGCTGTTTATCATTCAAGGCTTTTTTAACTTTTTCAATAGGCGCGCCTGCATCGATTATCACTGTTCTGCCAAGATGCTCGACGACAAAAGTATTGCTACTGAAATGACCCACAATTGTTTGAATTTTCATATAACAAGTGTAGCACATTAATTCGTACTTGCAAAACGAAGTAAAAGTGTATATATTGGTAAATACGGTACCATGGCCAAGTGTGAAAGAACCCCTTGCGGGAACCTTGCCACTTGTCCATAGTTCCTCACATTGTTCGGCACCATGGCCAAGTGGTAAGGCGAAGGTCTGCAAAACCTTTATTCCCCGGTTCAAATCCGGGTGGTGCCTCCAAAAGGGGATATCATATGAAAATAAGTCTAATTCAATACAGTTCCGGAAATGATTTGCGTGAAGACTTTGACAAAGCGATGAGTTTGGCGAAAGAAGCTGTTTTGAAAAATCCCGACATTATTTGTTTCCCCGAAGATTTTCTTAGGCCGCAAAATGATAATTATTTTACAATGCAAAGTTTTGAAATAAAATCGTTTCAGGCATTTGCAAAAGAAAATAATGTTAATTTGATTTTGGGAAGCGTTAATGTAAAAGATAATTCAAAAAAGAAAGCCACCAATACTTGTTTTATCATCGACCGAAGCGGAAAGATCGTGCATCGTTATGACAAAATTTTTATGTACAAAATCAACAAAAATGGTGTTGCATATGATGAAACCGCCGAGGTCAAACCCGGCAAGCGTCTTGGTTTATTTGAATTAGATGGAATTAAAATGGGTGTTGGAATTTGTGTAGATATTCGGTTCTCTTTTTATTTTGCCTCTCTTGTGCGATGCGGTGCAAAGATTATCTTTTTGCCTGCCGTTATGCGAAAAATAACAGGCGCAAAATTATGGAAGGTGCTGCCGATCGCCCGTGCCATTGAATGTCAGACATATTTCTGTGCAAACAGTCAAATGGGAAACAAAGGTGGCAGTAAAACAGGCGATGCCGTAGGTAATAGTAAAATCATTTCATATGATGGCGGGATAATTTCTGAAATTGGCGAAGAAGAAGGAATATGCACCGCAGAAATAGATTTAAAAAAACAAGAGATATTTCGCAATGAAATATTAATGCTTGATCAATTCAACAGAAAGTTTCATTAAAAAATAACAAGGTTCAGTTCTTTTCATAAAATGTATTAGGCATTGTTATGCCCAAATATAGCAAAAGAGGAGAACAGAAAAATGTTTGACAGATTCTTATGCGGAAGCAGCGAGCACTGCGGCCGTACAATGCATCATAATGCAGGTATTAATAACGATGATTGTTTCCGTCCTGCCGAAAACGTTGAACGTGAGTGCTTTGTCAAAGAAACCCGCACTTCAACAAACTGGCACCGAAATCCGGAATGTAGCAACAGTGACCAAAGCGGAATGATGCGCCGCTATTAACAAAAAGGCGGGCTTTCCCGCTTTTATCACATATCTTGCTGTCTATGTAGAAAGTCGGTCTTGAAATATTTGTCGGTTTGTGATATAATTCTCTGAATGAAAAAAAAATTAATAACAATTGATGGCTTAGCAGCAACAGGTAAAACCGGTCTAAGCTCATCTTTAGCAAAAGAACTGGGGTTCACTCATTTTAGTTCCGGCATGATGTTCCGTGCATTTGCGATGCTTGCCATGCAAAAGGGCATAGACCACAATAATGCCGCTGCCCTTATGGCAATTCTTGAAAAGTTTGACTTAACAATACACCATGTTAATGGCAAAGAGCGAATATTTGTTGGCGGAAAAGATGTAACAGAAAGACTTTACGAAGAAGTTTTTGCGCAATTTGCAAGCAAAACCCATGTACATCCCGGGCTTGATGAACTTATGATTTCAAAGTGGCAAACAATTGCGGCAGGTAATGACACTGTGATGGAAGGTCGCAATTTGGGATCACGCGTTTTCCCGGCTGCCGAACGTAAAATCGTTCTTACAGCTGACTTATACCAACGCGCCAAGCGCAGAAGCCTGCAACTTGGCGAACCGATTGGAAGGGTATACTTAAACCTGAAACAAAGAGACTCCAAAGACATGGAAGGCGACTGGTATACTGACACAGTGCCGCATGATGCATTGTTAATAGATACAACGAAAAAAACAACCGGACAAGTACTGGACGAATCTTTACAATATTGCCGATATATTAATGAAAAATAGTTTGACATTCAAACTATTTATTGATATAGTTTGACGTTCAATCTAACTAAAGGAGAATAATTACATGGCTAACAAATTCATTATCTCAACAGACAACTGTGCAGATATTTTCAAAAGTGAAATGCAAAAAAACGGTATTTACTTTTTACCTCTTAAACGGATTCTCGGCGACAAAGAATTTGCCGAAATTTACGACAGCAGTAAAGAGTTCGACAACTTTTATGAAGAAATAAAAAAGGGAGCCTTACCTTCAACATCGCAAATCAATCCCGACGAGTTCATAACTCATTTCAATGGAATTCTTGAAAAGGAAAAAGAAGGGGACATCATTCAAATATCTCTTTCAAGCAGTATTTCCGGCACACATGCAAGCGCGGTAGCCGCAGCAAACGAGTTAAATCCAACGCTTAAAGGGCGAAAGATTTACGCATTTGACAGCCTTAGTGCCGCGTGCGGGCAAAGGATGCAAATAGACAAGTTCATGGAACTGTGCGCAAATACAGAAGCAGAAAAGGCAATAAAAATTGTGGGGGACATTCGTGATAACCAACATTTGCTTTTCATGGTTGATGATTTGTTCCATTTGAAGCGTGGCGGACGTGTAAGCGCAGCTAAGGCTGTTGTTGGTTCTTTATTAGGTGTAAAGCCGATATTGACGTTTAACAGACAAGGTAAACTTGCGGTAATTGATAAAACGCGGGGAGCAAAAGCATCAGCGTGGTTTCTTTCTGCAATAGAAAAATATGCAACCTCACCCAATGAAATATATATGATAAGGACTACCCAATCGGAAACATTTAATCAAATCGCAAAAGGTTTATCAGATAAATACCCAAAAGCAAAAATAGTCGAGGGTCGGGTTGGTCCTATTATTGGTACCCATGTTGGCAGCGGAGCACTTGGGATTTGTTTTCAAGGTAAACCGCGTCTAGATGTTTAATTATCGAATCAAATCTTTAAATTCAGGCGCTACAGCAGGACTTTTCAAAAGCAAGTGCTTCATATAATCAAAGTCAATTTGATGATGTAATTTAATGCCATGTGCGGCGCAGTTTGCTATGTTATCTTCTTCAATGCGCCGCAGGAACACAAACGCATCTTGCGCGGAAATGTCGATTCCCATTTCTTTTGCGGTGGCTCTTAGCAATTCAATGTTTTTAATCGTTGAACCGCCCGATGTGGCGACGTCTTCCAATGTCGCAATACGTGCGTCCGGTGCAAGTTTTCTCAAACCTCCCACAGCGCGGTCATGCCCGGGCTTATCGGAATCACGCAACACTATGTTCGGTAAATTCAAATAATCCGCCGTTAAATATCCTGTTGCCAACTTTCCGTGCGGAACGATATTAACCGCATCGAATTTAATGTTTTCTGCTTTTTCAACGTCGCGGATTTTCTTTGCATCAAGGTGCGCAATAAATCGTGGAATATCACGGTCAGCCATTCCTCCGATGTCACGTATATTTGCAAAAACACGGGTGACATCGCCGCCAGGAACAGCAATTTCATTTTCCGGAATGCCTGTCAATATGCCTTTATTAATTGCATCGCGAACGGCTTCAACCAACTGTTCTTTATCGGTTGGTAAAGTAATATCGAGTTTCTTTAATTTTTCACGCCCCTTTGCCAAAACCTTGGGCTCGTCAAAAGTTTGTATATATCCGTCAGTTATTAATCCGTCAACAACATGTTCTGTAAGAGTTTTTTGTTCTTGTGCTTTTTCAACCTCGGCATTAATGTCATCACGCCATTGTTTGGCGGCTTCTGCGGGTGTGCGGCCTTGAAGATATTTCTCTTGTGTAAGTCCCGACGAAATCGGGAAAATAGCGTTCTTGTCGGCAAAAGGTTTTCCGCCTTGCTTGCCAAGACCCGGAGCCAAAACAAGCAACGGATCATAGCCGTATTCGGCTTCGACCATTCGGATATATTCAAGTGCTTTTCCTTGTGTGGCCCCCACAACCAAACCAACGCGACCCTGTCCCCATTTATGCGCATCAAGCGCAACATGTTGGTAAACTTTTAAACCGTCAGATGAAAGATTTTGAAGTTGTGAACTTGGGTTGGACATGGCTCCCATAATCATGGCACAGACTTGTGGATCTTTGTCAAGATACGGCTGGACAGCATCTTGTCCTGAATAAGAATGAAGCGTAACAATATCGGGCTTGAAATTTTCAAGGTCAGCATGTGCCCAATGCTTTTGTGTATCCAAAATATCGCCGCGTTTGGCATCCATAATTGTAAGGAGTCCTTTACCTTTTGCATATGCCATCAATTTCATCATCACGTTGCGTGTTGCTGTATGATTCTCGTAAAAAGCAAGATTTAGTTTTATACCAAGAATGTAAGACTCTGTTTCGTCAATTATTTTTTTATATTTAATCAGAAGGTGGTCCGCTCCAAGCTGTGCAAATTCTTCCATAGTGGGGTCAAGCCCTAAAATTACTCGCGTGTTTTTCTCTGCTGTAAGTCTGTTTGCTTTTTCAAAGCCTGTCTCTGGTTCTTCTTCTTGTTGTTTGCCGTACAAATCCCTAAGTACATCCATATTTTCCTCCGTTTTAATACCCCAATTAAAAAATTATATCAAAAATACTAGATACAATCAATACTTTAGTGTATAATTTTTGCATGAACGCAAAAAAAACAAGACAATATAATTTGATAATTGAAATTGCGGCAACGGACGCCGCGGATGCCAAACTTCCCACACTGCTTGCAGAACTATGCGCCACAGATTTCACCACAGCATTTGAAATGTGGGAGTTTATGCTGGCACAATCCCAGGCACAACTTGGCGATGCCGAAGTTTGCGTTAATATAGAAGAAAAACCATTCAGCATGTTCTTGCGTATCTCTGAAACAAAAACACGTCAGCTTTTTTGCGAAAGCTTACCATTGCAAAAACTTGTTTACGGCAACTGCGCCACCGGTGGCACAAGTCATAACCTTGGTTTTCTTGTTAATCTTGTTTTGTCTAATAAACTGGACAACGCCGATGAATGTTTGCGTTGCCTGAAAAGCAACTCTGCCGTTGACTTCAACGAAAAAATGCGTATTGTGGTTGACAGTGTTTTCAGTACCTACTGCGCGCGAAATAACGTCAAGGTTCCTGTTCTTAACAAGAAACAAGTCAAGCTATTGCTTTCTTATGTTGAAAAAGTCCGCGGACCGAACAAGGCATTGCTGACACAAAGGCTAAAGGAGTTGTAACATGGCAAATTCAAAAAAACCAAACAAACGCAAAGGTAAAAGAGAGAGCAGGATGGATATTTGGCTGCTTGTAATAGGAATTGTCGTATTTGTGGCGGTCGTTGTAACAGTAGCTGTTTTGGTTCCCGGCAGCGGCGGTGACAGCAGCGGTGTCAATCACCCGGGACAGGATTGTTGCTGACGGGAATAAGAGACAAATGAAAAAGCAGATTGCGGGGAATCTGAATAAAAGAATAGTGTTAAAAACATGAAAAATAGTTTGTATAAAAGAAGTCTGACAGGGCTGCTTGGTATTCACGTGTGCTGGGCAGCTCTTGATCTTTTAATAGCCACATTTTTAATTGCCGAACTGATTTATGAAACGGGCAGCATTGGCGTTGTTGCACTTTTTAATATTGTAGTCTTTTCTGCAATTTTTATTTTCTTTTTCATTTTTGCATATATCGCAAAACGATATTCTTGTGTTTGGTGTGTGCGCGGCGGGGTATTGGTAAATGTTATCCTTGTCGCCCTTATATGCTTATTGCCAAATAAGCTTGTCGAGTTTAATCTACTGTTTGCTGCTCTTAACGGCATGGCAGGCGGTATATTTTGGGTGGGCATGAATAACTATACACGTCGTACAATGGGCGGTACAAAAATGGTCACATTCCAATCATATCTCCAAGTCTCTCATGCTGCAGCAAGAATTATCTTTCCGTTTACCATAGGCTTTTTAATTCATTATATAAGCTTTTTTATCGCCGCAATCGTAGCATTTGGCATAGGTGTCATCTTAGTCGCATTCTCATTACTGTTGTATGAAGACAAGCGAAATACGGTTTTCAGCATGAAACGATATTTTGTATATATGAAAAAGCAAAAACTTTTCAAACCTGTGTTCGGTAATTTCGCGATACAGTTTATCCGTATGTTTTGGTCAACTTGCGCGGCTTTCTGTGTGACAGTATTAATTGCGGTTGTTATTAATAACAGTTTTACTTTGGGTTGGCTTAATTCTGTTTTCTCCGCAGGTGCAATCGCCGTTGCAATGGCCTATCGTTTTATAAAGCCCGGCAAATTAAAAAATGTGCTTTTCATCGGAACGGCTGTGCTGTCGTTTTTGTTATCACTTGGTCTTTTGTTTTCTGTCGATAAATTGACAATAATATTGTTTCAACTTGGCAGCGCAGTATGCCTTATAATCCCTAACATAGAAACCGCAACATTGCAGCTGGATGTTATGAAGAAACTTGGTCACGAAAAATACAATACCGAATCTGTAGTGCTTGTTGAATTTGCGTATTTTGTGGCACGTATGGTTGGTTTTGGACTTATATTTTTGGCATTCTATGTGGATGGGCCTTCAATGTGGATGTTCCGGATTTTAACCGTTGTATTCATGTCAATGGCGATTATTTGTTCTGTGTGCGTAAAACTTTGGTACCGTGCATATACCGGTGTAAAACCTCGGGAAGTACCACCGACCCATCCTCCTGTTGAAATTGCTCCACAATTGCAGGAATCAAACGGCTCGTAGCAAGTCCACTCGCATTAAGAGTATGCACAAATTCATTCGAGGTAATCAACCTGCAGCCCTTGCCGTCACAAAGGTGTTGTGTCGTTTTTGTTTTTACATTTGCTCTGCGCGCTTGATAATCCAATGCATTAGAACACGAACTTACTTCTTTGTATCCGCCCATAGACGGAATGTGAACTTCAATGTCATATGTTTTTGCCATAACCGGACCAAGGTCACCCGCCGCCAAAGCCACGGTTTGATAATGTAAGCCAAGCCCCTCAACAAGTTTTTCCG
>Ga0099364_10008600_pt1 | contig 14340 bp, 5 predicted proteins | sample TergutTh196P3_FD_73070 | JGI IMG/M metagenome (GOLD analysis project Ga0099364, IMG submission 73070) | Microcerotermes parvus P3 segment gut microbial communities from Pointe-Noire, Republic of the Congo - Th196 P3 | ecosystem: Host-associated > Arthropoda: Insects > Digestive system > Gut ... | reverse complement strand
TGGAAAGTACCTAAAAAACCTAAAAACGACTCGGAGGCACTGTATGACTCGAAAGCACTGTGCAACCGAGCACTAAACTGTCCGATGGAGAAGGGGGATGGCACACTTCGGCACAGATTTCCTCAATCATCTGCTTTGTCGCTGCTTCGACGGCATCCTGCCAACGTGACTCGCCGAACTGCGACTTAAATGGTTCTTTCGTATGCGCAAAAATGATTCCACGAGAATTGTTGACCAACGCTCCCGAACCATCAGGATAGAAAGCCTTTGCGACATCCTTTGCCGTGCCGCCCTGCGCTCCGTAGCCGGGAACAAGAAACGGTGCAGACGGCATCACCCGCCGCAGTTCCGCCAGTTGTTCCGACCAAGTTGCTCCAACAACCGCCCCGACACTGCCCAATGTGCGCTGGGCAAGTTGTTCGACATATTCCGCAACACAACGGTAAATCGGTTTGCCATCCACTGACAAATCCTGCAACATTTTTCCGCCGATATTGGATGTCTTAACGAGAACATACACGCCCGCCCCCCGTTCGACGGCAGTGTTGACGAACGGTTCGATAGAATCATCGCCAAGATAAGGGGAGACCGTCAACGCATCGGCACCCCAAGCGGATTCGGTTCCCAAGATTCCGGCGGCATACGCTTCGGCAGTCGAACCGATGTCGTTGCGTTTGCCGTCAAAAATCACGAGCAGTCCCTTTTGCTTGGCATACCGAATGACATTCCGCAAGGCGATCATACCTTCGGCACCATATTGCTCAAAGAATGCCGACTGCGGCTTGACCGCAGGAACCAGCGGAGCAACGATGTCGATGATTGTCTTGCAAAACCGCTCAAAGACATTGGCAACAACATGAGCGGGGGGCGTAAGCCCCCCGGTATCGGATCGGTACACTGTCGGCAGCGAATCCCATCGGGGATCAAGTCCCACCAACACAGGATTGCCTTTGCTGCGAATCGTTTCGGATAATAATTGGGAAAAAGTCATGGAAAAGAGGACAAAGCAGAGACATTTGAACGATAAAACCGAGAATCCCCCACGAGGGGAATGATTCACAATTCACCCGGCGATTACGGCGGAGCGGCACCTACATCTCCGGCTAGTTGGGGCGCGTTGTTTTGCGTTTTATTTTTACCTAACTTGCCCCCTTATTTTAACATTAATTGCTTTCATTTTGGTTTTTTCGGCACTTCGGACGCTGTCGACGCATATTTCTCGCATTGCGTCTATCGGCAATCGGCGGGCGGAGACTTGCGGGAAAGTGGAATGTGCCGATTAGGGAGTTCACAGAGTCAGTATCGGTAGATACGGCAAGATACCGACAGTGCCGGTGCTGCCGCACCGGCACTCTGGGAACATTTTATCCGCCGGAACTGTAAGTGCGTTAAGTTAAAGCCACACGATTTTCACCGGCACTCGACTCGGGTCCTAATTCCGACGCACCTGATTCCCCTCAACTTGGCGGACGAGCCGCTTCATCTGCAACACGGCAATCGTTGCCCGAACAATATGCACCGGCAAATGTACCGCAGCAACGACATCATCTATCGGCATCGGTTCTTCGCCGATAGCCTCGATCACTTTACGCTCCGTTTCGTTCAAGTCCGGCGGCAGTTCGACGGCTTTCGGTATCTCTTGCTCCGGCGGTCGGTGCGGGGCAGCGGTCATCCTCACCGGTTGCGTGGCTTTCGGCACGGTTTCTGCTGGAAGTCCCAACACTCCGCCGTCTGGAAGGTAAACGTGCAACGGACAATGCAGACAGTCCGGTCTCGATTTGTCGCAGAACTCTCGACCGAGCCGCACCAAAAACTCCTGCATCTTTTGGAACAACTTCGCTCCGTAAGGCTCTTCGTCCGGGGTAAGTTCCCGATGAATTAACTCCTGAATCTGTGCGTCATTCGCACGGAGTTCGGCAATGCCGTGCCGCTTCAACACCCGGACGGTAAATGTATCGACCATATAAATCGGCACCTGTCCTGCATAGAGCAAAATGTTGTCTGCGGTGCCGTTTCCGATGCCGGAAATGCTCAATAACTCCCTGCGTATCACCTCAGCATCTCTTGCAAAATAACGGTCGAGATCGCCGCCGCTCTGATCCAGAATGAGTCTCGCAACTGTCTTGATACGCGCTGCCTTCTTCGTTTGAAAACCGACGGGACGGATCAATTCCGCTAACTGTTCGTCTGTCTGTTGAACGATTTTATTGAAGTCGAGCAATTCTTTCGCTCGCAACTCATGGAGAACTTTATCGACGGTCTTCCACGTCGAGGCTTGCACGAGGACGGCACCGAGGATCACTTCAATCGGATGCTCTGACCACCAGGGATAATCGGACTTTGCCGCGTAGTATTCCCGAAGCGTCTCAAAAATCTGGCGAAGGATCGACATGGCTTAACGCTAAATACTTCCATCCCCGCTCACGGCGGATTGTTTTTGGCTTTCTTTGAGTTTTTTGATCATTTTGGAGAGTCGGGACTTTTTTCGGGCGGCGGCGTTTTTATGCACGATTCGTTTGGAACTCGCCTGATCGAGTGCTTTGACTGCATCGCGGAAGAGTTTGTCGGCATCTTCGACGTTTCCTGCTTGTACAGCCTTCACGACATTTTTACAACGGTTCCGAACGAACGAGCGTTGGGAACGATTTCGTTCTCTGGTAGCGATGTTCTGGCGAAGCCGTTTTTTGGCACTGGCAATGTTAGGCATACAATTTTGTCTAGGTCTCCCACTGTAATATCCGAGTTGCTGATTCTACCGCAATTTTTGAGAAAGACAAGGGAGTCCCTACAGGCAACCGGGTGCATAGAAGTTTATGTGGACCTACGGCGCAAGAGCGGGGGGTGTTAGCCCCCCGGTGAATTTGAAGTGCCCAAACCGGGGGGCTAACACCCCCCGCTCTTGCGCTAACACTCCCGCTCCTGCGCTTACGTCTCTCCTTGCGTTTCACTACCGACCGAGCAGACTCAACATATAGTTCGGTATCTGATTCGCAATGCCCAACGTGTTCATGTTCGCCTGCACCAATATCTGCGCACGCGTCAAATTCGATGTCTCCTCCGCAAAGTCGGTGTCCCGAATCTGACTCTCCGCCTCCATCAACGACGACAACGTGTCATTCAATACATTGATGTTCGTCTCCAACGTCGCACGCTGCATCGTACCTAATCGACCACGTATCGACGTAATCGCCAAAAGCGACTCCTGCACAATACGGAACGCCTTGCTCGTACTGCCCCCCTTGCTCTCGTCCAACGCCGCATCATGACCCGAACGAAGTTGATTCAACACCCCCGACGGTCCGCCAAGCATCACCGTGTTAATACTGCGGATGCCCATCGAAATCTGCTGACGAGATACCACATCAGGACCCACCTGGAACGTCGCACCGCCGCCGGCAATCGTGAAACCCGTCGAAAAGCCCGCCATCGTACCGGCATACTCCGAAAACGTAAACGTCATCGACAACGACGATGTGTTCAACGAAACGCCCAAACCCGTACCCGATGCACGAACGCCGTTGATAATCGCTTCCACATCCTTGCCGTTCGCTCTTTCGGCTTGATTGCCCGACTCGTCCGTAACGGCAAACGTCGTGTATCCCTCCGGCTCGACCGATTGAGCATACACATGAACAAACTGATTGCTCCCATAGTCCGTCGAACGGAAAATCAAAAAGTAATCCGTCGCATCCGAACCGAAGAGCAGTTTCGCTCCGTTCAGTTCGCCCGGAGGCGCAGCACCGCCCGTCGTAATGAGCGTGTCATCGTCAGGAGAGATAAAACCAGTACCATTGCCGAGTTGAACGACTTGGAAAAGGTTTCTTGTTCGCGGATCACTGTTGATCAACTCTTGAATGTCGTTGGCAGTCGTTCTGCCGAAATTGACATGGATCGTGATCTTCTTGGAATCCGGGTCAAAGATGAGTTGCAAGCCGTTTTCGGTAGTGCTGTTCGGAGTAATCAAGTTACCGCAGTCGTCTCGCGGCAAACCGAAGTACGGATCATCATCGCACGGATTCTCCGCAGAACCGCTGACCAAGTTGTCCGCAAAACGTCCCGTTACCGAGTTGTCGTGAATGTACTCAATGGTGTAGCCGTCCCATTCTGGTCCGAGGTTTCGGGCAATCAACTGGTAGGAAGCATCGATTCCCCGTTGCGAAGTCATCACTCCCGTCGAATGTCGGGCAACATAGTGCTGCTTCTCCACATTGTCATTCCAGCCGACAAACATAATGTCGTTGATGATCCACTCTTCGCAGTCTCCGCGTGCAACCGTCGGATGCAGCAAGCCGTATCCGTAGGGGTCGCTGCAATCGTCCCAAACGGCACCTGCCGGTCGGACAATGCTGACACTGATGTTATCGACCAACGCAGGGTCAAGGTCGTTCCACCAATTTGTCAGGTCGGCAGCCGTCGTGGTAATGTTCCCCACCGCATCGGTCGCAAGATGAACAGTAATGAGTGCCGGTTGAATCAAACCGCCGCTCGTTACAATCGGACCGTCCTTCACGAAGTCGATCACTTTGCCGTCGGAACCTTGCACCGTATTGTATGCCCTTGCCGTGAACAAATTACCGACAACAGGGTCGGCATTGATCAAACGCACAATGTCTTCCTGTGTCGGATGCTGGTACGCATCCGGTGAATTCGGTGCGCCGGGACCAAGGTTTTCGGCGGCAAGCCAAACGGTAACGGTTCCTCCTTTGCGTCCGCCCGTCTCTCCGGTGTTCGCAATGTTCGTGAACCGGCTGCTAGACAAACCGATGTGGTCAAACGTACCGCTGCCGTCATTCAACGGACTCTCCGAATACGAAAGTTCCGCCTCGAAAGGAACGCTCGCATTGTTGATGGCGGCAATAATGTCATTCGTTGTTACCTGATGTACCCGTGCACTGTCAATCGAAATACGGAGTTGCCCCGTTGCTAAGTCGAACGACACCGAAACCGGATCAGGATGAGAATGACTATCGTCAAGCCGCATCATCACGTCGACGTTGTTGTACAAGTCGCCGCGCTCCGTCGATGTAATGAAAAACGCACTGTTTGGTATCGACTGTCCCGTGCCGGCATCCAAAAACGTCGCTTGTGCATACGCAAAGGATGTGCCCGGATCGTACTCTACCCAGCCGTCCCGGCGGTCGGGTGCCAACCTGCCGTCGGCATCTTCGCCAACCCGCTTGAAGACGAATTGCACATCATCGTACTCTTCTCCGCGTTTGTTCGACGTAATGGTCAAACTTGCTCCGCTGTCTTGCGCAGTCAAGACGGCTTGCGCTTGTCCGACAATGGCAGGAACCGTCGTTCGGTCAATCGACAATTCGCTGTTCGGCGGACCGGCGACAAACCGAATGTTCGGCGAATTCATTCCGCCGAGAAACTGCAACGCCGTTCCGTCGTTCGGATCACCGTAATAGGCAACCTCCTGAAAAGTGGAGACCGCAAAGTAACCGTTGTTGTTCGGTGCGAGCCGTGCCGTAATGACAGGCGGATCGCTCAAATCGTAGTATTTCCCTTCGGCGTTCTCTTTGGCGAGTTCGGCGATCATTTCGGGACACATAACCCCTCCCCAGAACGCCGAGTTATTCAAAGCGGTAACGAGTTCTGCCGCCGTGGTAATCACATCTCCGCCGCTCACACCGCCGTCGAACGCTTTCTCAAAGGCGGTCTTGGTGTGAATGTAGGCGTAGAACGCCGGTTGTTCCTGCACTATCGACAGGTCAACTCCGTGCGGTCCCGGGGCGCGTTGCCATTGTCCGCTCGCATTCATCCAGCCGACGATGTTGCCGTCCCGGTCAATCGCGTAATCGTAAAGCCGAATGGGACCGGTGCCGTCGTTGTCCACCGTCGTCGAAACGGTAAAGAGACTCGCAGCCCGCTCACTTCCGCGAGACATGTAACTGTCCAAATCGAAGATTGCCGCAATGTCGTTCGCCGTCAGTTGACGCTCCACGGCTCCCGAAGAAACCGTCGTATTCAGCGGCGGATTCGGTGTCAAGTAGGTCATGTACGTAACAGTGCCTAATGTCAGAGAACCTACCTCAATCGCATCATCGGCAGCGTCATCGGCATCTGCGGGTATCCACAGTTCCCCCAATCCGAGCGGTTTGCCCGACCACTGTGCATTCAGGGCGGCAATCGCATCTCTATACGTCGGCGGATCAGTAGCACCAGCATGGAAATATACGGTGATTTCCGTGTGACCGGTCTGTGTGACTCTCAAACTGTCAAGGTTCGCCGGATTCTCGCTCGATGGAAACTCGGCAAACCTAATCGTGAAGCCGTCCCAAGCGGGATCGAGATGCGCAAAGGTAAGATCTTCAGGATCAGGAACGTCTCCCGTATGTCCCCATGAACCTCCTCCTACTGGAGTCGTTACCGTCGAGGATGCTCCGTTAACGTCAACCCAACGCCAATCGTTGCTGGGCAAACTGCTCAACGGAGTCGCAGCGGCAGAACCAATGAGCCGCCAGGGCATAGACAACCAGTCGTCAGGGTCGCTCGGATCGGGTGCACCAGGATAGCTGGGACCGGCTGGGTCTTGCACTCCCTCCGGGTTATTCAAGGCACGGAGAATATCGTCGTAAGTAGCATTGGAACCCAACGCTATCGTGATTCGTTCGCCGTCAAAGGTTACGGAATGGATACCGCCGCTGCTAGGTGCAGGTGTCCCCGTGTCCGCAAAGACAATGTCGATGTTGTCCCAATACGTATTGCTGTGATGAAGATAGAGTCCATTCCCGACGTGTCCCGACCGACCGTCGGGCGAATAGGTATAGGGGTGATACGTCCGAAAACCTATCGTCTCCGAGACCAGCGCAGTCGGCGCATGAGGATAGGCAAGAGTGCCGTCGGCGTTGACCCATGATAACGAGGAAACCGGTATGAGGCTAGAACCACCTGGCACAGCAGCCGCAGGACCCGTCAGCCGCCATGCCGGTGTGCCGGTTGTCAGGTTGCCGAACGGATTGTTCAGTGCATTAAGGATGGCATCGTAAGTCGCATCGTCGTCGAGCAGAACGTTGACGTTCGTTCCGTCGAATGTTACGATCACACTTCCGCCGGTGTTGCCGGTCTTGGAAAAATTGAGCGAGAGAGCATCCCATCGGCTGGTACCGAGTGGTGCGGGCGGACTGGGATCGCTCGTATGCGACAGGTAATAGTGTTCGCCGACGGGAACGTCGGTTCGCACTGTTAACGAACCGGTGTCTATCGTCCGCAACGTGCCGGAAGGCGGAACATCGGGTCCCGCACCGCCGGGAGTAGCACCGTTAAGTGTTACGGTTACGCCGTCGTGCATGAATGGAGCAGCAGTGTTAGGCACCCCATCCCACGTTAACCCGGTGAGGTTCATTCCGGCAGGTACGCCGGTTGCATTGTTAATCGCTGCGAGTATGTCGTCATATGAGTGAGACGAAGCACTATCAAACCCTACAGCGATGGTGCCATTACCGGGAGGACCTGGACTATACACGGCTGTTACGGCGAGATCGCCCGTGTCTCCAAACTCGATGTAAATGTTATTCCAATCTTCGTTGCCGTAAGTGCCCTGCAAAGTTATACCTGTGGCTACCTCTGTTGACGTAGCGCGGGTTCCAGTGGGACCGAAATTGAACGACGAGCCGTCCGCATTGACCCAACTGAAGGAGGTTAATGAGCCGCCTCTGGTGTCAGCCCAACGGTTGAGTTCGTCGATAATGTCTTGGTACGTTGCAAGGTTGTCATAGACGACGGTGACTCTTCCGCCCGATTCAGTGGCGGTAACTTGATGCGAACCTCCCGATGGTTCTCGCGGAATGAATTCGATCATGAACCCGCTCATGGCAGCATCGCTATGATGGAGATAAAGTTCCTGCGTACCGATGGTCGTGAGGGCAAAGTTGCTTCTTCCGACCACGCCGGTTTCCACTTTCGGCGAGAGGGATCTCGGGACACCGGGATTCTTCGGATCGCCGTTGACATCCGCCCAGTAGAGGTCTTCGCCGATCAGTGCAGGCGGTTTCCCGCCTACCCAAGGACCGTTATTGAGTGCGTCAAGAATATCTTCGTAACTCGCTTGGGCATTGGCTCTGACGACCACCGTACTGGTGAGACTGTCAAAGACAATGTCCACTCCCGGATTGGTCGTTGATTCGAATGTGAGGAAATAATTTTCCCACGCCGGACTCTTATGAGCGAGGTACAGTCCATCGCCGACCGCCCTTGTGGTAACGCTCGCTTGCTCTTGTACGTTTGCTCGGGGCGGGATTATTCCATCCGGCGGCACAACGATAAAGAGCGAACCTGCCACACCGCCGCTGTTGTGCGTGTTGCTGCTGACGGTGCGTCCCGCCGGAGTGGCGGTCAGTCTCACGTCGTTCAAGGTTTTCGCACCGATTTGCGGTCGGACATCGAACCCATGTCCCGTGTTATTGCCCAGTATGTTGAGTGCATCTTGGACATCCCGCAACGTGGTGTTGCCGTCATTGTTGTAGAATACAGTGAGGATTTTGTTTGTTACCTCTCCGCGTTCGTTGAGGATTTCGTCAAATCGGGCAACGGCTGCTCGGTTTCCGAGTGATGGACTGTCATGGCTGGCTGCCACGAATTGGATTTCGACGTTGTTGTATTCGGAACTGGCAACCCGGGATTGAATCGAAAAGTATTCGTTGGCTGCCAAGTCGAAGGCGACGGATGTGCCGTTGACTCCTCCTGAAGCGGCACCCGGAACGTTGCCGAACAGAGCGGTCGAACTTTGTCCCGACTCGCTGTAATAGGCGTAGGGCATTCCTGCTGTGCCGTTGGGATTGTGGTTCGTGCCGTTGGTCGAGTTCAAAATGTCGGCATAAAACCGCGGATCCGTCAGCGAACCGTCCACGTAGAATATGTTCGCATTGTTGTACTGTGCGCCTTCGATGTTCGCCTCAAATTTGAGGGCGTTGTTGTCGCGCATCGGCACCAGTTGTCCGTTGATCATTGTCCAAGTGGTGTCAATGTCGTCGGCAAACGCCGCCTGATAGGCTTCGGTTTGCAGATAAACCAGAATGGTTGCCGGTGCGCCTGCCGCGATCGGCTCTTGGTACATGATTTGTATTCCGTCGGACGTTCCTTCGAGGTATTTGATTTGGACGTTTCCGCCGTTGAGTCCTGCCAGTCCTGCTTCGATGATGATGTCGTTATCGGGACCGAGACTGCTAACGTAGAGCAATCCTTTGAGTGCATCGGAACCGACTTCGGCGACGACTCCTGTTCCGTCGGCGCGTTTGTTGATGATTTCGGCGATGTCGGCGACGGTTGCTCCCTTCTCGAAGGTTTCCATGTCGTAGCCGTAGGCTCCGCCCCAGGTGAGGATAATGGCTTCGGCAAGTGCGGGTTGATTGTAGTAGAGGGCGGCTTTTTCGGCAGCAGCGCGGACGTTGATGGTAACATCGGTCGGTGCTCTATCTGCCCCGAACGTCACTTGATGGACGGCGAGTCCTTTGACACTGTTTCGGTCGATTCCGACGTAGTTGAAGTCGAGTGAACCGTCGAGTAGTTTTTGCCCCATGAAGGTTGTTTGCGAGGCGATTCGGTCGATGGCATCGAGTGAGGCATCGACTTGGAGTTGATTGGCGTAGATCATTTCTGCGCTCATTGCTCCGGTGTTTGCGGCTTCGGTAACGAGTCCTCGGATATCGTTGAGGAGGTTTGTTACTTCATTGAGAGCGCTGTCGGCGGTGGCGATCATCATGTTTGCGCGTTCGGTATTTTTGATCGCGACTTTGATGCCGGTGATATCGGAGCGCAGCATTTCGCTGGCGATGAGTCCGGCGGGATCATCTTTTCCGCTGTTGATTTTGAACCCGGTGCTTAATCGTTCCAGCGACGTTTGCAGGGCGGACATGTTTTTGCCGAGGTTTGCCCGGGCGATCATGGCGGGAACGTTGGTATAGATTCTAGTCACGTTTTCAATCTCCTTTTATAGGGTTTGCGTTGTTCTCTGCGTATTTTGCGGTAAAAACCGTTAACTACGGAGAATGCGGAAGTGCGGTATAATCCTTTGTTTCATTTAATCCGAATTGGACGGATTTTGAGAAACGTACCGGCATTCCGTAATTAGATAATCGAAAGGATTGCGCCGTGAATTTTAGAAATGTTGGATATTTTGGTCTTACGGAGTGTACCTGTTGCCCTTTTGTATCCGTTATTTTGTTTGGGCAAGATAGGCAAGATGTACCGGTTGCTGACAGGGCACATGACTTTATTGACATTGACTTTCCCAGCAAATCAGGTAGAATCGTGGTTGATTCCGTAAACTGTCCGATAGAAGGAACGAATGTTTTCTCACTTTTTCATCGACCGTCCGATCTTTGCATGCGTCGTCTGCTTGATCATCACACTGCTTGGAGCCGTTACACTTCCAATGCTGCCCATCGAACAGTTGCCCGATATCGTGCCGCCATTGGTCTCCATCACCGCAACCTATCCCGGTGCCAGCGCACAAGACGTCATCAATGCCGTTGCCATCCCCCTCGAAGAAGCACTCAACGGGGTCGATAACATGATCTACATGTCCACCTCGGCAACCAGCAACGGAACAATGCGAATCGCCGTTACCTTCGCCGTCGGAACCGATCCCGATATCGCCTCCGTCCTCGTACAAAACCGAGTTAAATCCGCCGAACCGCTCCTGCCCGAAGAAGTCCGAAGACTGGGAATCCGAGTCAACAAACAAGGCGGCGAAATCGTCTGCGTAATCGCCCTGTTTGAAAAAATTGACGAAAACGCCGACGCAATCGAACACAGAAACGACGGCAACGGCGGCGGAGTTTTGGGAGCATTGAATAACAACGGCTCGCAAAGAGGTGCAAAAAGCGGACAGTATCTTGCCAATTACGCATCGCTCTACCTCAGAGACCGATTGGCACGCGTGCCGGGAGTCGGTGAAATCAATATGTTCGACCGCCGCCAATTCAGTATGCGAATCTGGCTCGACATCGACATCATGGCGGCTCGCGGACTCTCCGTACAGGAAGTCTTTGCAGCCATCCGTGAACAGAACACGCAGGTTTCCGCCGGGCGGCTCGGCGAAGAACCTGTTCCCATCGGACTTCAATATAACCTCGCCATCGTAACGCTGGGGCGGCTCGAAGATGCAGAACAATTTGAAAATATCATCCTTCGCACAGATGCTCAAGGCGGAACACTGAAACTCAAAGATGTCGCTCTGATCGAACTCGGTGCCGCAGATTATACCAGCGAATCACGATACAACGGTCGAATGGCAACCGCCATCGCTGTCGCCCCTCAGGCAGGTGCCAATGTCTTGCAAGTTGCCGACGGTGTCTCTGCCATGATGGAATCGCTGAGCGATTCCCTTGCACGGAGCGGACTGGAATACTCGATTCCCTTTAACACGACCGACTTCGTTCGGGCAACGGTGTACGAGTTTTGGGAAACGCTCTTTCTCTGCGTTTGTTTTGTCGTGTTCACCATTTTTATCTTTCTTCAGGATTGGCGGGCAACGCTAATTCCAATTTTGACGATACCGGTCTCTCTCATCGGAACATTTTTTCTGATATGGTGTTTCGGCTTCTCCATTAACACGATGACGCTCTTCGGCTTAATCGTGGTGATCGGCATCGTCGTGGACGATGCGATTGTCGTCGTCGAAAATACTCAACGGCTCATTGATGACGAACACCTTGACCCGCATACTGCCGCCAAAAAGTCTATGATTCAGGTCATCGGACCCGTTATTGCAATGTCTCTTATTATGCTGGCGGTATTCCTTCCCACGTCGATGATGCAGGGAATCGTCGGCAAATTGTATCAGCAATTCGCTTTGACGATTGCAGGTGCTATTGCCATTTCGGCGGTCTGTGCCGTAACGCTTGCACCGGCACTGTGTGCTATTTTGTTGCGTCCCTCTGTCCCCAAACCGAAACGTTTTATCGGCTTCCGTATCTTTAATTATTTCTTTGACGGTTTTAGAGTGCTTTACTTAAAGACCGTCAAGACGACGATTTTCTTTGCTCCCCTTATCCTGGTCCTTTGGTTTGCATTGTGCGCCTTTCTGATTTGGGTTGTGATGGCGTTGCCGCACGGATTTTTGCCGAACGAAGACCAAGGGGTTATCATGATGGAAATCCGGCTGCCGGAAGGGGCAACGATGGAACGTACCGCCGAAGTTTTAGGCAGAGTCGAAAGAATCGTTTCGGCGGAACAAGTCAATCTATACAGTGAAGATTACTACGAACGGGGTTTGTTCAGAAAACTCTATGAACGTTTTTGGGATACCCGGAGAACCTACATTGAAAGTGGCGGAGTCAAGGCTACGGTCTGCATCAACGGTTTTGCCTTCGGCAGCGGTATGTCATCCAATCTCGGCATGGTGATTATGCCGTTGCAAACGTGGGACGACCGGCGCAACAAAGATTTTTATATGCCGTTCGTTTCCAAGTATTTGCTGAAAAACCGAATGGACAGAGGCATGAGCATTCCTGCGATTAAGGAGCGGATTGAACGAGGACTGAACACTATTCCCGAGGCGCAGTTTCGTATGTTTGAACCGCCGCCGATTCAGATTGGAATAACCGGCGGTGTCGCTTACGTGCTGCTGGACGAGCGCGGTGTTGATCCTACTGTCCTTGCGGCGGTACGGGACGACCTTTCACGGCTGGCGGTTGACGGAGATCCGATTGTACACATGCATTCGCCGTTCAATCCGAACTCGCCGCAACTCTTTTTGGACATTGACCGCGATAAGGCAAAACGGATGGGAGTCAACCTTTTGGAGGTCAATGCCGCTCTGCAAACCTACCTTGGGTCGTCATACGTGAACGACTTTAACATTCTTGGGAGAACGTTCAGGGTCAACATGCAGGCAAAGGGTGAATACAGAGCCTATATTGAGGATGTCTTGCGGATCACGGTCAAGAACTCGAATGGCGAGATGGTGCCGCTGGAGGCGTTCACGACGGTAACGCCCACTTCGGGACCGCAACTATTGACCCGGTACAATATGTTCCCCAGTGTCTCTATGACGGGCATTCTGCCTCCCAACCGCAGCACTGGCGAGGGCATCCAAAAGATGGAGGAACTCAGCCAAACGTTGCCGGATGGTTTCTCGTTCGACTGGACGGGGATGACCTACCAGGAGAAGCGGGTCGGTACGCAGACGGCGATCTTCTTTGCTGTTTCGATTATGTTTACCTTCCTGATTTTGGCGGCACAATACGAGAGTTGGTCTTCGCCGCTGATTATTATGATGGCTGTTCCGCTGGGGGTCGGCGGTGCGTTGTTGTCTGTGTATTTGTTTGCGATCTACGCCGGAATTATGCCGGAGATAAACCTTTATACGCAGATAGGGCTATTGGTGATGGTCGGTCTTTCTGCGAAGAATGCGGTTCTCATTACGGAGTTTGCGCGGAACTTGCGCCTGAAGGGTTCGGGACTTGTTCAAGCGGCTTACGAGGCGGGTCGGTTGCGTGTTCGTCCGATTTTTATGACTTCGTTTGCGCTCATATTGGGGATGACACCGCTTGTTTGGGCGGAGGGTGCGGGGAGCAATGCGCGGAATACTATTGGTACAGGCATTTTTGGCGGTTTGTTTACGGAAACGATGGTCGGCATTTATGTAACGCCGGTGTTGTTTGTCTTGATACAGGGAACGGCGGAGTGGTTTAACAAGCACACTCATGCATTTTTGTACGAGAGTCGAAAGAAGGCGGAAAAAGCGGCGGGAGTTGACGAAGTGAACCTGCGGCATGGCGATTAGACATTTTCTCAAGCCCACATTATTGTCATTCCGGTTTGCGCCGAAATGACGGGTTTTTGAGGACTTGTCGATGAACTGCGGCTTAACACATTTTCGGCATTGATATTGACAGTCCTAGCGAAAAACACTATTATTCCGCAACCCTAACGCTTCAGGAACCATGTACCGAGTCCTTTCGATCATTTTGTTCGTCTTTCCGGCACTGTTGCACGCCCAGGAAGCGGCATTTGTGCCGCCGCTCCCGACCGAAAACGCCACTGCGCCCGCCCAGACTCTTCTCCAAGACAGAATTGTCATCGCCAGCAGAGACAGCGTACTCGGAGACCGAATCGCAAGAATTTCCGCAACAATGGATAAAATCCCTCAAGAACACGGACAAATCTGGAGGGAATACGACATTACTCCCTTGACACAAGAACGCCGATTGCCGACAAGTATGGTTCCGCCGGAGCAGGCATTGATCGACTGGATTCTCCGCAAAACCGGCACGAATTTTTGGCATACCGCCCCCTTCGGTATTTTGACGGCGGACTCTGAAAAACTGTCCTTCTATCCCACCCGGAAAACGCAACTGCTCATCGCCGACGTTGTCGATCGATTTGTCT